>Ga0169931_10009013_pt1 | contig 14459 bp, 10 predicted proteins | sample Kivu_15m_20L_FD_129675 | JGI IMG/M metagenome (GOLD analysis project Ga0169931, IMG submission 129675) | Freshwater microbial communities from Lake Kivu, Western Province, Rwanda to study Microbial Dark Matter (Phase II) - Kivu_15m_20L... | ecosystem: Environmental > Aquatic > Freshwater > Lake...
CCGCTCCGTCGACCCAACTCACGGCGGGGCGCACCGGCGTCTTCGCCTCGATGATGACAAGGGGCAGGCCGTTGACCAGCAGCACGAGGTCGGGCCTCCGCTCGGCAGGACCGGTGCGGAAGGTGAACTGCTGCGGCTGCGCCGGACGGCCCGACAGGTCGGACACACCGCTGGTGACGCCGACCTGCACGCAGACGTTGCCCGGCAGGTCGATGCTCGGGTTGAAGGTCAGGATCGACACGCCGCGACCGGCGTCGAAGTCCAGGCGCTGCGTGCCGCTGAGCACCTGCGGCGCCGACGCTGGATCGCACTCGAAGCCGCCGCCGAGGGCCTCGCGCGTGCGCCGCACGCTGAACGTCACCGGGCTCTGGGTGCCGCTGACGAACGGCGTCGCATCGATCAACTCGTTGAACTCGAGCACGATGTCGGTGTCGCGCGCCGCCGCCGTGATCTGGCTGGCCGAGGGCACCACCAAGGTGGCGCTCGGCGGCACCTGGTTCACGTCGACGATGCCGAGCGTCGAGCGGATCGTGCAGGTCAGCGTCTTCTCGAGCAGCTTGCCCGCCGTGCTGCGCACCGCGGCCGCCTGCCCCTGGCCGCCGATCAGCGTCATGGTGTAGGTCTCGCCCGACGTGAAGCCGAAGAACGTCTGGCCGCCGGAGATCGACAGCGTCGACACGAACTCGACCTGGTTGCCGTTGACGAAGAACTCGCCGACCGGCTCGGCACCCGACGCCGTGCGGAAGCGGATCGACGACGGGCCCACCGACGCCGGATCGATCGCGTCGCTGAACTGCAGGATGATCGTCTCGTTCTGCGCGATGTCCGTGCGCGCGCAACCGGTCGACGAGCAGCCGAGGTTGCAGCTCTGCAGGCACATGGCGCGCGCGTTGGCGCCGACGCACGAGAACGTGGCTTCGCCCGCACTTCCGGCCGCACCGCCAGAGCACCCTGCAAAAGCAGCCAGGGCAACGACTAGCGCAACACTGTTCAGACTACGAACGGACATGTAGGCCTCGTATCGAGAGGGGTACGGCAAAACATGACGACGCCGCGAGAGGGGACAGGCGGTCGCCGGGTACGGATGCGAGGATCGACTAGGAAACCATACTGCACGACCGCCTGCAAGGACGGCGGCCAGCACGGAGACGAGCCGCCGCGCACGCGTGGCCTCGAGTCGACAACTTTCGTACCCCGGCCGACCCAGCGGGCCTAGGCGGCCGCAAATCGAGCCATCCCGGGCGCCGCCCCGGTCCGATGCCATCGCGCGGTGCCGCTCGCCGCCGCGCACGGCCCCGCACGCTCGGCGACCAGGTGCACTTCGGCACGCTTGCCCGTTCGGTATCGAACAGCGGGTGACGGCACCGCCGCCGCCAGGCTAGGCGCCTCCACCCGCACCATCACCTTGCACGGAATGGTCGCCCCCACCTAGCCTCGCCGCCCCCGATGACTTCGCCCGCCTCCCCGATGGCCTCCCGTTCGTTCCTGGCGCCGCTCGCCGTCGCTGTGGCCCTGGCGGCCCTGGCCACCCTGGTCTGGCGGCAGAGCCAGCAGGTCGCCGCCCTGCGGGACGAAGCGGCCACCCTCCGCACGGCCGTCGACAAGGTTCTGGGCGAGGTCACCCGGATGCGCATCGAGCAGTCGGCGACCGGCAAGGGACCGCAAGCCCTGCTCGAGAAGCTGCGCGTCTACGCGCCGCTGGCGGCGACCTCGCGCACCGCCGAGCCCGACTACCAGAACGCACTGAAGTCGATGGACGAGGTCATCCTGGCCTTCCGCTCCCTCGGCACCGATGCGTGGAAGCCGATCGCAGATCGCCGGGCGCAGCTGCGCCCCGACCAGCACCACGACGAGATCAAGCAGCTGCTGCGCGCCGCCCTAGCCGTCGATCCCAAGCAGGGCGGCGCCCTGCTCGAGCAGGTGCTGCTCGGCTACCAGCACCCGTCGCCGAAGCTGCGTTGGTTCGCGGCCGGCACCCTGATCGAGCACGACAAGCCGAAGGCGCAGCAGCTGCTGCGACGCATCCTGCAGACCGAGTCCCACCGCGGCATCGACACCGACCGCCTGGCCGTCTACGGCGCGCCGATCCCGGACCTGAACGCGATGGCGGGCAACGGCTTCAGCAACTTCGTCAACTGGTACGTGAAGTCCGGCGACGAGCAGATGGAGGAGACGCTGCTGCAGGTGCTCGGCCGCACGATGCACGACACGGTGACGATCCAGGAGTGCATCAAGGCGCTGGCCGAGCGCAAGTGCGCCAGGGCCGTCCCGATCATCGAGAGGCTCTACAACCAGCCGCCGCTGCAGCAGGACAACGCCATCTTCGACACCACCTGCCTGCGTGGCCTGATCGAGATCCGCGGCAAGGAAGCGAGGCCGTTCCTCGAGCAGGCGCTGCTGAAGACTCGCTCCGACACGGTCACCAAGTTCCTGCAGGAACAGCTGAAGACCTTGTGAAGCGCGGCGACCCGCGCGTTCGCGAGCCCCACTTCGCCGCCGCGCCCTTCGTCGCCGCTCCCGGCGCCGCCCGTCACTTCGCCGGCGCCGCCGCCTGCTGCAGCGCCGCCAGCACCGCCGGATCGAACGGCGCCATCATCTGCGCCTGCCGCAGCTCGGCCCGGGCCTCGGCCGCGCGACCGAGCGCCTGCAGCACCCGCGCGCGATCGAGGCGCACCCCGACCGGGGCCAAACCGCGGGCGATGCTGGTGTCGAGGTGCGCCAGCGCGCCAGCCATGTCGCCGCAGCCGGCGCGTCCCATCGCGGCGAGCTGGTAGACGTAGCCCTTCGGCGAGGCGATCGCGAGGCACGACAGCGCCACCGCCTCGGCTTGCTCGAAGTGCTCGCGCCCGCGACCGCAGCGGCCGTTCTGCAGGTGCGCCTGCGCGACCAACGTGCGCGACCACGGATCCTGCGGCATCGCGCGCAGCACGGCCTGCGCCACCGCCAGTGCGCGCTCGGGCTGCGCGCCTGCGTCCGGCAGCAGGATCAGCGCCTCGGCGAGGTTGCGGTGCGCGTCGCGGTTCTCGGGATTCAAGGCATGGGCACGCTCGAGCGCCGGCACGGCGCCGGCGGCGTCGCCGCGCCGCAGCCGCACGGTGCCCGCGCCCCACCACGCGGCGAACGAGTCGTCGCGCTGGACCAACTCGGCCTCCCACAACGCCAGTTCGTCGTGGTAGCACCACGAACGTGCGCCAGCACCGATGGCTGCGGCGAGCACCGCCGCCGCGAACGCCGCGCGCACGGCCGGTGCCGACAGCGAAGCGGCCCGACGTCGACAGGCCGCCAGCAGCGGTGGCGTCCCGGCGGCGAGCACCGCCGCGAGCCCGAGCAGCGGGGCATACATGCGGTGCTCGGTGTAGGGCATGTTCAGCGGCACGACGATCCACGGCAGCGCCACCGCCCACGCGAGCGCCACGCCGAGCCGACGCAGCCGCGCCGCCGGCCCGCGCCACGTCGCGGCGACGGTCGCGGCGAGCATCGTCGCCCAACCGGCGAACACCGCCAGGTCGGCGAACGAGCTGCGGAACTGCACGACCGGGTCGAGCGTCAGCGGCCACGGCCACAGGCACTGCCGCAGCGCCGTCGGCAGCAGCGTACCCATCGTCGCCAGCTGCACCGCCAGCGTGCGGCCGGCCCCGATGCGCGGATCGCCGGCTGTGCGTTCGAGCAACGGCACCGCCACGGCCCCCATCAGCAGCTTGCGCGCGACCAGGTAGACGACGACCAGTGCGGCGACTCCGGCGAGGCCGATCGCGGCGCGCCGCCAGTCGGCGCGGCCCGGCGTGCGCACGCGCAGGCAGAACGTCTGCACCAGCAGCAGGGCCGGCAGCACGACGCCGGTCTCCTTGCTGCCGCAGGCGACGACGGTGCCGACGAGCATGCCGAGCCACGCGAACGCACCGCCGTGCCCACGTTGCCAGTGCACGTGCGCGCAGAGGCCGAGCAGCAGGCCGACCGCGAGCAGCAGTTCGCTGCGTGCCGACACCAGGTTGACCGCTTCCGACGCGAGCGGATGCACGGCGAACAGCGCCGCCGCCGCTGCCGCCGGCCACAGCCGGCGACCGAACGCCAGCAGCCAGCGGAACAGCAGCGCCGCGACCGCGCCGTGCAGCAACAGGTTGCCGAGCTTCAGCGACCAGGCCTCGGCGCTCAGCGCGAGGTTGAGCGCGAAGCTCGTCAGCAGGAACGGCCGGTACATCGTGCCGAGCCCGCGCGAGAACGCCGCCGGATCGATCCAGAAGCGACCGAGGTTGCCGAGGTCCTGCAGCGCCGGGTTGTCGGAGACACTGTGGATGTCGTCGAACACGTAGACGCCCGCGAGCGACGGCGCATAGGCCAGCACCGCGAGCGCGAACAGGGCGGCGGTGAACCACGCGCGGTGGCGATGGAAGGTGGCGCGATCGAACATGCGACATTCAGGCGGTGGCAGGCGACAAGCGCGCGAGCAGTTCGTGCCAGCGCGCGGCGAGGCGTTCGGTGGCGAAGTGGCGGTCGTAGGCCGGCCGCGCGGCTTCGGCGGCGGCGGCGATCCGGGCCGGATCGGCGGCGAGTTCACGCAGCACGGCAGCCAGCGCTGCGGCATCGCCCGCGGGTGTGGTGAACACCGCGCCACTGCCGTCGAGCCAGCCCAGGACCGCCGGCGTCGCCGCCGTCAGCACCGGGCGCCCGGCGGCGAGCGCGTGCACCAGCTTGAACGGCACGACGCGCTGGGCCTTGCCGCCGCCGCCGAACACGCCGGCGACCAGCTGGCTCTGCTGCAGCAGTTCCCGCAGGCGGGTGCGACCGACGAACTCCGGCTCGAGGCGCAGACGCGGGCCGAGTTCGCGCGCGGCGCGCGTACGATCGTGCGCGGTGCCGCCGACCAACGTCAGCTGCACCTCGGGCACGGCCGCGACGGCGTCGAGCAGGGTGCCGAGACCGTGCAGCGGCACGCCGGTGCCGAAGAACAGGACGCGCAGCAGTTCGCGCGTCGCCGGCAACCATGGCAGGGCCGCCGACGGCGCCTCCGGATCGTGCACCGGCAACCAGCCGAGCCGCGTCGCCGGCGTGCCGGTCAGTTCGGACACGTAGGCCGCGTTCGCCGGCGTGTCGAGCAACACGAGGTCGGCGGCATCGCACGCGCGCGCGTCGAGCCGCTGCAGCCACCACGCCAACAGCGAGCCGGGGCGCGCCAGCGCGCGGTCCTCGACCACGGTGTCGTAGGCCGACAGGAAAAGGTCGAGCACGACCGGCACGTCGACGCAGTCGCGCACCGCGGTGACGACGTCGTGGCCGGGGTACGGCACGACGACGCACGCGGGCCGGGCCGCGCGTATGTCCTGCCGCAGCCGCTGCAACAGCTCGCGGCGGCGACGGCGCTGCTGCAGCAGCGTGCCGGGCCAGCGCCACGGTGCGCGCAGCAGCCGCTGCTTGCCGAGGCCGAGCCCTTCGCCGCGGCACTCCCGCACGGCGAAGCCAGCAGCCTGCAGGCCGAGGCGCAACGACGTCGTGCGCGGATAGCCGGGGCCTTCGTCCCACGTGCCGCAGAACAGCACCTCGCCGTTCACGCGTCCCTGCCGTGGTCACGCGACATGTTCTGGAAGCGCAGCGCCGCGATCTGCTCGGCGATCAGGCCGAGCGCGAACAGCAGCCCCGCCTGCGTCATCAACAGCACCGCCATGTTGGTCAGGCGGCCGTCGGTCGACCATGTGTGCACGTACCAGGCGACGCCGAGGGCACCGGTGGCCAGCGACGCCGGCAGGAACACGCGCAGCGGCGCGAACATCGTCGCGATGCGCAGGATGATCAGGAAGAAGCGGCTGCCGTCCTTCAACAGGCGCACGTGGCTCTTGCCCTTGCGCTGCCGCACCTGGAACGGGTGGAAGCCCACCGACCAGCCACCGCGCAGCATCGACATGGTGATCGTGGTCGGATAGCTGAACGTGTTCGGCAGCAGCCAGACGAGGTCCTTGGCGACGTCGGCGCGCAGCAACCGGAAGCCGCTGGTCAGGTCCGGGATCGTGCGCCCCGACACGTAGCTGGCGAGGCGGTTGTAGACCTGGTTGGCGAAGTTGCGGTGGATGGCGCCGCCGCGGCCACCGCGCGAGGCGACGACCATGTCGTAGCGCTCGGCCATCGCCGCCATCGCCGACAGTTCGTGCGGCGGATGCTGGCCGTCGCCGTCGAGCAGCAGGATCCAGTCGCCGCGTGCTTCGCGGATGCCGCGCTTCACCGCTGCGCCGTTGCCGAGGCCTTCGGCGTGCTGCACGAGCCGCACGCCGGCCGCGCGTGCGATCGCCGGCGTGCTGTCCGACGAACCGTCGTCGACGACGATGATCTCCGCGAACGGCAGGGCGAGCTGGCGCAGCGCCGCGTCGATCTCGGCGAGCAGGGTCGACAGGTTCAGTTCCTCGTTGCGCGCCGGCACCACGATCGAGAGCCGCTGCACACGCCGCGCGGTCGCGGTCGCGCACACCGTCGGCACCGACCTGGTCGTCGTGGATGTCGGCGGCGATTTCTCGGGCGCCAGCACCAAGGGTGGCGTCGGCAACGGTGCGATCGCCGTCGCCCCTCCCGAGGCTTCGCTGCCGGGGCCGCGGCGGCGCGGCAGGTCGCCCGCCGCCATCAAGCCGGCGAGTTGGTCCGTACGAGGTTGCAGTTCCGTGGACAGCAGATCGGCCGACATGCCCCTGCTATCGGCAGATCGAGGTCCGCGACGCGAGCCGAGCCGCCGGAACCACGCGCCGGAATTGCAACCGCCCGCCTCGACCTTGCGGTCGTGGCGGGCGGTGCGTGGCAGTCTGCAGGGCTCACGCCGTGCAGCGCATGCCGGCTGGATCAGTTGACGACGACCCAGCGGTTGGCGTCGAGGCCGACGCTGTTCGAGGCGACCTGGTTGCTCAGGAAGCCCGAGGTGCCGGTCAGGAACGCGGCCGTGTAGGGCGGCATGTTCGTGATGCCGCTGTAGGCAGCGGCGACGCCGTTCGTGGCGAGCACGTCACCCGACTGGTTGACGAAGAACGAGCGCTTGCCGCTGTTGCCCTGGACCTGCGGCCAGGCGTAGCAGCACCACAGCGTCTCGGCCTGGCCGGCGTCGACGCCGATGGTGTTGTCCGGGTCGCCACCGGTGGAGGCGGTCTCGGTCAGGCCCGCGCCCGTGATGTTCGGCAGGTAAATGCGGAACAGGTAGCCCGAACGCGAGACGTTCGACTCCCCCGTGATGTTGCCGAACGCGGTCGAGAGGACAGGCGGGCTGATCGTCTGCGTGGCGCCCGAGTTGTTGCGGACGGCGACGCGGCCCGACAGCTCACCGAAGAAGCCGTATTCGCCCTGGCCGTTGCCGTTGACGTCGATCACGCCCGAGGCCTGGCACTGCGACTGGCCGGACGCGATGTTCTTCAGCGTGGCGATGGCGGCCGATTCGTTGGCGTTCAGGCGCGCGCTGAGGAGGTTCGGAATCGCGATGGACGCGATGATGGCGATGATCGCGACGACGATCATCAGTTCGATGAGGGTGAAGCCCTGTTCCCGCTTGGACATTGTTTCTCCTGACAACTTGCTATGACGGCGACCGACGTGGTCGACCGTGATTCCCCTTCTCTTCCTTCCGAGCCGCAGCTCACCGCATCGGTGCGGCGGGCTGCGAACCCACGAGCTGCTGGAACCTCGCATCTGCGGACACGGTCGACCAGGCAGCGGCGTCTTCCGACAACCGCTGCCTCACCTCGGCCGGTCGCGCCGCGTTCGCGCGCGCCAACAGCTGCATGCATGTATCGACCTCGCCGCGGTGCAACTTGAGGCGGGCGAGGTGGTAATCCGCGATGGGCACGTCGGCGGCGGCGCGCTGCAGCACCTGTTCGGCATGGTCCTCGAGCCCCAGTTCCAGGTACTCGACGCCGGCTTGCAACGATGCCATCGGCATCGCGCCGCTGTCGCGCCGCACGCCATCGAGGCGCTGCACGGCGTCCGGCCGACGACCGAGCTCACGCAGGATCGTCGCTTCCTCCAGCGCACGCTGGTGGCCGAAACGCGCGTCGAGCGCCTTGGCGTTCTGCGCGAACACGGCCAGGGCCTGCTGCCGCTGTCCCGCCTTCGCCAGCATGCGCGCCTGGTTGAACGCCAGCACGTCGCGCTGCTCGTCCTGGCAGTCGGCGGCGCGACGGGCGCGCTCGTAGGCGGCCGCCGCCTGTTCGTACTGGCCGCGCAGCATGTGTGCGAAGCCGCGGAACTCGGCGGTGGTCGCCATGCCGGGCTGGATGCGCTCGACGCTGGCGAGGTGCGTCTCGGCGCTGGAGATCATCTCCTCGCGCGTGGTCATCGCCGTGCCTTGCTTGTCCTTGACCGGCAGCACGTAGGCCATGCGCAACTGCACGTCGGCGCTGCTGAGCAGCGTGGTGACGTCGGCGTCGGCGTGCCAGAACGTGGTCGTGACACCGAGGGCACCCAGGACCACGACCGCGCTGCCGTAGAGCAGCGCCCGCTTGTGCAGTTCGTTCATTCGATTGCCTTCGCCTTCCCCTTCAACTTCGCGCTGGATCCGCCGTGGGCTAGCCGCCCGACAGCTTCTCCTGCAGCTTGAAGATCGGCAGGAACACCGCGAGCACGATGCCACCGACGATGACGCCCATGATGGCGATCATGATCGGCTCGATCATCGACGTGAGCCCCTTCACCTCGGCCTCGACCTGCTGGTCGTAGAAATCGGCGATCTTCTCGAGCAGCGCGTCGAGCGCACCGGAACGTTCGCCGATCGCCATCATCTTGACGACCATCGGCGGGAACACGGTCGACTTGGTGAACCGGTCCGACAGGCTGTCGCCGTTCTTCACGCTGTCGCGCGCGCTGTTGACGATGTTCGAGATGACTAGGTTGCCCGACGTGTCGGACACGATCTCCATCGCGCCGAGGATCGGCACACCACTCTTCACCAGCGTCGAGAACGTGCGGGCGAAGCGCGACAGCGCGACCTTCTTGAACAGGATGCCGAACACCGGCAGGCGCAGCATCACGTGGTCCTTGATCAGCTCGCCCTTCGGCGTCTTCACGGCGATCTTCACGCCGAAGAAGGCCGCTCCCATGCCGCCGAAGATCAGGTACCAGTAGTCGCGCATGAAGAACGCGATGTCCATGATGACGACGGTCAGGCCGGGCAGTTCGACCTCGAGCGAGTCGAACACCGGCTTGAACGACGGCACGATGCCGATCATCAGGAACGACGCGATGCCGATGACCAGGAACAGCGAGATGACCGGGTAGGTCATCGCCGACTTGATCTCGCTGCGCAGGTGCGCCGCCGCCTCGAGGTACTCGGCGAGGCGCTGCAGGATGATGTCGATCTGGCCGGAGACTTCGCCGGCGCGGATCATGCTGACATAGATGTGCGAGAAGATCTTCTTGTGCGGCTCCATCGACTTCGACAGGTCGGAGCCGGACCGGATGTCGTTGACGACCTTGTCGAGGCAGAAGGCGAAGCCAGGGCTCTCAGCCTGGTCGGCGAGGATCTCCAGCGCCTCGAGCATCGGGATGCCGGCGCCGAGCATGGTCGACAGCTGGCGGGTGAAGACCTCGAGCTCGCCCTTCTTGCACGAGGCCTTCTTGGCCATGCCCCGCTTGCCGGCCTTGCCGCCGCCACCACCACCGCCGCCGCCGAACCAGGACAGCAGTCCCCCGGCCTTGCTGACCTCGACCGGCGTCAGGTTGCGGCGACGAAGGTCTCCCACCGCGTCGGCCTGGGACGCGGCGCTGACCGATCCCTTCACCACCTTGCCGGCGGCGTCCTTGGCCTCGTACTTGAACTTCGTCGTCATGTTCCCTCGTCCCCGATGATTTCCGCAAAGCAGCGAGCGCCGCAGCGCCCGCGTCAGTCGGCCATGGTGCTGGCCTCGATCTCCTGCAGGCTGGTCTTGCCGCGCATCGCGTTCATCAGGCCGCAGCGCCGCAGCGTCAGCATGCCTTCGCTCAGCGCCTGCTTCTTGATGTCGGCGACGTGCGCCTTCTCCACGACCATGCGCTTGATCGGTTCCGACATGCGCATCGTCTCGAGCAGGGCGAAGCGGCCCTTGTAGCCACCGTTGCAGCGCGGGCAGCCGACCGGCTCGTAGAGCTCCATCGGCTGCTCGAGATCCGATTCGAGGTATCCCAGGCGCAACAGCGCGTCCTTCGAGAGATCGACGCGCTTCTTGCAGTTCGCGCACAGCTTGCGGCCCAGGCGCTGGGCGCAGATCAACAGCGTGGCACTGGCGACCATGAACGGGTCCATGCCCATGTCGACCATGCGCGTGATCGTCGACGGCGCGTCGTTGGTGTGCAGCGTGCTCAGCACCTGGTGGCCGGTGAGGGCGGCCTTGACCGCGATCTCGAGCGTCTCCTGGTCGCGGATCTCGCCGAGCAGCACGACGTCGGGGTCCTGACGCAGGATCGAGCGCAGTGCGGCGCCGAAGGTCAGGCCGGCCTTCACGTTCACCGGCACCTGGTTGATGCCCTCGAGCTGGTACTCGACCGGGTCCTCGACGGTCACCAGGTTGATGTCCGGCGAGGCGATGTGCTTCACCGCCGAATACAGCGTCGTCGACTTGCCCGAGCCCGTGGGCCCGGTGACGAGGATCATCCCGTAGGGCTGCGCACAGGCCCACAGGTAGTCCTCCATGCACTTCGACTCGAAACCGAGCGACTTGATGTCGAGCGCCAGGTTGCTCGAGTCGAGGATGCGGAACACGGTCTTCTCGCCCCAGACGACCGGCAGGATCGACACGCGGAAGTCGACCGCCTTGTTGCCGATCTTCATCTGGAACTTGCCGTCCTGCGGCTTGCGCTTCTCGGCGATGTCCAGCTTGGACATGATCTTGATGCGCGAAGTGATGTTGTTCTGCATCCGCTTCGGCAGCGTCATCGCCTCGGCCATCGCGCCGTCCTTGCGGACGCGGATGATGACCTTCTTCTCGAACGGCTCGATGTGGATGTCGGAGGCGCCCGTGTTGCAGCCGTCGAGGATGATCTTGTTGACCAGCTTGACGATCGGCGAGTCCTCGTCGCTGATGGCGGAGAGGTCGGTGCCTTCCTCCTCGAGCTCGGTCTCCTTCAGCTCGACGTCGCCATCGTCGAACGAGCCGAGGATGCCGTCGACGCTCTCGGTCTCCTTCTGGTAGCCCTTGCCGCGGATCTTCTCGATCTCCTCCGCGGTGCTGACCACGAGCCGCAGCTGGCACCCGGTGATGATGCGGATGTCGTCGAGCTTCAGCACGTCGAACGGGTTGGCGACGGCAACGGTGATGATCTGCCCGATGCGATCGACCGGGAAGATGCTGTATTCACGCGCCACGTCCTCGGGCACCGACTCGAGGACCTCCTTGTTGACGTTCAGCTTCGACAGGTCGATCGGCGGGATGTTCGCCGCCTTGGCGATCAACGCGACCAGCTCCTGCTCGGTGGCCACGCCCTTCTTCACCAGCACCTCGGTGAAGGGGCGCTTCTGGGCCTGGGCCTCGGCGAGCATGGAGTCCCCGGTCGGGCCGTCGAGCTTGCCGGCCTTCTCGAGGATGCCTCGGAGCTTCTTGGCGAACTGGCTCATGGCTCAGCGCAGCGGCCTCTTCGCCGTGCCCCCGGCCGTGGCGCCAGTGCGCTCCATCAACCGTTGGAAGTCCGCTTCGTCGCCGGTGTGCTCGAGCGCGTCCTCGTAGCTGATGGTGCCGGCGCGGTAGAGCTCGAACAGCGACTGGTTCATCGTGCGCATGCCGGCGGCACCGCTGGTCTGCACGATCGACATGATCTGGTGCGACTTGTTGTCGCGGATCAGCGCGCGGATCGCCGGATTCACGATCATGATCTCGGCGGCCAGCGCGCGGCCCTTGCCGTGCATGCGCGGCACCAGCTGCTGGCAGACGACGGCCTGCAGCGTGAACGACAGCATCGTGCGGATCTGCTGCTGCTGGTGCGCCGGGAACACGTCGACGATGCGGTTCACGGTCTGCTGCACGTCCGCGGTGTGCAGCGTGGCGAACGTCAGGTGGCCCGTCTCGGCGAGCGTCAACGCCGCCTCGATCGTCTCGAGGTCGCGCATTTCGCCGACGAGCACCACGTCCGGATCCTGGCGAAGCACGGACTTCAGGGCCTTGCCGAACCCGTGCGTGTCGCCGCCGACCTCGCGCTGGTTGACCAGGCAGTTCTTGTTGCGATGCAGGAACTCGATCGGGTCCTCGATGGTGACGATGTGGTTCTGCCGCGACTCGTTGATGTAGTTCACCATCGACGCGAGGGTCGTCGACTTGCCCGAGCCGGTCGAACCGGTGCACAGCACGAGGCCGCGCGGCAGGTTGCAGATCCACTCGCAGACCTTGGCCGGCAGGCCGATCGTCTGGAAGTCGTAGACCTCGAACGGGATCACGCGCAGCACCGCCGCAACCGAGCCACGTTGCACGAAGGCGTTGGTGCGGAAGCGACCGAGGTTGGTCACGCCGAACGAGAAGTCGATCTCGAGGTTCTTCTCGAGCTTGGCGACCTGGTCGGCGCCGAGCACCGAATAGACGAGCTTCTTCGTCACCTCGGGCATCAGCGGCTCATACTCGGTGTCGACGAGCTTGCCGTCGATGCGGATCTTCGGCGGTGCGCCGACCGAGATGTGGAGGTCCGAACCGCCGCGCTGAACCATCAGGTTCAGCAGTTCTTCCATCGATACCATGAAAGCTGCTCCTGTTCGCACCGGCCGACCCGACCGGAACGTCGCGTCTATCGGTCCCGATGCGCGGCGGGATTGAGCCGGACTCCGGTGCCGGTGGCGGCCCCGCGGACTTCCCCCAGGGCCGCGTCAGGCGACGCGACTGTCGAACAACTCGACAGCAGTTGCGCGGCCCGGCGCGGCGACGCAATCGCCGTCGCTGCCGGGCCGACGCCAGCGCCGTTCAGCCGTGCTCGACGTGGTGCTGGTCGACGTGGTGCTGGTCGACGTGGTGCTGGTCGACCACGGCCTTGCGCTTCGCCACGATCTCGGCCTGCAGGTGCGGCGGCACCGCTTCGTAGTGGGCGAACGCCATGCGGAACGTGCCTTCGCCGGCGGTCATCGAGCGCAGCTGCGTGCTGTAGTCGAGCATCACCGACAGCGGGCACTGGGCGCGGATCGTCTGCACGCCGTGCGCGACCTCCATGCCCTGCAGGCGCCCGCGGTGACTCGACAGGTTGCCGGCGACGTCGCCGGTGAAACGTTCGGGCACGTCGATGACGACGTCCATGATCGGCTCGAGCAGGATCGGCCGCGCCTTCAGGAACGCGTCGTGTACGGCCCGCTGGCCGGCGATCTGGAAGCTCAGCTGGTCGCTGTCGACGTCGTGGAACTTGCCGTCGTGCACTTCGACCTGCACGTCGACGACCGGGTAGCCGGCGAGAGCGCCCTTGGCGAGGAACTTGCGCGCGCCCTTCTCGACCTCGGGGACGAACTGGCGCGGGATCGCGCCGCCGACCACCGCGTCGACGTACTCGAAGCCGGCACCGTGCGCGCGCGGCGCCACGCGCAGGTAGACCTCGGCGAACTGCCCGCGGCCGCCGGTCTGCTTCTTGTGCCGGTGGTGCCCTTCGGCCCGCGTCGTGATCGTCTCGCGGTACGGAATCGTCGGCGGCCCGTGGTCGACGTCGACCTGGTGGCGCCGATGCAACCGCTGGAACGTGATCTCGAGCCGCGGCGGACCAGGCCGCGGCGAGGAGCGGGGCCGGGCTCGCGTTGCACGAGCCACGGCCGACGGACTCAACTCGCTTGCTGTCGCCGACGACGATCTCGACGCGGCGGTTGCGTTCCTTGCGGCCGCCGTCGCGCGGCTCGTGCTGGCCGTAGCCGACGACCGCGATCGCGGACTCCGGCACGCCCTGCTGCACGAGGTAGCGGCGCACGGCATCGGCGCGCTCCATCGACAGCTGCATGTTGTCGCGCCACTTGCTCTTCACGATCGGATCGGTGTCCGTGTGGCCCTCGATGTAGAAGCGGCGGCCGGCGAAGCGCTCCTTCATCACGTTGGCGACGTTGCGCAGCACGCGGTGCGACGAGTCCTTCAGCGTGGTGCTGCCGGAGTCGAACGTCACCGAGTTGTCGACGCCCATCGAGATGCGGCCCTTGCTGTAGCGCACGTCGACCTCGTCACCGACATCCTTCTTGATGTCGTCGATCAGCGACGGGTTCTCGCGCTTCGCAGCGGCAGGCTCCGGAGTCGCCGTGGTCGAGCGACGCTGCAGCTCTTCGTTCTCGCCGCGCAGGCGCGCGGCCTGGCTCTCGAGTTCGCTGATGCGCTGATCGCGATCGCGCAGCATTTCCTGGTAGCGGGTGGTGCAGCTGGTCGTGAACGACGCGACCAGCAACGACAAAACGAGCATCGACTTGCGGAACGACATGGGTGCCTCCCTGACGAACGGACGAAACCTTGACCGGTGGTTTGCGATGAAGATGGGAATGGAAACGAAGAGCGACGGCAGTGCAATCAGCCGGCGCGACGGGCACGCCGGAC
>Ga0169931_10009014_pt1 | contig 14459 bp, 9 predicted proteins | sample Kivu_15m_20L_FD_129675 | JGI IMG/M metagenome (GOLD analysis project Ga0169931, IMG submission 129675) | Freshwater microbial communities from Lake Kivu, Western Province, Rwanda to study Microbial Dark Matter (Phase II) - Kivu_15m_20L... | ecosystem: Environmental > Aquatic > Freshwater > Lake ...
CAGAATATTGATTCCGGGGAGGCGCTCTATCGCATCACTCAAATTGGGTGTGATTTTCCTTGTCAAATCAGCTCCGCGAATCACCTCCATACTCACAGTAAGCTTTTCAATTGGCTTGATATACTTGGTGCCGCTGACGACCATCAGATTGAGCACGTTTTCTGAAGGCGACAATGAAATACGCGTAATTTCAGATGGAATCAAATCAACCCGCCCATTAAAAGGCTCATACCCCACCATTTCACAGCGAACGTCGCGCATGCCCAATACCGAAAAACACCCGATACCATTGGAATCTGTAACCAGTGTAACTCTATTATCAATTTGAACAGGAACAAAGGGTACTATCTCTCTTGTTCGTGCATCAATGGTCTGAATGCACGATTGTGCTTGGCCCAACTGCATCAAGAAAATGCCTGCTAATAAAAAAACATAAATACGAAGCACGAAGAAGGTGTTTGGGCAAATATATTCAGTCTGTGCTCTGTAACTTATCAACCGCTATGCAGCCTGATGACATGAAACGACTGCTCTGAATTATTTTTGTCGGGCAAGAGCCAACCAAGGTTCTGCGTACAGTGTGAAAGCACCGGTAAGACCACTACCTAACGGTCGAAAACGGAAAGCATCTATGATCAAAGAACAACTTGAACGTCTCAAACAATCGCGATTCTCGCGCGATACGGTGTGGCTAATGGGTGCACAAGCTGTTCTGATGATTTCCGGATTTGGAGTCAATCTCATGGTCGGAAAAATTCAAGGTGCGGAGGCATTAGGCATCTTCAGTCAGGCGTTGGCTTTTTACACCATACTCTCGACATTCTTTGCCCTTGGCTTAAACAACACCATTACCAAGAAGATATCAGAAGGTCAGCGGACAGCGGAAGAAAATCAGCGTATACTCACTTCTAACCTCATTGTAACCGCTCTCTTTTCGGGGGTCATGAGTGGATTGATAAGCTTACTTGCCTTTACAGTTCCTTCCCTTTTCAGCTCTCCTGAATTGGCCCATGTAGTGTGGATTCCCCTTCTCGCCCTTCCCTTTTTCAATTTGAACAAAAACTTCGGAGCCTATTTCAGCGGATTGCGATTACAAAAGCGTTTTGCACAGCAACGAATTGTCCGATGGTCTGTAATCATCACGTTCGTCGCTGCAACAGTGGCAACCAAAATGCCCATCGAAAATACTCTCTGGTGCTTCATGGCTTCCGAATTAGTTGTATTCCTCATGAATCTGTTTCAGCTAAAAGGAAGAATAAAACTGAAGATTGAGCCGGTCATTATCAAAGACAATTTAAAGTTTGGAATGAAGACATACGTCGCCGAGCTCATTTCGGTTCTCAATGCTTCACTCGATGTCATTCTAATCGGATACATTCTCACCAACGCCGAAACCGGCATCTATAGTTTCATCGTTTATTTCGCCAAAACGCTCTTCATTTTTCCGGGAATCATGATGCAGAACTTCAGCCCCATTGTTTCAAAAACATGGGCATCCGGAAAATTGGATGAACTCAAAACGCGCATGTTCTCGATACGACGAATGAATCGAATAGTAGTGAGCCTGCAACTGATTGTACTCTTGATTGTCTATCCAATTGTGACACTATTCATCAAACAGGAATTCAACAGGACGTATAGCTTGTTTCTGATTTCAGTTATGGGCGCCTATCTTTTCTCCCTCATTTCTTGGTCGGGCTCTATGTTGATCATGACAAACAAGTTGAATGAGAACATACTCCGTACTGCATTTATCATTATCGCCTCAGCAACGTGCACCCTATCCTTTACGTGGAGTTTTGGAATATTGGGAGCCGTTGTCGCATACGCGACCAACAATGTGATAGCCTTTTGGGCCTCTCGTCATTTTATAAAGCGTACGCTGAAAATTTCGATTACCTAGCCGACAGGCAAGAAGCATAGACCTCCTGAAGAGCCTTCACAATTTGCGGAGGAAAGAGCCCACGTTTTTTGAGTATATCGTATCCGCTTGTAAACTTGTGTTCTTTGCGATAATGGGCAGCTTGCACGATTGCCTCTCCTATCGAGCCAGCATCAGAACTTACCAAATAATGTCCGGGCTCATGCTCTAACAACTCAGGCACATCGCCTACTCGAGTAGAAACTATAGGTGTGCCACAAGCCATTGCCTCTTTTATGAATTGAGGCGACCCTTCAGTGCGAGAAGTCATCAGAGCAACGTCGCATGCATTCAAGAGCACAGCCACTTCCTCGCGCGATTTATTCTTCAATTCAACCAGTCGAACATTTCGCTGAGCGATACTAGCAACCGCTTGTTGAGCCAGCACGGCATTCTTGACAGGCCTGTCGAATGATGATGAAAACAACACTACAAACTCGTCGGGCGACCAATTCAATTGCTTTCGGCAAGACGAAGCATCCATTGGTTGAAAGATGGCCGGTTCGACCGCACAAGGAATGACATACAAGCGTTGAACATCTAGCAAGTTCTTCATTTGCTGAGAAACGACAATTTGTTTGTTTGTCAAGAGCATGGACAATCGTGCGAACCTCCTTAGGCTAGGCACATTTACATCAGAACCATGAAACGTAACCACAACAGGCACCATTCGCTGAAGTGCAGCCAGCAATGCCGACATACCACCATGCGCGTGCACCACATCAGGCTTGAACGATCGAATGGCAGATCTGAGGGCTGATAAATTCCTAAGGTATCCCGCTGCACCCCTGCCTTTAATAAGAAAAATAGTAACTTCCACTCCTGCAGACTGAAGCTGACTTGCTTGTTCCTTGACGAATGGACTAGCATTGCCACTATTTCCGCTGCATACGAAAAGGATCTTCATGCTATGCCTTTTTTTCATACGCTAGTTTCAACTGCTCAATTAGGAACGGATTCGGATCATCCAGAGTTGGTAAGTAAGATGCCAACCTTTCGAGTGCATGTTTTTTGCGATTGTCATCTGAAAGCATCTTCTCCAATTCCACTAATAATTCGGATGCATTGCGAGCGTGCACGATTGACAAATGCTTGCTTTCTTCATTGACATTTGTAACTTCCAGCTTGTTAATATAAATAGCAGGAGTTCCCAGCATAGCACACTCTGAGGCCATGGTAGCACCCTCACCAACATACAGATCAGCCTCGGCCAATACGCTGTGTATTTCGTGAGGAGGTACTTTGATGCGCAGGTGCTCTAGGTTTTCGGGCAAGGCACCTTCAGCGGAGATGAAAATTTTATGAGAAGGCTTCAGCATTTCAACGACGCGCATCGTTGTGTCATAATCGATTCCCTTGACACCATAATCGTGCGATGCGCCCCAGGAAACAAAACGGAGAAAAGCGAAGCGCTCATCGGAATTCAGACCCATTTTTTTGCGAACGGATGTACTTTCTGCTGTGTGCTTCGGATGCAGATAAAACAATTCCAAAAAAGAATTCATGCGAACCTGCTTAGTTCCTAAATCCAGATTAAAGCAAAAAGGAGTAATTACCTTGTGCGTAAATGGAAGATAGAATTTTCTGGCGAGCGTCGCGTGTTCAGTATCATCGAGCGCTAAATGAGGCTTTCGAAGAAGCCAACTCACCTGACTTGCATAGGGAGAAACCACACTCAAAAAAACATCCGGTTTGAATCGCAACGCAACAAACAGAATCAAACAATCTGCATACAACATGTAGAGCAATTTGCCCATGCGAGAAGTAGCGCCCTTTCCTCTTGAAACATAGGGAATTCGATAAGCCTTTAGCAATTGCTGACTCACTTCCTTGTCTCGCGCTAAAACAACAAACCGATGTCCCTCGTCCGACATCGTCTTCATTACGTTTTTGAAGTAATGCACGTGGGCGGGATGTCCGATGTCTATTAGTATTTTCACTTTTCTATTATTCTATCGTCACTGGCCCGATATCAATTCGGTCGAATACTCTTTATCGTGACGTTGGTTAACAAAGTTCCCCAAGATTGCTCCTAAAAAAACAAAGACAATCAGTCGGTAACTTACGTGATACATCTGCCCGGCCGTTGAAGTAATGAATTGATTTAACAACAACATCCAATATGTTGAGAGCATGAGAATTCGCTCTTTAGGAAACATGCGTAGATTATTTCTCACCCTCATCATGGAGCGAAATAACTGGTAAAACAGCAGAAAATAAAGAAATAGTCCTACTAGGCCGATGGTGTTCACGATTAGATTAAAGTCAACATGCAGATTTCGATCGCCAAATAGTCCGTCGGCATAATTGCCCACTGAATTAAAACCTTCAAGTCCCAGCAGGCTCCTGGCTGGATCATCAAATGACGTCACCTCATCCCACACATAATAACTTTCCAGATATCTGCCCTCTCGCTCTATGGCTCCGCTTTCAAATCGATTGCTGCGCAATTCCAATCGTTCCATTACAATATCCTGAACCAGTAGAAACGAGCAAACCGCAGCAAATGCGATCACTATAGCCGAACGAATCCAACTCAGATTCTTCGGAACGAAGAACATGCGAGTGAGATTACCGGTAATCAATCCAATTACGGCAATACGCTTAATAGAGACAAACACCAGCATTGCGTTTCCAATAGCGCCGGCTATACCGGCAAGTCGTAAAAAGCGATTGCCTTTCAAAAAGCCCACTGCTAATGGCGCCAAAAGCACCGCATATGTAAACACGTTCCATGCATCATCCAAGTTACCTACTCGAAAATTGGATTTGTCGGAATACACAGATTGACCAAGCTGAAAAAGTTGACTCAGAATGAAATTGGCTCCGAGAATGAGGTAAACCCAAACAATGGATATACTCAGCCTTTTCATTTCATTAAGCGTATTGAATAAATGGTATCCAAGGGCAAATGACGCAATCGGAATGCATATCTTCAGGGTAATCACAGCGGATTTCGCGAAGTCAGACACAAAAAGAAGCTGAGCCAAACAGTAAAACACAAATACGAGGATGTACGAGTAATACGTGTGCTTGCCCGCGAACTTTACCAATGTGTATATGACCAATAGGAGCAAAACAAACGCACGCAGCAACGGCAACCAAGCCAACTGCTCAGAAAACAAAAGCAACGTGTCAATCAGCACATTGAACGGAATTAAGAAATATGCGAGCCTCCTCCACATGTTAAGTTGAGCATAAAGACTGAACAGTCTGATTGATGTGACCAAAGTACAACTGAAAAGACGCACTCAGATTCGACGCTTTCAACAGAGGGAAACTAAGAACTTTAGGCTCATGTTTAACGGTTGAGTACTATATTTGTTATCTAATCTAACCATGGAAGGATCAACGTTTTTCCATACACATGTTCACCATGGACAGCATTCGGAATTATCATCCGATGTAAAAATGTCTTTGCCGTTTTTGCTCGACGATAAGCAAAGACTGTGTTTCCGTTTCGAAAAACACGAACCAAAAACCCACTCCATACCGCATTCGGGCACCTCACGTTACTGCGAAATACGCATGAACGATGTGCGACGAATCAATAAGTACCTCGAAGAAGTGAATGAGTCACTGGAAGTCGGACAACTTTTTATCGGCTCCTTTGAGACCTATAGGGCGCGCAGAAATCGCATAAAGTTCTATCGCATTCCCTTGGTTAAACAAGTATGGATTGCCAGCGAGTTTATCTTCCTGCGCATCTTCCCAAAAGTGCCTGTGCTGAAACAAATCTATTTTGCAACAACAGGAGGAAAAGGTCGTCTGCTTTCGAAAGCTGAAATGCTGGGAAGACTGGTTTGCTGCGGATTCGAAATAGTGGCCAATCAACCTATTGATGGTATTACTTGGTTTGCGGCCAAGAAAGTGAAAGCTCCTGCATACGATAAAAATCCCAGCTACGGACCCATATTCAAAATGCGCCGCATTGGAAAAGGCGGAAGAATATTTCACGTGCTGAAGTTTAGAACGATGCACCCCTACTCGGAGTATTTGCAGGACTACGTGCTTAAAATGAATGGTTATGCAGAAAGCGGCAAACCTGCCGACGACTTCCGGTTGACGCCTTGGGGTAAGTTCATGCGTCGCTATTGGCTCGACGAATTGCCGCAACTTTTGAATGTTCTCCGAGGTGACATGAAGCTGGTTGGTGTTCGTCCGGTAAGTCCTCGCTATTTCGAAGACATCCCCAAACACCTGCAGGAATTACGCGTAACTCAAAAGCCGGGATGCATACCTCCTTATGTGGCGCTCGATAGAAAACCATCGGTGGAAGGAGTCTTGAAAGCGGAAGAAGAATATCTGCTCGAAAAAAAACAGAACCCATACTTCACAGATACCCGATATTTCTTTCGTGCCATCTACAACATTATAGTGAAGCGCAAGCGCAGTGCCTAGTCCATTTGCCTTAATTTTGACCTATGCGTAACTTTTCAATCGGAATAATTCTGAGTGTCTTGGGTATATCCGCTTTCTGTAGCTGTAATACCAAAAAAGACATCCTCTATTTTCAAGGACGCCCTACAGAGTACACGGCTAACTCAACCTTTAACCCTACCATCAAACCCGACGATTTGCTCTCTGTGCTGGTAATGGCCAATGATGAAAAATCAACCGCGCTGTTTAATATGCCATTGGCTATCGGCAACAACCTGTATGGTGGATATGTTCAAGGAGCTCCTACACCTCCGGGCTACCTGGTGAATGCTGACGGCAATATCGAATTTCCGGTTATCGGTGAAGTGAAGCTAGCCGGGTTGACGCGCACACAGGCAATCGACTTACTGAAAGAGAAACTTTCCTCCTATATCGTAAATCCCACTATCTCGCTGCGCATACTCAACTTCCGCATCACCGTATTGGGCGATGTGCGTAATCCCGGAACGTTTACAATACCGAACGAACGGGTTACGATTTTGGAAGCGCTGGGCATTGCAGGCGACCTCCTCATTACGGCAGAGCGACAGAATATTATGGTCATTCGAGAAGAGAACGGCAAGCGTCGCGAATACAGAATTGACCTCACACAAGAAAGTTTGTTTTCATCGCCTGCGTTTTTTCTGGAACAAAACGATGTGGTTTATGTCGAACCTAATCGCGCCAAGCGTTCCGCTTCATTACTAAACGCATCCAACACGGGCATCGTTCTATCAAGCCTTTCATTGGTGCTAACGACCCTTATTCTCATTTTTAAATAACTCGCATGGAGCCCTTCACGCAAACGCAACATGAGCAGTCGCCTTCGCTTGGTGAAATCGTTTTCAAATACCTATCATACTGGAAATGGTTTTTGGTTTCAGTAACACTTACGATGGCAGTTGCCTTCGCTTATTTGCGCTACACCGTTCCGCAATACGAAGCAACGGCAACCGTGCTTATTAAGGACGACAAGAATGGCAAGTCATCCCTTCGCGATGAGCTGTCGGCATTCGAAGACTTGGGGATTCTTTCAACTAATCAAGATCTGGATAACGAGATTGAAATTCTGAAATCACGTTCGCTCATGATGGAAGTAATCAATGAGCTCAAGCTAAATGTTCGTTACTACACCTTCGGCCGCCCCATCATGCATGAACGATACGAAGGAACTCCCATTCAATTGCAGCTCATCACACCCGAACTACCCGATTCATCACAGGAGTTTAAATGGAACCTGTTTCCGGTATCGGACAGCGAGTACACGTTGACAAACGAATTCACCGGTGAAACCTCGCAACATCGGTTTGGAGACACACTGCGTTTTGAATTCGGATACGGTTGCTTCCGCACAACCCGTCACTTCAATCAATCGCATTACAATCACTCGTTCATAACAGAAATTGTATCTCCCGAGAAGTTGGCCATTGAATTTCTTGAGCACTTAAAAATTACGCCGGTGAATAAAGACGCCAGCGTTCTCAAACTTTCTTTCCGCGACGGACTTCATGATCGCGCTGTTGCGGTGCTCAACTCGCTCATATCGATTCACAACAAGCACGCAATTGAAGACAAGAATCAGATCAGCCGCAATACGGCGAACTTCATTAATGAGCGAATCCAGTTTATCACAAATGAACTGGCAGAAGTAGAAACCGAAGTTGAGACGTTCAAACGAGAAAACAAACTCACCGACATTTCTTCTGAAGCTGATCTGATGGTTAGCTCGGGCATTAATGCCGAACAAGAGATGCTCGAGTGTGAAAACGAAATCGCTCTGCATCAATTTTTACTGGAGGAAATGAATAATCGAAATACCATAGAAGATCTTTTGCCGGCAAACCTGGGGCTTAAGGACGAATCTGTGAATTTCATGATTTGGGAATATAATAAACTGGTACTCGAGCATAACCGACTCAAGGCAACAGCCGGCGAGAAAAATCCGGCGACAGTTGCATTAGAACCCGAACTCAATAAACTACGCAGTTCCCTTCGCTCCAGCTTCGAAAACACACTGAAAGCACTGCGCATCAAACTAGAAGGGCTAACCAAATATGCACGCGGAATCAATAGCAAAATCCAGGACGTGCCCACCTTTGAGCGGGCATTTCGCGACATACAGCGCCAGCAACAAATCAAAGAATCGCTCTATTTATATCTGCTGCAAAAGCGCGAAGAAACCAACATCGCATTAGCGGTAACAGTTGCAAATGCAAAAACAATTGATCCTGCATATTCAAACAAAAAGAAGATAAGCCCGCGATTCGCTCTCACGTATGGCATCGGTTTCTTGCTGGGGCTGCTACTCCCAATTGTCCTTCTTTACCTGAATGAAACGCTCAATACGAAAGTCAAAAGCAAGCGTGACCTTCAACGCTTATCGGTTCCCTATCTCGGAGAAATCCCTGAAATGAAAGTGCAGCAATCGCACTTGGTCTACAGCAATACCGACCGATCCATCAATTCAGAAGCATTTCGAATGCTTCGCACAAACATCGACTTTCTATGCACCGGGGTAGCAGAAGAATCGCGTGTCATCGGCATTACATCCAGCATAGGCAAAGAAGGAAAATCGTTTCTCTCTATCAACCTTGCTGAAGCGCTTCATTTTGCGGGTAAAAAAACAGTGTTGGTTGGTACCGATTTACGTCACCCGAAACTGGGAAACTATCTGAAGGTAGAAGAACCCAAGGGACTCAGTTATTACCTGGCAAAAAACAATACTTCATGGAATGAAATAGTAATTCAAGGGAACGCCGCGTTTCATTTCGATTTAATACCTTCAGGTCCCGTGCCTCCTAACCCGTCTGAAATGCTCATGAGCAAACGCTTCCATGAATTATTGATGGAATTGAGAAAGCACTACGACTACGTGGTTGTGGATACAGCACCCATCGGACTGGTTTCTGATGCTTACCATATAGCCAATCAACTCGACTGCTTCGTATATATCATCAATACAAAACTGATTCGCAAGTCACAGCTTGATATGATTGAAGCAATACATGCCGAAAAAAGACTACCGCGCATGGGCATCGTCCTTAATCGTTTCAAAGCCAATCGTGGATACGGTTATGGGTATGGCTATGGTTACGGATACGGCAGCGACTATCTGCCGTCCGCAGAAAAAACATCCAAGGCCTAATAGCGATCATCCATTGCAAAAACGGGCTCTCGCTCATTCCATGCACCTGAGGTAAAATCGGGTATTTCGACCATGGCCCCGTCGCGCGCTACCGACATTTCTGACAGAGGCGTTATGGAATACCACGTTGCCAAATCATAAACATCGAGAGCAAACGGAAGGTTGTTTTTTATGCACTCGATAAAAGAATTCAGCACGAAAAAGTCCATGCCACCATGTCCGGCTGATTCCGCTTCTTTTGCATATCGTTTCCACAGAGGATGATCATATTTCTCGAGCCATGGTTTAGAGTTCTCCCAGCGATGGCTGTGTTTCATTTCACGCTCGAAGTAAACAAAACCCTGATCGGGGTCACCCCAACCGAAGTCTTGCCAAAGCCCCTGCGTGCCTTGCACCCGGAACCCCAGATTATACGGCCGCTGCAGAGAAGTATCGTGCGTGAGCAATATCGTTTCGCCATTCGCACATTGTATCTGTGTAGTAACAACATCGCCCTGCTTGAACGAAACGTGCGCGTTTGAATGACCGGAACCGCCCTTCTCGTGGTGGACAATGTAGTCATTCAAACCACGCGACTTCGAAGAGAACGACGAAAGCCGAACCAACCGATTTCCGCGATTAATATTGAGCATCATGGCAACCGGCCCCAACCCATGAGTCGGATAGAGTTCACCATTGCGATTTACGTAATGATTCGTGCGCCACTTCGCCTCGCTAAAACCCTTCTCACCGAATTCTACACCCGAGTTATAAGCTGATTGCCCGTCGTTGAAAAGAACACCGCGCAAGTCATGCTCGTAACCACCCTGAGCGTGCACGATCTCCCCAAACAAACCACCCCGAACCATATTCAACACGGCCATTACATCGCGGCGGTAACATACATTTTCAAGCATCATAATCGGAACACCCGTTTCCTCTTGTGTGCGCACATAGTCCCAGCACTCACCCAACGTCATCGCTCCGCAGACTTCCATGCCCACAATTTTTCCGGCGCGCATGGCATCGCATCCATGGCGAGCATGCCACTCCCACGGCGACGAAACAATAACAGCATCTATATCCTTGCGCTGAAGTAATTCGCGATAGCCATAATCGCCATTTCCATATTCCACTGCAGGTTCCTTTCCATATTTCTTCATCAAACCCTGTGCGTCGGCCATCATGCGTGCATCCGGATCTGCAAATGCGATGATCTCCACATCCGCACGTTTGAGCAATTCTTCGAGATGTGATTGTCCGCGAAAACCAACCGCAATCAACCCTATCCGAACCTTTTTATCAACAGGGTGCGCAGCTGCACTCATCATGGAAGGCATCAAAACCCCACCCGCTGTGGCCATTGCGGTTGTTTTTACAAAATTTCTTCTGTTCATAGCAAGTCGTATTTAGACGCAAAATAGTCCTTTCAGTCTTTCTTGTGTTAGGTGCGATAGAATTACTTTCGACACTCGTTTAGCTTGATTAACCTATTTAAATGATGAAAAAGACAATTAGCTTGTTTACCATGCTCTCACTATGTGTCATCGTGATTGCGCAAGACTTTCAACCTTCCTCCGGATTTATTGTCGCAAAAGCGTTTCGGGTTACACGCCCCTTGAGCGAATTGAATGGCGTGGCGGAGAAGGAGTCCAAAAAAGAATGGGTCGAGTCGAAAGACCGCAAGAAACGTCAGCCGCAATACTTCGAGTTCACCGGTGCCGATGGTGCTCCTTATCACAATGATGACTTGACAATTCAGAAAGAAATGGGCACGAAAAACGGGACACAAATACGTGCCAACTTCGCAGGTCAATCCAGCGGTGGTTCGCGCCCGTTTGACCCTTCGGGAGCTGCCGGTCCAAATCACTACGTGCAAATGATTAACGCTACAACCTTTCGTGTTTACAACAAGGAAACAGGCGCAACCATTGGCTCGGCACAATCGCTTGGAGCATTGTGGAACCCCGACACACAAAACAACGGCGACCCAATTGTGCTATACGACAAAGCCGCTGACCGTTGGTTTTTGGCGCAATTCGGTTCGTTCTTCAACAATGAAATCTACATAGCGATATCAACTACCGGTGATCCGCTCGGCTCCTATTACACCTATACGTTTGAGTCGCCGTCTTTTCCCGATTACTTGAAGTTCAGCGTTTGGCAAGACGGATATTACATGACGGCGAACACAAACACTCAACGAGTATTTGCCTTCGAACGAGATGCTATGCTCGCGGGTACGCCCGGAGCACGCAGTGTATTTACCACGTTCAACCCACCGGATGGAGGTGGTTTCTTTGTTCCGGTTACAGGTTGTGCAGCCGATGGTGTGCTTCCTCCTGCGGGTACACCCTGCCCTATTTTTTCATACTCCGACAATGGCTGGGGAGGAAGTAACCAAGACCGCGTGAACATTTATAACATGACCGTCAACTGGACGCCCAATACTCCTACTGCCTCTATCACTTCCGCCAACAATGTCAATACCGCTGCTTTCGATGCATCGTACAACAGTAACTGGAACGATGTGTCACAACCGGGAACCACCCAAAAGCTGGATGGTATCGGTGGTATTTGCATGTACCGTGGTCAATGGAAAACATGGGGCGACTACAATTCGGTGGTACTCAACTGGGCCGTTAAAATCAGCAACAGTCAGCGAAGTATTAAATGGTGCGAATTACGCCAGGATGCAGCCACCGGTGTTTGGTCCATGTATCAGGAAGGAATTTACACACCCGACAGCGACACTCGCTGGATGGGTAGCATTATCATGGACGACAACGGATCGATTGGTTTGAGCTACATGAAAACGAATGCGAACACGACTTTGTATCCGGGGCTTTATTACACAGGCCGACGCAGTTGCGATCCTCTCGGAACTATGCCTATCACAGAACAATTAATAGTGGGTGGTACAGGCTCGCAAACCGGCACGAATCGCAACGGTGACTACGCGCACGGATGTCTTGATCCTGATGGTTTAACCATTTGGAGCACCAGTGAATATATGGGAGGCCAAAGCGGCTTTAGCGCAGCACGCACCCGAATCTTCTCCTACCAAATAGAACCTTGTATTGCCGCTGCCGTGAGCATTGCACTCGATGGCGCAACGAATCCTATATGCATTGGCGAAGCACTAACGCTTGTAGCAACTCCGGCGTTCGGTGGGCTCACTCCCCAGTACGAATGGTTTATAAACGGAGAGAGCATAGGTAACGACAACGATACACTTTTCATCAGTGAGCCGCAAAATGCCGCCGCAATAACATGTGCAATGACATCCAGTGAGCCCGGTCTCGAAGGTATTGTGGCAACATCGAATGAAATTACGCTTCAAATAGTTGCTTCTATCGCACCAAACGTCAGCATCTCAGCTGCACAAGAAATCGTTTGCGAGGGAGAGGAAGCTCAATTCGTGGCTTTAGCAACCGATGCCGGATCTAATCCGACCTACGAATGGTTTGTTGATGGCAATTCAGTTGGAGTAACAACTGACACACTTACCTACACATTCGGCACAACCCAAAATATAACCTGTACTGTCACGTCTTCCATAAGCTGTGCAGCGCCTGCTGCAGCGCAGAGCGCGGCATATACAGTGACACCCCAGCCAATTGTTACTCCATCGGTCTCGATTACAGCAACTGCAGATACAATTACGCCAGGACAAAGCATTACGTTCACAGCGACAGCGACCAATGCAGGCACCTCGCCAACGTTTCAATGGTACATCAACGGCATCGCACTTTCGGGAGCGACATCTTCCACCTATACAACCAACACGGTCGGTAACGGACAAACCATCACGTGCCGAATTGTTGGCCAGGTGCCTTGCAGCGCAGTGCAAACCGTAACCAGCAACGGAATTACCATTGTGGTGGAACAACAGCCCAACTCACTTCTTGAATGGAATGCAGAAACGGAAGTGCTCATCTACCCCAATCCTTCAATGGGCGAAGTCACTTTCAAATCCGTACATGCCGGAAACTACTATATCGTAAATGAAGCCGGGCAACTGGTGCGCGAGGTTCAACTCAATAACTCCAATAACTTTGAAATCAAGATCAACAATCTGGCAGCAGGCAGCTACGTGGTAGCAGGCCAGAATGATTTTGGAATTGTGAAGGAACGACTTGTGATTGTTCGATAATGGTAAGTGAGCGGTAACAAGTGGCTAATCATTTGTCATTGGCCACTTGTCGTTGGTCACTACAAATGTCCCTCATCAAGCCCAAACCTAAACCCCATGCGCTTGCCTGTTGCCAGGTTTGTGCTGGTTGTAACGCTTTGAATTTCGTCGACGGTGACTTGCTGAAGGTTTTCATAGGGAGGCGCCAGCAAATCAAAATCGAGCGTATATAAAATGGCACTGTCCACCACGTTACGCATAGCTTCTTTATCGAGCACTGCGTTGATGAAGTCATTGTATAAAAAACCAAGTTGACGTTTTCCCTGAACCATAAAATGGTTCTCTTTATTCACGAAAATCCGGGCAATCAGGTAGCCGACATCGGAAACACGCTGGTATTTGAATGAATCAGCCAAAAAGTTGTAGACGTTAATAATGCCCACGTACGAGTTCTCCGGATTATCTTTTACGTAACCACTTTTCCAAACTGCATTTGAATTGTCGAGCTGAAACACGTTCGTATGCATATAAAACACCAGCACATCACCTGCTATTTTTATTTCCGCCTGAAAATCTCCGCGATCACGGTAATGAAACTCGACACGCTCATCACTCTTGCCGTAATTAGCCGCAACGTCGCGGACTGTTTCTGATAAAACGCCTTTTAAATCAGAAAAAACGTGCAAGGTGTTATGATAAACATCCTGCTTGAGTACCGCCTTTTCGCGAACCAGTCGGTACAATGTCTCTCTTGTTTCATTCATAAGTATTGATGCTAGTGGCGTGCAAACGAAGAAACCCTCCCCGTCACACGTCGCAATGTACAGGAAAACTGATTCCGCCCGCAAACGTCTACGCCG
>Ga0169931_10009016_pt1 | contig 14458 bp, 17 predicted proteins | sample Kivu_15m_20L_FD_129675 | JGI IMG/M metagenome (GOLD analysis project Ga0169931, IMG submission 129675) | Freshwater microbial communities from Lake Kivu, Western Province, Rwanda to study Microbial Dark Matter (Phase II) - Kivu_15m_20L... | ecosystem: Environmental > Aquatic > Freshwater > Lake...
AACATAAAAAAAGGGGGATTGGGGATTGGGGATTGGGGATTGGGGATTGGCCAATCCCCAATCCCCAATCCCCAATCCCCAATCCCCAATCCCCAATCCCCAGATTTTAGTAATTAAAAATTTTTTTCAAATTTATATGTTCATATAAATAAATATTATTGAATTTCATATTTTAAAAAATACTATTTAGATAAAATAACATAAAATCCAAATTATATATTTAAATCAATTTAAAAGATTACATGAAAATAATAAATTATCTATATTAAGATTAAGACTTCCAAATTTATATTAATTATATATTTTTCCAACTGATAATAAAAGTATTAAAATAATAAAATAAGCACTGTTTATACCTTAGCATGATGACTAGGTAGATTCATTTTCCTTGATTTTAACAATTTCCTGAATGTCATGATAATAGCAAATAGAGTCATCATAGTACCGAACCCTACAACCATTTCAAATACGGTAGGCATCCTTAAATTTTGAAGCATGACTAATTTTTCTTGATCTTTAGCAGTTATATTAACATTTGAATTAATAGGACTAGGGCCGTTGGAAGAAATATTTTTAATGTTTTGTATTTCCCCTTCTAATTTAGCCATTCTTTCTGAAAGGGAATTAATATTCTTTTTGACGTCTTCTATCTCGTGAAAGGTTTCAGTCTGATTGAAATTATTTAAAAATTCATCATTATCATCATAAACATAACTCGCTGATTCATCAACAAGATCTTCTGTTTGAGGAGCAACTGTATTAATCCAAATATTCATGTCTTCAGCTAATCTACGTCCCTGAAATATAGAAGCGATTTCAGAACTGTTAGGGTTGAACATAACTACAATAGGAAATGAGAATATTCCATATCGTCTTGCTATTTCTTCGTTTGATCCTGCCTCGATTCTTGAAATTACAAGATCTTTTCTTCCACCTTTCTCATAATTTTCGTATAACTTTTCGTATTCGGGTGCCATAATTTTGCAATATCGGCACCATTTTGTGTAAAATTTTACCATTACGTACTTTTTCTTCCCTACAATTTTTTCAAAGTTCTCTGACGTAAGTTCGACTACCATAAAAATTAAATTAAAAGTACTTTAGTATCTTCCCACCATTCCTTGAAGGATAAAATTTGCCCTATGATTAATGCGAACATAATGAATTGTGTTTTCATATATATGATATTAAATATTTTTTAGTTTATATATAATTCAAAATTTTTGAGAAATTAATTAATATCCAATTATAATGAATATGACTCCCAAAAGTATGTCTTGCAATGAAAGCTCTAATGAGGCTGATAACATAGTTTTAAGGTTAAACACCGACTCCCGTGCAGATTACGATAAAAGAGAAGGAACTTCTGGCAACAACACCTTCAAAATTAAATTAGACGATTTTGTGGAAACTAGTAAAATAATTTTTTAATTCATTAGGTACCAGAAGAAATATCACTCAGAAAAAGAAGTCTGATTACGAAGATTATCTTGATATTAGTTCCTCAGTTGTTTCAAGAAAGAAAAATCGCTCCATTGGTAAATTATAATTTAATTAATAAACATTATAATTTTCATATTTTTTCCATATTTTTTTTAATTTTTAATTTCATTAAATTCATTTTATACTAATTAGATAGGAATAGAACTTATCAATGCATCTATGACGATTGTAGAAAAGTGTTTCATGATAAAGGATCCTATAGGAAACATCAATTAACACACGGAGAGAAACAAGTAAATATGAATATAATATATCATCCACGTTTAGTATCCATGTTCTCAACCAGGATGTGGGAAAAAATTCTTAGATAATTCGAAATTAAGAAGACACTTGTTAGTTCACACAGTAAAATAAAATATAATTTTATTTAATAGGGAGAAAAACCCTTCAGGTGCGAATTATGTGGAAAGAAATTTTCTCTTGATTTCAACCTACGTACCCATCAAAGGATCCATACCGGAGAAAAGCCCTACGCATGTATTTTCCCTGGATGTTTCAAAAGGTTTTCTCAATCAAGCAATTTGACAGCCCACGAAAAGACCCATGTAAGCGATAATATATATATTAAAATTTTTAAATTTAGCAACCTTCTTTACAAACAGGACCAACCCAAAAACCAATTTTTAATCATAACCCATTAACCCTAATGATAAACAACGAATATTCGGGTACTTTGCATATTAACAACTTAATTAATATGAATAAACTATATGATATGATGAAAGAGGCTTTAATTCAAGAAAGTAATAATAACATAAATACACAAACTGGTGTCACTCCAACTCCCAATTACAATAGCCAAGGACACACAGTCTTATTCGCTACAATAAATGCAAAAAATCAAATCAATCTCCCGAATATTAACAAGCCAAACAGACTATTCATGACAAAAAGAGGACAGAAAATATTTAATATTATTAAAGAGCCCCATGCTAATAACAGAATAAAAACAGTCAGAATAATTTACAAGAATGAAGAAGAACAATCCAACAATTATAATTTCAACTACAGCAATTACCCCAATGAAGTAGAAGAGGAGGCTAAAGAAGATAACAGCAATATCAAGAAAGAAGAGTACTATGAGCAAGAAGTCGAAGAAGAAGAATACGAGAATAATTATGATAATATACCCGGACAGAATGAGAACTTCTTCGGATCATCTGCATATCCTCAGTATTATAACATTTTCAAATAGATATTAACAATTTTAAATTTGATAAATCCTTATATATTTAAATAACTCAAGTGTTTAAAATAAAATTTTATATATTTAAAGCTTTATAAAACGTAAACTTTATTTTAAAATTGTTAATATTTTTATAATGGAATACCGAATAGAAGATGGAATACTTATATACAATGTGAATGATCATATAAAAGCAACTGGTTTTATTAATGATATAAATAGTTATCAGTTAAATACTTTAAAAAGATTAAAAGAAAAAATTCTAAGAGAAAAATTATTGGATGATTTAAGTAATCATGACGATATTACTCTTCTAAAATTTCTGAGATTTAAAATGTTTGATTTAGAAAAGACTTTTCAAATGATTGCTGAGTGTATTAAATGGAGAACAAATGAAAATGTCGAAGAAATGCTTAATATGCGTTTTGAGGAATTACCTAAGATAAAGACTTTATACCCACATGGATATCATAAAACAGATAAATCAGTAAAATAATTTAATTTTTGAAAGGGAAGGCCGATTTATATAGAACTTTTGGGGAAAGTAAAAATTAAAGAGCTTTTTGAAACTGCTGATGAATATAGATTATTTAAGTATTATATCAGGGAATTTGAAAGAGCTAGATACAGATTCGATGCATGCTCTAGGGCGTACGGAAAAATTATAGAAGATGGTGTTGCAATTTTAGATTTAGAGGGTGTATCTATTGGAATCTTCACAGGGAAAGTATTATAAACTTTTTACCGTTAGGTTAAAAAACTTTTTGCTCTTGCTTCTAAATTGGGTCAAAATTATTATCCTGAAACAAATGCAAAAACTTTTTTAATCAATACTTCGACGATGTTTTCTTTTCTTTGGTCACTAGTCAAAGGGTTTTTTAATGAAAAATCTAGAAATAAAACAGTTGTTCTTAAAAGCAATTACAAGGAAAAATTATTGGAGTATGTCGATGTAAACAATCTCCCAAGCTTTTTCGGAGGGAATTGCACTTGCTCTCACATAAATGGAGGTTGTTTGTTTTCGGATATAGGACCATGGAATCCTGACGGTGAGCATTTAGATGAAAACGATCTAATTTAAAAATATTTAATTTAATAAATCACAATTAAAAATTCAAAATATCTTATATTTTCAGATAAAATAAATTGAAAGATAAATATTTTTATTTTAGCAATTATGTTAATTTCGGAATTTTCAATAATTCCTTTATATAATAAATATTCTCTAAAGTTATATTTTAAAATTTATGTCAAATATGAATAATACGAAAAGAGATCTCCAAAGTCGAATGACTGCAACTCAACAAAACGCTGACAGACCTATGACAAGTTATAAGGCTGCCGGATTTTCAAAAAATTTAGGGAAAGACCCCCGAGAAATCGAAAGTAAAATTTTATTCTTAAATTTCATATAAAGTGAAGACAAAGGTTCTATTTTCTAAAAGACCCCCTACCACAAAGGAACAAATCATCAAGGAAGTGGAAAAATCAATCCAAAAGCTTTTCGACGACAGTATACTACTCAAATACAAAGGCGAATTGACAAGTGCAAAAGAAAAATGTTTACTGGCTCTTGAAAAATTAACAGATATAAAATTAAAGAATGTTGACTATTTCAACACTGAGTTAGAATTTGGAATAAGAATAAATCTTGGTCTGATATATGAAGGTCTTCATTTATGGGACGAGGCAAAACAAGCCTATATAGAAATACTTCAACAAGATTATTATTCACCAGGTGTTCAGTTCCACAGAGTCAGAGTGAATTTAGGAAACATCTATTATCAACAAGGAGATTATAAAAAAGCTCTTACTGAATGGAAGAAGACTGTCGACAAAGTTTCTAAGGAAAATAAAGAACTTAGGGCACAAATCCTAAAAAATATTGCAAATGCTCATATAAAAATGGGAAACTATACTGATGCTATCGATAACTACTCAGAATCCATGAAATTAAGCCCAGATGTTAAAACCGCGATGAACCTTTTGCTCTGTGATTTGGCTGTGGAAAAAGTTGAACAGACCAAGAATGTATTTAAAGTAATGTTGGATGTATCTGCATTTGGTGAGAGAGAAATTGATACCACAGACGAAAACAGCAAACAAATAGATCCACTTAAGGAATATTTGATAATGAAGAAGAAAGAAAACACTAACATAATAACTAATGTAGCCTTAGTTATGATTCATTATATTGACAAAGACCCCCTCAAATCTTTCGATTATATTATAGAAGCTATTAAAAGAGAAGGATCAAAGGATATTTTGAATGAGATAGAGATGGCCAAAGCTATGTACTTCCTTAAAAAACGGGATGTAGAGAAGACAATTAATATTCTAAAAAGCTTCGAGAATAAGAATAAAAAATTAATCAGTCGAGTTGCCAATAATATTTCATTCCTATATTTTGTAGAAGGGGAAGCCAACAATGCTGAAAAATATGCGAACATCGCGTTAGACAATGAAAGATATAATCATAAAGCATTAGTAAACAAAGGAAATATCCATTTCCTTAAGGAAGATTATCTCAAAGCAAAGGAATTTTATCTAGAAGCAATCGGAGTCCAAAGTGACTGCATAGAGGCTATTTATAATTTAGGAATGGTCAATATAAGAATGGAGGCTTATTACGAAGCTATTCAAGCATTTGAAAAACTAAATTCAGTTGTACCAAATATTCCTGAAGTTTTGTATAAAATCGCTAGACTATACGAATATATGAAGCAATTCGAAGAAGCAATTAAATACTACTCAATCCTTCTTTTGCACATTCCGAACGATCCAATTCTATTGAGCAGTTTAGGGTCCCTTTATTACCAAATTAACGTATATATACCTTCTAAATAATTTATAGCCGAAAGATGAAAGGACGTATATGCATTATTTTGAAGATAGCTTTAGATACTTCCCTTCTAATTTTGATAATTTAATTGTTTTAGGATTCCTTTACTTCAAAGAAGAAGTTTACGAAAAAGCCCTTCAATTTTTTGAATTAGCTGTAAAAGTTCAACCGAATGCTGTAAGAATATTATAAAAAATAAAAATCTATAAAAGTACACAGCGGAGATACAATATGCCAAATGCTTCTATAAATTAGGCGATTATAAACAGGCATATAAAGCATTTAGAAAAATTCATAATAAATATCCTGAGAATAGGGAGGCACTTACATTCCTAATAGCAGTTTGCAAAGATCTTGGATTAAGCTACGACGAATATCATCAGAAACTTCTGAAACTAGAAAGGGAGCAAATAACAATGCCTAATCCTGAATACGAATATTATAATCAAGTAAATAACTATGAAAATAGTCCAACTCAGTTTATACAGCAAGAAATCAAAAAGGACTATAAAGGAGAAGAAGGTAATTAATCAAATATAAATTTCGATAGTTGACTTCAGTAAATATTCGAACAAGAATGCCCCTAAAAACAACAACACTAAACCGATTGATAAATTCATGCAATATGAACAGAAAACTGAAGAATTATTACCTTAATTTTTAACTAGTTCTTAATAATTAAACCTTATAAAATAATATTTAAAATTTAAATGGACAAATACAAAAAATTAACTAAAAAGAGAAACAGGAACGATAAAATTTCGGATGATGAAAATAGCAGCCAATCAGATGAACTATCAGATGATCTTCAATATAGCGGAAAGAAGCAGAATGAGAAAGTTAAAAATATCAAAGAAGATCAACAAAGCGAGGATGACGATATTTTAAGAGAAAATGGAGAGATTTCGTTTTGTGTAAAATTTATTTTCATCCTTAGTTAACATCAAAAAAAAGACTGACAATCAGAAAGTTCAAAGGAAATGTGCTTGTCGATTTAAGAGAATTCTGGACTGATGAAAAAGGTGTCACGAGACCTACAAAAAAGGGAATTGCACTCACCCCAGATAATTGGGAGAAAATTAAAAAATACTCAGATAAAATTGACGAAGCGATCAGGAACATGAAATATTAAAAATATTATTTATGATTTAAATAAAAGCCAAATTCTCATTTAGATATTATCTGTTAAATTTATGAATTTTAACCATTGTATTATTTCTATTTTTACATAATTATAAATTGAATTTCTGAAATTTATTATTAAAGGAAAAATACTTTAAAATAAAAGGAAATCTTTATTTAAATTTTCAAAGAGATTTCACAATAAATTACAAAAATTCTATTATCTTAGGCATTTCTTATTTTATATTTAAAATTATTTAAATGACTAAGTCTTATTATATATATAAAAAGGATAATTAGACTAAATTTTAAAATCCATAAGACTTTATATGTTTAATTTTCTCAAAATATTAAGTTTTTAAATAGAGACATAAATTGTAGATAAATTATCAGTACTATATAAAGAGATCCATATTATTTAAAATAAGAGACTAGGATTTAAATCAGAATAATTTTATATTAAAATACCGTATTTTATTAATCTAATTCTAATATACTAAGAATTATATGAATAATTATGTAATTTAGTAAAAATTTTTTATTATGCTAAATTATAATATCGAATTTAGTAATATTACATAATATGTGAAAATAATCACCTTTTTATAATTTCGTTTACTTATGAATTCTCTAGCGTATTTTAATTTAATATAAAAAATTAAATCATAAAAATGGGAAAAAACAAAAAAGATAAAATTCCAAAAAGAAAATCAGATGAATATGAAGAAGACCAAGAAATAAGTGATTTCGAGAGATTAAAAGCGTATGCAGAAAAGAAAGGAAAAAATATATGGGAAGTAAGTTTGAAAAACATAGAAGATGAAGAGGTAGAATCACAGGAAGAACATTCACAAGACGAAGAAAGTATTCAAAGTGAAGAACAGGAAATAAACAAAATAACTAATGTCGATAAAGAAAATGTTAAGGAAATAATCCTAACAAATACAAATACAAATGAAATAAATACCGATGATGAAGCAAATGAAATAAATATTAAATTAGAAAATACAGCAAATATCCAAGTCTCATTGGTGGATAAAATCGATCTACAATTAGAGAATTTAAAATTGGAAGACAAACAATCTGAGATAATTGGCTACCCCGTAGTTGTCAAAATCAATGAAGACATTATAAAGACTATTCACATAGATAATGAACATGAGGATAATTCACAATTAGACCAGAATGGAAATACTTTTGTAAAATTTGGAAATAAAAAAATAATTTTTGAATATCCAAAGGAGGATACTAACCCTAACCCTCCTGAATCTAAAAAGAAGAAGAATAAGAAATCCGATGCAGAGACTAAACAAGAAGAAAAACAAGATAAAAAGAAAAAGAAAAAAGAGATCGAAGATGAAATTGATGAAGAAACTCTTCAAAGATTGGAAGAAGCTAAAAGAAAGAGAGAAGAATTTGCTTATTTGGAAAAGTGTAGGATTGAGGAAGAAGAGCAGAGAAGAAAGGAAGAGGATGCCAAGAAAATGTTAGAAGATCCTAAAAAGCAGAAAGATAAAAATAAATATAAACCTAAACCTAAAAAAAAGAAGGGAAAATAAAATAATCAAATAATCATCTTAAATTATTTTGTCCATAGTTTTATAAACTACTATATGAATAAATTTATAAATTTCTAAAATTTCATTTAGTTATTAGATTCTTTATATTTACTAATTACTTGGTTATTGTCTTATAAATAAATAGTGAAAGAAGTTATATAATTTTGTTAAAATTTGAATTATAATTTTTTCAATTTTATTTGTAACCACAATCTATGCATTCTTTTATTATCCTTCCTATTTTCGATTAATCTACAAATGCATTTGGATTCAACAACTTCAAATCCGTTAGCTTTGAACAAATTTTCGATATCATCTCTATTGAAATAATAAGCCAAAGTTTTATCCTTTCTAGCATAAAGATTATCGCTGACTTTATTTTTTTTTCTTTGAGCAAACCTCAATTGAGCAAGGTCATACAAGGCGTAATCTCTGAAGTAAAGAATCCCTCCAGGTTTCATTGCATCATTTATCTTTTTTATAACCGATTCATGTTTTTCAGGTAAAATAGCTGAAAGAACAAACATCAGAATAGAATAATCAGCATTTTTGTAATTTTCTGGTATTTCATTTTCAGCTATGTCTAATTGCATTAAGTTAATGCAATTTTCGTTGTATAGAGAGTGTGTCTATGTATAAATAAATAAATAAAATACGAGTAATTTTATATATAATTAATTACTTTTGCCATAGACACTGCTCTGTGGGAAAAATCAAATGCATTCACTTTTAATTTCTTTTTCCTTTCTATCAGGGGATAAAATGAATTACCTACACCGCATCCAATATCAAGTAAATTTATTTCCTCCTACTCACTTATTATTATAACTTACTCTTGTATCATCTCTTAATTCAGGAAATTCCTTTAGGATATAGTGACGGTCCTTGAAGAAATTTGTTTTGTTGAATTTATAAAACTTCTCCCAATTTTTTTGACATTTAAGAGTATCTTCTAAATTCTTTTGATCTATTGTTTCTTTATCGTCTTCTAATATTAGTTTTGCTTTTTCTTGCATTTCTTCGGTCCATTCGAAATCATAAACATATTCATCTATTTAACAAATATTTAATATATTTTCTTACATTCTTTTTTAGCAAATTCTGTATTTTCTTCTGCTTCTATTTCTTGTTGAGTTTGTGAACTTTCCATTATTTTAGATGAAAAATATTAACAAATATTTAACTTTATATTCCTTAAAATTTTAATAAATATTTTTAAAGCAAACAAATTATCCAAACATGCTATTAAAATCGTATATAAATTCTTCCGTGCATGTTTGTTCTTTATCATTCGTCTCTTTAAGGTTAGCTACACTATTTCTATATCTTTTATACCAACCAAACTTGTCTTCATTTGGAATATTTTTTCTGAATTCTTTTATTTCTTCCCCTAATGCAATGAAATCATCATGAGTATTTGTAATTCCTAATTTATGATTGTAAGACATATCTAATTTACATGCGTGATAGTACAATTTATACAAATGTGATCTGACTTGATTGATGTCAGTATTTAACTCCTTGGCTATTTCTAAATATTCTAATGCAACATCATCTATATTGTGATTAATACCACTGAAAAAGAAAGGATTTTCAAGTAATTTCTCTGCACTCATAACTGCATCGCAATTAGTAGCATCGAAACATCTTCGTACGTCCTCGTAACATTCAATACCTCCGTTTGCGATTACTGGAATATTCAAAATACTTTTTATTTTCCTAATTGCCTTCCAATCAGCGTTTCCTGTTGATTCTTTGTTTTGCTCTTTTGTTCTTCCGTGAACTGCGAGTACTTTGATGCCTGTCTTTTCCAAATTTTCAACGAGATCAAATGTTCTACTCAAATCAGGAAACAACCGAATTTTACATGAAACTCCGCATTTCAAATTATTTGAAAGATATCCCAGAATTTTTAAAACTAAGTCGGTATTTTCTAATAGAAAAGAACCATAATAACCACGTTTTGCAATTCCTTGCGGACATCCAAGATTTAAATCAAAGCACGGTGTTTTGTCCTCAACTATTTTAGCTGATCTAAGCAACATTTCAGGATCGTGACCACAAAATTGCAAAAAACATGGTTGCTCCTCCAGGCTAATATCCTTTAAATGTTGTGCTCTATATTTTTCTTGAGTAGCAAAAAGGACTGAATGTATCATTGGTGTATAAGTGAGATCTGTTCCATATTTTCTACAAATAATTCGGAATGCTAATTCTGACTGATCTACCATAGGAGCACACACATACTTGGGATTTCCAAGCTCTTTCCAAAACTCAAATGGGGTCAATTGACTCCAGTTTGTGACTGCTTTTAGATTGAATGATGGTTTGAATGAATTATTTAAATTAGCTCCTATTTCTCTGACATCTGCATTAATCATATGATAATTTATATATGAATATATTATTTAATTGAAAATTAATCTCTTATTTCTTTTATTAATTATTCATTTATTTCTATCATGTCATTTAGGCATCTATTGATCATTTCTATTACAAAAGTGTCATCTGATTTTATAAAATTCGCCTTGTGATAAATATCCAAAGCTTCAGTGAATTCTCCCTTAAGATGATTGGTGAAAGCTAAGGCAGATAGAACAGAGACATTTCTACAGTCCATTTTATTTATATTGTTATACAAATCAATAGCATCGTCGAATTTCCTATTTAAATAGGTTGTTAATATATTTATTTATATATATACTTTAATTTTCTGTACGTATTTGCTAAGTTCATTGTAAGTGATTGAAACACACTTGATTTTTCCTCTCTGCACAATTCTATTCCCTTAAGAAAATGAAATTCTGCTTCCTCATAAAACTTCTGTTTATAAAATACAACTCCCAGTTCATTATAAACCAGTGGATCACTATTCGAAGTAAGTAATGCATCTTGAAATGCAACAAGGGCTGTTTTTAGATTATTGGTTCTTACAAATTCCATTCCGATGTATAAATTTGCAAAATGACATCCAGGAAATAGCCTTAGGCAAGTCCTATAAGCGCTCAGTGCTTGATCAGATTCATCCTGTGCAGCGTAGCAATTTCCTAAAGCAATCCATCCTTCAGGGAAATGTTTATTCAACTGATTTGCCTTCGAAAAATACTTCCTAGCAATGTCGTATTTCTTAACACAGTAATAATAACATCCCACAGCGAACCAAGAAACATATTTATCGGAACAATTATTCGCTAATTTATGCGCGAGATAATACAACTCCCCTATTTTATTCAACTCTATCATACTGGAACAGAACATAGGAATTATATCTAAATAATAAAAGTCATCATCATTTATTTTTTTAAGTTTGTTATAAGCATTCGCGTGGTCCCTAGATATATAAAATTTTTCAGCCTCCATTTTCATCAAATCTTGATCATTATTTGTATATAAAATGTCTATGATATTTCCATTTTCATCAGAAATTGAGACATCTGATTTATCCGTAATATAAATATTATCATATGCCTTGCTAAGATAATAATCATATAACCATTTATTATTTTCAAAAACAAGTTCGTTCATTAATTTATTCTTCTGCTCTGATGTCAGTAAATTATGATTGATCAATATATCAAAGGCTTCCACGTTTCCTGGATCGTATTTCAAAGCCTTGATATAATTTCTAATAGCAGGTTGCTTGTTTTCTTGCATTTCATAAGCCTTGCCTATTAACAAGTGTCTTATTGACTGAAACAAATGAATACAATCTGTCTCAATTTGTTCGATCTGTAGATTTTCTTTTTCTAAATAAGTGATGACTCCCTCATAATCCTCGCAAGCAAGTAAAGCTTGTCCCAACAAATTCAAGAATTTAAGGCTGTAGTAGGTCACGTTATATTTCTGAATTACATTAACACACCTGTAGAATTCCTTATTCATATAAAAGCAATGAGCCAAGTCATAAAGATTATCTGAAATTACACTAACATCTCTATTAAAAGAAAGATAAAATATTTTATTTGCGTAAAACAGCGCATTTGAATATAAACCATTCTCCATGTAGTGTTTGAGAAGATTCTTCATATAATTAAGGGTAGATTCTAAAGTAGCAGTGACATGAATATTACAATCATCTACGTTTTTCTTAGCAGTGGACATGTTTAGTTAATATTTCTAAATTTATAAAAATTTAAATTTGAAAATTTTAGTTTATAATTTTATCCAATTTGAGTGTATGAAATTCTAAATAAAATATATTGATATACTAATATAAAATATATAATAATAAGTAAGTAAAATTATTTTAAATTTATATTTAAATAATTAAATAAATACTACTACTATAAAATAAAATAACCCCCGCACTAATTTATTAAATTTGCACCTTTTCGAGATGCTCAAATAGCGAATTTATAAGATCTGGTTCCTTTAAATTATCCGAGTGAAACAAATTGAGAATGTTTCTAAAACATTTTTGAACTTCTTGTATTCGAAAGATTGTTTTTCCTGCATTAAGGTAAGTTATGGGGTCTAATATTAAAGGTATCTGGTCAAATTTATCTACGACATACACGAATGGGCTAAATAATTTGATTTCTATATTCCTTACTTAAATGCATTTACATCTATAAATGTGTTGTTGAAATTGAACATCGAATAAAAATCTAAAAATTCAATCAGTATACTTCCCAAATTGGGAGTGATTATCATGTTCATTTTCATCTTTCTCATTTTCAGAAAGGCTAAGGTAATTATAAATAAACAAAAAGAGGATAGTCCACCTAAAAGAATATATGAATAATAAAATTCATACCATTATAGCTTGAATTCAATTTCGTAATTTTAAGAATTCTTTTGACCACAAATAAAATAGATTTCATTTCAGGAAAATAAATCAAAGAGTTTTTTATATAATCTACTATTTGAAGCGCGGGATTCTCGTAAATATGGATTTTATTTGTCGAATCAAATTTATGTTTATTAAATGTAAAATCAACTTTTATCTTTTCTATTTCTTCTTTCTTAAAATTAATATTCGAAAAATTTTTCGATGTAATAAACTCTTCAAAATTTTCCTTTGTATTCCCATCTAAAATTTGTAAAATGTTGATATGCTTTAATATTTTTGTAAAATTTAATTTACCATTTTAATGACAGGTACAGTTGCTGTGTATATAGGATTAATGGTATCGAATATTTTTCTATTTTCTTCAATATTTGTTTTATTGAGAATATTTACAATTTTATTTATAATTATCTCTATAAGAATTAAGTTTTCTGATCTTACTCTGTGAGAATAGCCTGTCGTCTCTATTCGGCCAGTAATTGATCGTTATGTCGATGTCAGAACTTTCAATTGTCAAGTCTGTAGCGAATGAACCATAGATAGAAAAATTAATTTCGTATTCATCTTCTAAGAAAAATTAGAAAGTATAATACTTAAATTTGATTTTATGATTTGCTCTACTTTGCTTATGATTGATAATTTTATTTCTTTGAGGTATGTTGTGTTCTCGATAACTTCTTTAGAATATGATATTATATTATTTTGCAACAGATTTAGCTGGTTAAATTTTTTATAAATTTCTTGTGTTGCCATTGGAATTTGATGAGAATAAATTGAAGTATTTATTACTGATGATGAAGTCATGAAATTATTCTGATTATGGCTAATATTATTATTATTATTTATATTAATCATTTCTTCAGTTGTTCCGGTTTCAGTATTAAAATTTGAAATTATACTACTACGCTTTTCATCATCTGAATTAATTTTTAATTGATTTATTGTATCAGGATTTGTTGTTGATGTTGTAAATTTAGAACAGTTAGATATTAGAATTTCTCTTTTCTTTTTAATTTCTTTTTCGAAAATCGATGAAGAAGTGTCTGCTGCTTTGTAAGAGTCTTTATCTTTTATTTCTTTATCAGAATTAACTAAATTTGTTGAAGTTTTATCTATTAGAGTTTTATCATTAATTATCGAAGAATTCTTTTGTAATTTTAGTATATCTTCTCCTGGAAAATTAAAATTAGGATTGTTTCTATTTTCTATATTTTTCTTTGAGAAAACTTCTTGTTTCGAGTCTTTAATGTTACATATCGCAGCTTCCTTTGCGTTTGACTTTTTGGTGGTGGAATATAAAAAGAAATTTTGTTTTTCTGGTTTTAAATTCTTTTTATTTTTTATGGTTATACGTTGAGGTATATAATGGGTAACCCTATCAGATCCAGATAAAGAACTATACGAGCAATTAGACATATTAGAGTAATTAGAGCTAATATCCTCATCAAGAGCTTTAT
>Ga0169931_10009017_pt1 | contig 14457 bp, 12 predicted proteins | sample Kivu_15m_20L_FD_129675 | JGI IMG/M metagenome (GOLD analysis project Ga0169931, IMG submission 129675) | Freshwater microbial communities from Lake Kivu, Western Province, Rwanda to study Microbial Dark Matter (Phase II) - Kivu_15m_20L... | ecosystem: Environmental > Aquatic > Freshwater > Lake...
AAGGCCTCGGCGTTGGCCTTGGGGTTGCTCTCGTAGCCCGCCGTGACGTTCGGCCCGCGGATCACGATCTCGCCGGTCTCGCCGCGCGCGAGCAGGCGCCCGTCCTCGGCCATGATCGCCACCTCGGGGCCGGCCGCCACCCCCACCGTGCCGGGCTTGCGCACGCCGGGCGGCAGCGGGTTGGAGGCCATCTGGTGGGTCGCCTCGGTCATGCCGTACGACTCGATCAGCGGCGCACCGAACACCTCCTCGAGTTCGCGGATCACCTGCGGCGGCATCGACGACGAGGACGAGCGCAGGAAGCGCAGCGGATGGCGCTCGATGACCTCGCGGTTCTTGCCGGCGCGCGACAGGATCGCCTGGTGCATGGTGGGCACCGCGGTGTACCAGGTGGGCCGCGACTCGTCCATCCACGCGAAGAACTTCAGCGCGTTGAAGCCCGGGGTGCAGAAGATGGACGAGCCGGCCGACAGCGGCGCGAGCACGCCCGCGATCAGGCCGTGGATGTGGAACAGCGGCATGATGTTCAGCCCGCGGTCGGCGGGCGTGAACGCGAGGGTCGTGCGGATGTGCGTGGCCGATGCGCAGAGGTTGCGCTGCGACAGCGGCACGATCTTCGGGCGCGAGGTGGTGCCCGAGGTGTGCAGCACCATCGAGACGTCGTCGGGCTGCGCGGGGCCGGGATGGGCGGCGGTGGCGGCAGGCGCGCCCGGGGCGTGCAGCACGAAGGCACCGGCGCCCGCCGACGGCTGAGGTTCGAGCTCGACGAGCCGCACACCCAGCCGCTGCGCGACCGCGACCGCCGGCGAGGCGCTGCCGCGGGCGACGATCAGCGCCGCGGCCTTCAGGTCGGCCAGGTAGAACTCGAACTCCTCGGCGCGGTAGGCCGGGTTCAGCGGCGCGCTGGTCACCGAGCAGGCGCAAGCCACGAAGCAGGCGGCCATCTCGGGGCCGTTGTCGAGCACGATCGCGACCCGGTCGTTGCGGCCGATCCCCAGCCCGTTCAGGCGCTCGCGGGTGGCCTGCACCAGGGCCCGCAGGCCGGCGTGGGTCAGCGGCTCGCGCCCGGGGGCAGCGATGGCCGGGGCCGCGTCGGCGCCGACGGCGAGCAGGTCGATCAGGGTGGCTTGCATAGCGGTCCTCGAAAGATCCGGGCCCTCGCACGCCGGGCGACGGCAGTGCGGCGCACCGCGAGGTCGCGATTGTCCGGGCAAGCGTGGTCGGCCGCAAATTGGACCGGACGATTCGCGGGCCGCGGTGCCGGGGCCCGGTCGCGGGCCCGGTCGCGGTCGCGGTAGGATGCGCGACCGCACGCGGCACCGCCGCGTCATCGACCCGCCACCGCCCACAGCCCCGTGAAGCTCGCCACCTGGAATGTCAACTCACTGAACGTGCGCCTGCCCCAGGTGCTCAGCTGGCTGGCGGCCAACCCGGTCGAGGTGCTCTGCCTGCAGGAGACCAAGCTGGTCGACGAGCGGTTCCCGGCCGACACGCTGCTCGCGGCCGGCTATCGCGCGGTGTTCTCGGGCCAGCCCACCTACAACGGCGTGGCGCTGCTGTGGCGGGCCGACACCGGCTGGGAGGCCGCCGACGTGGTGGCCGGCAACCCCGACTTTCCCGACGAGCAGCGCCGGCTGATCGGCGCCACGCTGGGCGACCTGCGGGTGATCAGCGCCTACGTGCCCAACGGGCAGGCGGTCGGATCCGACAAATACGATTACAAGCTGCGCTGGCTCGACGCGCTGATCCCATGGCTGGCCCGGCAGAAGGCGGCTACCCCGCGGCTGGTGGTGGCCGGCGACTACAACATCGCCCCCGACGACCGCGACGTGCACGACCCGGCCGCCTGGGCGGGTCAGGTGCTGTGCTCCGAGCCCGAACGCGAGCGCTTCCGGGGGCTGCTGGCGCTGGGCCTGCACGACGCCTACCGGCTGTTCGAACAGCCGCCGAAGACCTACAGCTGGTGGGACTACCGGCAGCTCGGCTTCCAGAAGAACCGCGGCCTGCGCATCGACCACCTGCTGGTGAGCGACGCGCTCGCGCCATCGGTGATCGCCTGCGCGATCGACCGCGCGCCACGCAAGCAGCCGCAACCCTCCGACCACGCACCGGTGGTGGTCGAGATCGGCGCCTGAAGGGGCGCCCGCGCAGGGCCTGCCGGCCGAGCCCGCCCGCCCCGCGGGCGCCGCGGCAGGCGGTTGCTCAGTCGTCCTCGAGCCGCAGGTCCTGGATCTTGCGGGTGATGGTGTTGCGCCCGATCCCGAGCCGCAGCGCGGCGTCGATGCGGCGCCCGCGGGTGTGGCGCAGCGCGGTCCGGATGATGGTGGACTCGAACACGCGGGTGAGCCGGTCCATGACGTCGGAATCGGACGGCGGCTCGCCGCCGCGCGCCGACTGCGCCGAGAGCATCTGCGCCACTTCGGTCTCCAGCAGCGAAGCCCAGGGCGGGCGCTGGGCGGCCACGCCCGTTGGGGCCGCCGGCGCCAGGGCGGCGCCCGCGCCGGCCGGCAAGGGCGCCGCCGGCAGCACCCGCGCACCCACCGCCCCGACCAGGGGATCGAATCCGGCGGCCGCGGTACCGTTCGGCGCAAGGCTCGCCGCCGCAGGCAAACCGGCCGGCGCCAGTCCACCCGCCCTGGCCTCGGGCGCAAACCCCAACGCCACGGCGCTACCCGCCGCGGCGCGGCCGTCGGCAGAGCCCGCCGCCTGGATCTCGGGGGGCAGGTCCTTGGCCTCGACGGTCTGGGCGGGTGCCATCACGGTCAGCCAGTGGCAGACGTTCTCGAGTTGACGGACATTGCCCGGCCAGCCGAACAGGCCGAGGCGCACGAGCGCCTCCTCGGAGAGCCGCTTGGTCTCAACCCCCAGCTCGCGCGCGCTGCGGGCAAGGAAGTGGCGGGCCAGCAGGGGCACGTCCTGCACCCGTTCGCGCAGCGCCGGCAGCCGCAGCCGGATCACGTTCAGGCGATGGAACAGGTCCTCGCGAAACAGACCTTGGCGCACGCGCTCCTCGAGGTTCTGGTGCGTGGCGGCGATCACCCGCACGCTGGCCTTCAGCGGCTGGTGGCCACCCACCCGATAGAAGTGCCCGTCGGAGAGCACCCGCAGCAGGCGGGTCTGCAGCTCGGCGGGCATGTCGCCGATCTCGTCCAGGAACAGCGTGCCACCCTCGGCCTGCTCGAATCGCCCACGCCGCATCTGCTGGGCGCCGGTGAAGGCGCCCCGCTCGTGGCCGAACAGCTCCGACTCGAGCAGGTCGCGCGGAATGGCCGCTGTGTTGAGCGCCACGAACGGCTGGCTCGCCCGCGGGCTGTGCTTGTGCAGCGCCCGCGCGATCAGCTCCTTGCCGCTGCCCGACTCGCCGGTGATCAGCACCGTGACGTTCGACTGCGAGAGCCGGCCGATCGCGCGGAACACCTCCTGCATCGCAGGGGCCTGGCCCATCATCTCCGGGCTCTCCGCGACCGCCTCGTCGGCAGCGGCCTCGCGCTCGCTCTCCTCGACCGCCCGCCGGATCAGCTCGATCGCCTTGGGCAGGTCGAAGGGCTTGGGCAGGTACTCGAAGGCGCCGCTCTGGAACGCCGACACCGCGCTGTCGAGGTCGGAGAACGCGGTCATGATGATGACCGGCATCCCGGGCCGCCGCTCCTTGACGGTCGCGAGCAGTTCGATGCCCGACTCCCCCGGCATCCGGATATCGGAGACAAGCACCCGCGGCGCCTCGAACTCCAGCGCCTTCAGGCACTCCCGGGCCGACCCGAAGGCACGCACCTCGAAACCCTCGCGCGACAGCGCACGCTCGAGCACCCACCGAATCGACTGGTCATCGTCGACGATCCACACTGCGTTCATGCGTGCTGCCGTCCAGTGGCCGCCACCCCTTGGGCGCCCCCGGCAGGGCGCCGCGTCAGGGCAGCGGCAGCAGAATCCGAAAATCGGTCCGACCCGGTCGGCTGTCGCATTCGATCAGGCCCCCGTGCTGCTGCACGAACGTCTGCGCAAGCGTCAACCCAAGGCCGCTGCCGCCTTCCCGTCCCGAGACCAGTGGAAAGAAGAGCCGGTCTCTGATCTCCTCCGGTACCCCGGGGCCGTCGTCCACCACTTGCAAATCCAGTGCCAGGCGGTACCGGACCTTGTCGATGGTGACCTGCCGGGCGATCCGGGTGGTCAGCAGGATTCGCCCGCGCCCGCGCATCGCCTGGGCGGCGTTGCGTACCAGGTTGAGCACCGCCTGGATCAGCTGCTCCTTGTCGCCGCGGAATTCGGGCAGGCTGGCGTCGTAGTCGCGCACGATCTGCAGCCCTTCCGGATACTCGGCGGTGACCACCGAGCGCACCCGCTCGAGCACTTCGTGGATGTTCACGTCTCCCACCAGCCGGGGATGGCGGTGCGGGGCCAGCAGCCGGTCGACCAGGGTCTGCAGCCGATCCGCCTCCTTGATGATGACCTGGGTGTACTCGCGCAGGCTGGAGGCGCCCACCTCGGACTCGAGCAGCTGCGCGGCGCCCCGGATTCCGCCCAGCGGGTTCTTGATCTCGTGGGCGAGGTTGCGGATCAGCTCGCGGTTCAGCCGTGCCGTCTCGAGCACTCGCGACTCGCGATCGATCCGGATACGCTGGTCGATCTCGCGGAACTCGAGCAGCAGCGCCCCGAGGTCGCTCTCGAGCACCACCGCCACGCAATGCAGCGGCATCGGCTCGCGACCCGCCCGCTCCAGCACGATGTCCTGGCGCTTCTGGCCGAACGCGTTGTTGCAGGCCTCCTCGAGCAGCGAATCGATGATCAGGCCGTTGGTGAACTGGCGAGCGAAGGGCGCGCCCTCAAGGCTGCGCTGAGGCAGCTCGAACAGCATCTCGGCGGCCTGGTTGATGAACCGCGTGCTGCCTTGTGCATCGAGCAGCACCACCGCGCTGGCCAGCAGGTCGAGCCCCGCCAGGCGCGAGGACGGATGGCGGCGTCGATCGAAGCCGAGCGGCGAGAGACCCGAGGCGTTGATCGGCGTGCTCCGATGCCGGCGTCGGACGGGGGCGATTCAGCGCGCCGGGCTCAGTCGCGCAGCGCGGCCATCTCGCGCCGCAGCGATGCGACCGCGCTTTCGGTGCGCGCGATGTCGTCCCTGAGCCGCTGGACCCGGTCGAGGTAGGTCTGGAAATTGCGCTCGTCGCCGCGCCGCTCCGGCTCGCCCGATCCGAACTCGCCCCGCAGCTGGACCAGGCGCGCTTCTTCGCGGCGCAACTCCTGCTCGAGAATACGGCGGCGGTCCTGGTCGCGGGTGCGCTGCGCCGAGGTATCGACCCGCGGGAATGCTGCCGGTGCGCCGGTGGGCGCAGCCGAGCCCGCCGCGCCCGGTTGGCCGGCAGGACGCTGCGCGGGCGAAGGGGCCGCCGGCAGCTTGGGCGAAGGGATGGTGTTGATCTGCGGCAGGTCCAGCGGCCGGCAGTTACGGTCCCGGCTGCTATTCGGGCTGTTGCTGTATTCGACGACGCCGTTGGCCCCCTCGCAGCGGAAGATCTGCGCGCCCGCGCGCAGCGGTGCCACACACAGCGCGAGCGCGCAGGCCAAAGACAGAAGCGACAACCTGGACATGAGCCCAGTGTAAAGCAAAGCATGCGTGCCCGCCCCTTGGCGGGCACGCCGAGGCGGCGGGCCCATCGCTCAGCGCCCGCCCCGCCCCGGTCAGAGCGAGTAGTACATATCGAACTCGACCGGGTGGGTCGTCATCCGGAAGCGGGTGACCTCTTCCTGCTTCAGCGCGATGTACGCATCGAGCATCGCGTCGCTGAACACGCCGCCGCGGGTCAGAAACTCGCGGTCGCGATCCAGGTAGTCGAGCGCCATGTCGAGCGACGAGCACACGGTGGGGATCTTCGCGTCCTCTTCGGGCGGCAGGTCGTACAGGTTCTTGTCAGCGGCCTCGCCCGGGTGGATCTTGTTCTGCACGCCGTCCAGGCCGGCCATCAGCATCGCCGAGAAGGCGAAATACGGGTTGGCGGTGGGATCGGGGAATCGGACCTCGATCCGGCGGCCCTTCGGATTGCTGACATAGGGGATGCGGATGGACGCCGAACGGTTGCGCGCCGAGTAGGCGAGCTTGACCGGCGCCTCGAAGCCCGGGACCAGCCGCTTGTACGAGTTGGTGCCGGGATTGGTGATGGCGTTGAGCGCGCGGGCGTGCTTGATGATGCCGCCGATGTAGTACAGGGCGAAGTCGGACAGCCCGGCGTACTTGTCGCCGGCAAACAGGTTGGTGCCGTCCTTCCACACCGACTGATGGACGTGCATGCCCGAGCCGTTGTCGCCCACCACGGGCTTGGGCATGAAGGTGGCGGTCTTGCCGTAGCTGTGCGCCACGTTCATGACCACGTACTTCAGCAGCTGGGTCCAGTCGGCACGCTGCACCAGCGTGCTGAACTTGGTGCCGATCTCGTTCTGGCCAGCACCGGCCACCTCGTGGTGGTGGACCTCCACCGGCACGCCCATCTGCTCGAGGATCAGGCACATCTCGGAGCGCATGTCCTGGAACGAGTCGATCGGCGGCACCGGAAAGTAGCCGCCCTTGACCGCCGGACGGTGCGCGAGGTTGCCACCCTCGAACTCCTTGCCAGTCGACCAGGAGGCCTCTTCGGAGTTGATCTTCACGAAGCAGCCCGACATGTCGACGCTCCAGGTCACCGAGTCGAAGATGAAGAACTCGGGCTCGGGACCGAAGTAGGCGGTGTCGCCCAGGCCGGTGGACTTCAGGTAGGCCTCGGCACGCCGGGCGAGCGAGCGCGGATCGCGCTCGTAGCCTTTGCCGTCGGAGGGCTCGACCACATCACACGTGAGGATGAGGGTCGGCTCCTCGCGGAACGGATCGATATTGGCCGTGGCCGGGTCCGGCATCAGCAGCATGTCGGACGCCTCGATCCCCTTCCAGCCGGCGATCGAGGAGCCGTCGAACGCGTGTCCGCTGACGAACTTGTCCTCGTCGAACGCCGAGATCGGCACCGACACGTGCTGTTCCTTGCCTTTGGTGTCGGTGAAGCGGAAGTCAACGAACTTCACTTCGTTGTCCGCGACTTTCTTCATGACGTCCTTGGCAGATGTCATCGATTCAATCTCCTGGTGAACTGACGGGTCGAAGGGGCGCCGGAGGCAAGGGGAGGAAACCTCGCGAAAGTGTGGGAGTTCTTCCTCGGGGCCGTAAGTTAGCAGAAAGCGTGCCATTGCTGCATCGCAGCATCCCGTACGCGCGCCTGGAATGGCCCGGCTTTCCGTGCCGCCCAGCCTTCTCCAGCCTGTATTGCACCGATCCAGCGCACACAAACATGGTGCATGACCACCGAAACGCACCAGGAATATGCGCTCAATCGACCAGGAACAGCGCTTGCAAATCGTTGAGGAATCGCAGGCCGAGGGGGGTCGCGCGCAGGCGGGTGGGGTCCGGGTCGAGGAGTCCGAGAGCCACCGCGCGCTCGATCGGCCGGGCGATCGTGGCCAGCGCGAGCCCCGTCCGCTCGGCGAAAGCGGTCGCAGGCACCCCGTCAACCAGCCGCAGCGCATTGAGGAGGAACTCGAACGGCAGGTCGGCCCCGCCGAGGGTGCGGCGCTCCTCGACGGCGTCGCCCGCCAGCGCCGCGTCCATGAAGCGGCGCGGGTGGCGGTAGCGGACCTCACGCACGATCCGGTCGGGCGACGAGAGCTTGCTGTGCGCGCCGGCGCCGATGCCGAGGTAATCGCCGAACGACCAGTAGTTGAGGTTGTGGCGCGCGCGGTGCCCCTCGCGGGCATGGGCCGAGACCTCGTAGCGCGCGAGCCCGGCCGCCGCGGCGGTCGATTCGATCAGCGTCTGCATGTCGGCCGCGGTGTCGTCGTCGGGCACGCCGGCCGGGGGGCGCGCGGCGAACAGCGTGTTCGGCTCCAGCGTCAGGTGGTAGTACGACAGGTGCGGCGGCGCGAAGGCCAGCGCCTGGCCCAGGTCGGCCCGCAGCGCGGCGAGGTCCTGGCCAGGCAGCGCGTACATCAGGTCGAGGTTGAAGGTGGGGAACAGGCGGGCGGCCGACGCCACCGCGGCGAGCGCCTGTGCGCGGTCGTGCACCCGCCCCAGCGCCTGCAGGGCCGACTCGTCGAAGCTCTGCACGCCGATCGACAGCCGGTTCACGCCGGCGTCGCGGAAGCCTTCGAAGCGATCCCGCTCGAAGGTGCCGGGATTCGCCTCGAGGGTCACCTCAGCATCGGCCGACAGCCGCAGCAGCGCCCGCACGTCGGCCAGCAGCCGGTCGATCGAGGCCGGCGCGAACAGGCTCGGCGTGCCGCCGCCGATGAACACCGTCTGTACCGTGCGCCCCCAGACCAGCGGCAGCGCCGCCTCCAGGTCGGCGCGCAGCGCGTCGAGGTAGCGCGCCTCGGGCACCTCGCCGCCGGCCTCGTGCGAATTGAAGTCGCAGTAGGGGCACTTGCGCAGGCACCAGGGCAGGTGCACGTACAGCGACAGCGGCGGCAGGCTCGTGAGCCCCGGCGCGCGGCGCGACAACGACGCCGCCGGGATCCTGACCGGGCCCGCGCCGGCTCCCGGCGGCCGGCCCGCAGCCGCGCCGCTCATGCCGACCCGCCGGGAGGCGGCGCCACCAGCCGGGCCTCGGCGAGCCGCTCGAGCAGCGCCCGCATCGCCAGGCCCCGATGGCTCGTACGGTTCTTCTGCGCCGGATCGAGCTCGGCGGCGGTAAGCCCGTGCTCGGGCAACAGGAAATGCGGGTCGTAGCCGAACCCGCCCGATCCCCGGGGCTGCGAGATCACTTCGCCGAACCAGCGGCCGTCGGCGATCAGCGGCTGCGGATCGTCGGGCGCACGCACCAGCACCAGCACGCAGTAGTAGCAGGCCGAGCGGTCGGCGTGAGGCGCCAGCTCGCGCACCAGCCGGGCGTTGTTGTCGGCATCGGAGCGGATTCCGCCGTGCCGATCGGCCGCCCAGCGCGCCGAGCGTACGCCGGGGGCGCCCCCGAGCGCAGTCACACAGATACCCGAATCGTCGGCGAGCGCCGGCAGCCCGGTGGCCGCGCTCGCGTGGCGGGCCTTGGCGAGGGCGTTTTCGACGAAGCTCGGGTGCGGCTCCTCGGCGTCCGACACCCCGAGGGCCGCCTGCGCCACCAGCTCGACGCCGGTGGGCTCCAGCAACGCCCGCAGCTCGCGCAGCTTGCCCGCGTTGCCCGAGGCGAGTACGACCCGCGTCAGCACCGGCGTCAGGCCCGCGGCGCACCCAGCGCCTGGCGCTGCAAGCCACCCAGGCGTTCGATGCCGGCCGCTGCCAGGTCGAGCAGCGCGTCGACCTGCGCGCGCGAGAACGGCCGGCCTTCTGCGGTGCCCTGGACCTCGACGATCCCGCCTGATCCGGTCATCACGACGTTCATGTCGGTGTCGCAGTCGGAGTCCTCGGGATAGTCGAGGTCGAGTACCGGCACGCCCTTCCAGAGGCCGACCGACACCGCTGCCACCGAGTCGGTCAGCGGCAGTTCGGTGACCAGCCCCCTGCCGAGCATCCAGGTGCAGGCGTCGTGCAGCGCCACCCAGGCGCCGGTGATCGCGGCGGTGCGGGTGCCACCGTCGGCCTGCAGCACGTCGCAGTCGAGGTGGACGGTGCGCTCGCCCAGCCGTTTCATGTCGATCACCGCGCGCAGGCTGCGCCCGATCAGCCGCTGGATCTCCTGCGTTCGGCCCGACTGCCTGCCCCGCGCCGCCTCGCGGTCGCCCCGGGTGTGGGTGGCCCGCGGGAGCATGCCGTACTCGGCGGTGACCCAGCCCTCGCCGCGGCCGCGCAGGAATGGCGGCACCCGGTCCTCCACGCTGGCGGTGCACAGCACGCGTGTGTCGCCGAACGCCACCAGCACCGAGCCTTCGGCGTACCGGGTGTAGCCGCGGGTCAGCACGACCGGGCGCAGTGCGTCGGGCCTGCGGCCCGAGGGCCGGACAGACAGGGCGGATGAGTCGGCCACGGTCATGGAGCGGACCCTCCCTGGGTCTCGTTGGTGCGCAGGATGGCCTGCTGGATCTCGGCGATCTGCCGCTCGATCTCCTCGTCGGTCAGGGACGCGTCGGCGCCCTCGTCGGCCTCGAGCTGGCCGATCGAGATGGTGGTGGTGACCGCGCCGTCAGGCAGGTTGAGCGAGGAAAGTGTAGGTACGTCCTCGTCGGATTCGCCGCTCTCCCAGGTCAGCGCCACCACCGTGGTGTTGTCGGCGAAGCGACCGTTGGCCTGCACGGCGCGCTGCACCAGAGCGGGCACCACCCGGGCAACCGGACCGTCAGCAAAGGCGGTGGCGAGTTCGGCCTCCGGGATGCCCGACCAGAAGCCGTCGGTGCACAACACCAGCGTGTCACCGCCCACCAGCCGGGCGTGAGAGGTGATCTCGACCGAAGGCTCGAACGGCGAGCCCAGGCAGTTCAGTACCTTGTTGCGCTCGGGGTGGTTCTCCTGCTGATGCTCGGCGATCAGCCCCAGCGAGACCAGGGTCTGGACCTTGGAGTGGTCGCGGGTGCGCGACAGGATTCGGCCCTGCCGCAGCCAGTAGACACGGGAGTCGCCGGCGTGCGCCCACCAGGCACGGTCATCCTGGACCACGCACGCCACCACGGTGGTACGGGGCGCCTCGGGCAACGAGTGCATCGACTGGTAGTGCAGCAGCTCCCGGTGCGACACCCGCAGCGCCAGGTCGAGGAACTCCGCGGGGTCGGCGAGCCGGGGCTGGGCATGTCGCTGGAACAGGCCCGCGCACGACTGCAGCGTAAGCTGCGCGGCGACCTCGCCACGCACATGTCCGCCCATGCCGTCGGCCACCACCATCAGCAGCGACTCGCGCGAGTAGCAGTAGCCCATGCGGTCCTGGTTGACTGCCCGCGCACCGACCGCAGTGTCCTGGAAAATGGTGAATCGCATCGGATCGAGCCTGTCAGGAGGCAGCCTTCCGGGTGGGCCACATCATCGTGGATTCGGACCGCGTGGCGCGCCTGCGCCGACCCGGCAGCCCGTCGAGCCAGCGCGAGAACAGCGCTGCCCGTCCCGGCGGCGCCTCGGCCTCGGGCTGCTGCGGCTCGCGCAGCGCACGCTGCAGCACGAACACGCTCTGAGGGCGCTCCAGCGGGTTCTGCTTCAGACACCAGTGCACGATGTCGACCAGCTGCTGCGAGTACAGCTTCACCGCCGTCTGCAGCGCCGCATCGACCTTGTCGTGCTGGCCGCGCTGGTCGGAGGGCTGAGGTGGCGAGCCCACCATGCAGGCATACATCGTGCCCCCCAGCCCGTAGATGTCGGTCCAGGGCCCGAGCTGCTGGTTGCGCCGGTAAAGCTCGGGAGCGGCGAAGCCCGGGGTGTACATCGGGAACAGCTTCGGTGCGTCCTGGGTCAGGGTCTGCCGGGCAGCGCCGAAGTCGAGCAGCATCGGTGTACCGTCGCGCCGCAGGTAGACGTTGGCGGGCTTCAGGTCGAGGTGCAGCAGCCGGTTGGCGTGGACCTCCCGCAGGCCGTTCATCACCTGCGCAAACATGCGTCGGATGTGCCGCTCGGGGATCACCTCGCGGCCCGGCTTGCCGCGATAGCGCAAGATCAACTCCTGCAGGCTGCGCCCCTGCTCGTAGGCCATCACCATGTACACGGTGTCGTTGGCCCGGAAGAAGTTGAGCACCCGGATCACGTTGGGGTGCAGCACCCGCGCCAGCGCCCGACCCTCCTCGAAAAAGCACTTCAGGCCGTTCCGGTAGGTGGTGAGGTTCTCGGCCGCGACCGCTGGCACCAGCTCGCCCGGCCCGCGCTGCACGAGGGAGCTGGGAAGATACTCCTTGAGTGCCACCGGCTGCCCGTCGGGGTCGTCGGCAAGGTAGACGATGGAGAATCCGCCGCTCGCAATCTTCCTTACAATACGGTAGCCGCCTACCTCGAGACCGTCGGGCAGCGGCGCGTTCGACTGGGTCGCCATAGAGGATCGATTGTAATGAACTCCAGGGTCACGGTCGTCCACAGCATGACCGGCTACGGCACCGTGACCCGGGATCACGAACTTGGTCGACTCACGCTCGAATTCCGGTCGGTCAACTCCCGCTATCTGGACCTGGCCTTCCGGCTGCCCGACGAACTCCGCGTGCTCGAGCCGCTTATACGCGAAAGCGCGCTGGCGCGTCTCACCCGGGGCAAGCTCGACTGCCGGGCGGGCGTCCAGCACCGCACGGCGGCGTCTGCCGAGCTGGTGCTGCGCCCCGGCGCACTCGAGGCACTGTATGCGGCCCAGTCCCTGGTGCTCCGGCGCTTTCCGGCCGCGCCCCCCCTGACGGTCGCCGACTGCCTACGTTTTCCCGGCGTGCTCGACGATCCCCAGCCCGATCCCGCGCAATGGGTCGCGGCGTTCCGTCCGCTGGTGAGCGCCGCACTCGACGAACTGGCCGAGAGCCGCGCTCGCGAGGGGGGGCGGCTGGCCGACGCGATCCGCCAGCGCGCGGTCGCCATGGCCGCGATCGTCGCCGGGCTCCGGCCCCGGGCCCCGGAGCTGGTGGCCGAGTTCAGCCAGCGGCTGGCCGATCGCCTGCACGAAGCCGCCTCGGTCGGCCTGCACGGCACCCCGGTCCCGCTCGACGAGGCGCTGGCGCGCATCCGCCAGGAAGTGGCGGTCTACGGCATGCGGGTCGACGTGGCCGAGGAGCTCAGCCGGCTCGACATCCACGTCGCCGAGATGCTGCGCATCCTCGATGCGGGAGGCCAGGTGGGCAAGCGGCTCGACTTCCTAATGCAGGAACTCAACCGCGAGGCCAATACCCTCGGCTCGAAGGCCGCCGGCCTGGAGGTCACCCAGGCCTCGGTGGAGCTGAAGCTGCTGATCGAGCAGATCCGCGAGCAGGTGCAGAACATCGAGTGAGGTTTCACGGGGTCTCTTGACACCCCCAATCGGCCGGAAAGTCCAGCGTTGGCGCGGGCTTGGCGTTTCAGGAGGTTGAACAGCGGCCCACCCCATCCCAGAATTTCCGTGTACCCGAGCGTGTACCCGGAACAGTCCGGGGCCCCTTCCGGGTACACACGCGGGGTGGACGATGGGCAAGCTGACTGACGTGGCGTTCCGGGCCTGAATCCGGTCCGGGGAACGATTCGAGGGCCGCTCCGACAGCGATGGTCCCGTGCTGACCTGGCGAGAGAAGCGCGCAGCGCCCAGCTGGCGGCTGCGCTACCGCTTCTCCGGCAAGCCGAGGGTGATCGAGATCGGCAGCTACTCGGATCTCACCCTCGCCGCCGCACGCCAAGCCGTGAAGGAACTCCGCGCGAAGATCGCCCTCGGCCACGACGTGGCCGGCGAGAAGCAGGAGCGCAAGTCCACCGCCCTGGCCCGCATCGAGGCCGCGCGCAGCGTCACCACCGTCGGCCAACTCGCCGACGAGTACTTCGAGCGCATGATCAACGGCCGCTGGAAGCACCCGAACATCGTGCGCAGCCGCATCGAGAAGGACATCAAGCCGCACCTGGGCAAGCTGGCACTGGATGCGGTGGAGCCACGGCACATCGACGCGATGCTGCGCGCCGTCGTCAAGCGCGGCGCGCCGACCATCGCCAATGACGTGCTGCGCTGGGTCCGGCGCCTGTTCGACGACGCCATCAAGCGCCACCGGGTGCGCTTCAATCCGGCCGCAGCTTTCGACTTGGCAGACGCAGGCGGCAGGGAACTCGCCCGCGAGCGCGCGCTGTCCCGCGACGAGCTGGTGACACTGTTCGATGCGATGCGCCAAGCCAAGGGCTTCAGCGTGCAGAACGAGCTGACCGTGAAGCTGCTGTTGCTGCTGGCCGTGCGCAAGGGCGAGCTGATCGCCGCACCCTGAGACGATTTCGAGCTGGGGGCCGACCCGCCGGTGTGGCACCTGCCCGGCATCCGCACCAAGACCGGCCAGCCGCTGGCCATCCCGCTGCCCGCCATGGCGGTGTCGTGGCTGCAGAAGCTGCACGAACTGGCCTGCAACGCCGCTTACGTGCTGCCGGCGCGCAAGCTGCAGAGCCGCATGGTGCCGCACGTGTGCGAGTCGACCCTCGGCGTGGCGATGGGCAAGGTGAAGCACGGTCTGCCCCACTTCACTGTGCACGACTTCCGCCGCACCGCCCGCACCCACCTGGCCGCTCTGAGCGTGGATCCGCACGTGGCCGAGCGTTGCCTGAACCACAAGCTCAAAGGCGTGGAAGGCGTCTACAACCGGCACGATTACTTCGAGGAGCGGCGGCGAGCGCTCGAAGCGTGGGGGCAGTTGCTGCTGAAGCTGGTGCGCCAAGGACTGCAGCCGAAGAAGCCGGCGGATACCCATCGGCAGGCACCGCTGCCCCAGGAGGCTTGACAACTATTGATAGCCGACGGGATCATGCGTGTCATGAGCAGCAACACCATGAGCTTTGCCCTGCCGGAGGCCCTGCGCGAGTATGTCGACCGGCGGGTGCGGTCCGGCCAATACGGCAACACCAGCGAG
>Ga0169931_10009018_pt1 | contig 14456 bp, 4 predicted proteins | sample Kivu_15m_20L_FD_129675 | JGI IMG/M metagenome (GOLD analysis project Ga0169931, IMG submission 129675) | Freshwater microbial communities from Lake Kivu, Western Province, Rwanda to study Microbial Dark Matter (Phase II) - Kivu_15m_20L... | ecosystem: Environmental > Aquatic > Freshwater > Lake ...
TATACGCACCTGTACCGGGGGAGCCTCTAAATATGAAGTGACCAGTCTCTGGTTGTTTATCGCCTTGTTTACGAGCGACATAAAACTTATTGCTCATTCGCTCCAGCTGATGTTTGATCTCGTCGATACGATACAAAGAGTCTAGCAGGTCTAATGGGTCTTCAGATTCGAGCGAGATACCAAGCACTTCATCTTTTGATGACTTAAAATCGTCGATTTGGAGGACGATTTTTTTATAACTTGTACCAAAGAGTCGCGTAGATGCTTTGATCAATGCATTACGAAGAAGCATCTCGACAGCTCCGGCATTCCCGAAGTTAGACATTTGCCGCTTCTTAGTCAAAAGTCGCATTACATCCTCAGTGACGTCAGATGGAGATTCCACATCTTTTTCCACGCATGCCTGTTGATATATTCGCATTAATTCAAATGGTTCGTAATCATCAAAGTACAAAGCATATTCTAAGGGGAAGCGTCGGGCGAGACCAGCATTACTATTACGCATCATTTCCATCATTTGTTTCTCATACCCTATAAGGATCACTGCAATGTCATCGGTTTCATTGCCCTGTATCTTTTCTACAATGACATCAAGGACTTCTTCGCCATATTTGTTCCCATGAAGGTTGTAAGCCTCATCAATAAGGAGTACCTTTCCCTTCGCTGATTCTAATATATCCAGAGTATTCCTTTGAGAGCCTCCCAGGTGCTGAGAAATGAAATCAGAGGCGGACTTCATCACCACTTCACCGTTCGTCAAAAAGTTCAAGAGGCTGAGAATACGACCGTACAATTTCGCACAAGTAGTTTTGCCTCTGTTCGAAGTTTTATTACGAAGTTAAAATTAGAATATTCATTTGTGAAACATGTTATTAAACGAAGCATGAGTTCTTTGAATCACAACTTACGTTCCAGGGTTGCCTAAGAAACATCGATTTAACGTAACTGGTAATGCTTTAATACCATTCATTTCCCGTTCATAATTCGTGTCGCAAAGGTTCACAAGCTCTTGTATACTGTCCTTGACCCGTCGCCAACCAATTTTCCCGTTGACTTCTGCAATAACCGCTTGAAGCTTCGGGTTCAATGTTGGTCGAACCCCCAATACATCCTCTATCTTAATAGTCATCAGATGCGGGTTAAAATCATCTCTGCTCATGGCTGCTTTTGTCGCCTGTTCAAACAGGGCTCTCACCGCTCGAGCATTCCCAAATCCTATCGTTCCTTTGGCCTTCGATAGGCGGTGCATGACTATCGGACCAACAGGACATTGCATATCGAAATCCGTCCATCCATTGTCCGCCATTTCTTTATTCCATACATACAATAGTTCATCCTCGTCAAAGTCTTCGAATGCTAATTCTTGAAACCGACTTCGAAAACCTTTGTTGTATGCATATAAAGTTTCACTAATGTTTTTTTCGTATCCAGCTAAGATTAACGAGAGACTCTCCCGATTACCTTCGGCAACAGTCAGAATTTCATTCACAATAGGCTTTCCCTTAAAATCATTAATTGGATCAAGATCGTAGGCTTCATCGATAAAGACGACTCCGCCATTATTTCCATGACCTAAGCCTTTGACTTTATCGAGTAATAGGCGAAATTCTGTCGGCCCATCGTCTTTCACTTTCTGAGCAGTTGTCTCTACGAAATTGGCCCCAGATCGAAGTCCTGAATCTTGAAGGATTTGACCGAATAGGCGGGCTACAGTCGTTTTGCCGCATCCAGGATTTCCCAAGAAAATATAGTTGCATTTGAATTGATTCTTTCTACGATAAACTGGATCCATATCCTTGAGCGCGGCCGCAGTTTTAAACAATCTCAGTGCTTCTTGTTTCACTTTTAATATCCCTACAAGGTTCATCAATTCATCCATAGCTTTTGATTGGAGGCCTTCGAACTTCAAGGCAGACCACTCTGCATTCGGGATCAATCGGTTTTCGGATTTATTCTTGTCTGGTAAAGTACTCATTTGTTCAGCGGTGTCAAGGAGATTCAGTTCTTCACTTGAAAGCCACATTTTCAAGGTGTTCTCGCTTTCATTTTCTTCAATGAAATACAAATCTTTAAAAAGAAGCAGTATTTTTCTGGCGCGATCAAGGGCATTTTTTAAAATCTCTAACCTTGCAAGTGCTAAAAGTAAAAGCGGATGAGCACTCTCTCTAGCCCTAGCTATTTGACTCATGTAGTCGTTTATGTGATTTGAAGGCTCCACTTCGTTCTCGACAACTTTTATGAGTTCTAAGGACATCAAAAGAGAGAATTCAGGCCAACGACTCTTGTCCACTCGTTTAAAACTTTCGAATGTGTGCTTCAACAAATTAATACCCGCGAATGGTTCCACGTTGTGCTTTGGGCCATTAATAAAATGAAGTTTTTCTCGTAAATTAGCGTCTAGATTCGTAGGAAGATCAATAGTCTCACTCAAACGTCCGTCCCACGGATACATCAAAGTAGCACCAGGCACCATTGTATTTTCTAGCACATCTCTTATACGCGTCGTAAGTTCTTTTGATATAGTGAATCTAACAGGACGGTGAATGAAGCTATCTGTGACGACGTTAAGACCTGATGGAAAGGAGCGACTCGTTACGCTTGGATCCTTGATAACACTCTTGGCCTCTATTGGAAGTTTCTGTAGAAGGTCAGTAAAGTCTTCCTTACTTGTTAGTGCCATAAAATGGGTTGGATATACAGTGAAAGGATCCCATAAAAACAAGTTGTCAACATGAGTTTTCGGATCTTGGGTCAGCAAGCTATCAAAACAAGATTGAGCTATCTGGTTCTGAACCCAATGAGACAATTTGTTATGTGACTTCTTCCCTGTCGGCATGTCATGGGGTTTTCTTAATGTTAGCAAGGAAAAGGCCATTCCGAATACTACGGTAACCGTAGAGTTAGCTGATGCAACCAGCGGTCTGACTATCATGTCAATATTATGCCTACTTATCTCATAACATTGAAATCCGTGAAAAGATGACACGGGAAATATTTTCTTCTCATCGAATATTTTATCTTCCTTTAATTTCCTCAGATTTTCAGATCCTTCTAGTATGGTAAATACAGGAATAAATGTCGGCTTGTAGAGAGGAGCAGATAGCTTCACGTCATTTTTGAGAAAGCGTTTACCATTCAACCACATATAAAATCGTTCCAGAAGCACACATTGTCTTTGTAAAAAATTATGGCATGTACTGCGATTCATTTGCAGTTGTTGAAGGTATGGACAGTCCCGAAAAGACGGCAGAGACTGAAGGGGGAACTGACTGAACAAAAGATCCTCTCCTATTTCAGGTGAATTGATAAGGCCTTTGATCTTAAGTAAATCACTCTTCACTTGCTCCATAGAACACGAGGGACACTTATCAGGTAATCCGCCCCAGCAAATGTTGAGATTAAAAGAATGAAGTCCTGAGGCGCATATCCAGATTGTTTTTGTTTTTTCGTTACATCGGAAAACGTTCGGTAATCCGCGTGATAATGTACCACCGCACTTCATAGAAAGTTTCTGACCACAAATGCTAAAGTTCCAGCACTCATTCTGGATCATTTCTTGGCAAGGAACATCTTCAAACTGTCTACTGCAACTTAGTTGCTGCATGTGGCCACATGGCAAGAGTTTTGTGACAAGTTCTGAGCAAGGAGGTGGATCCAATTCTCTTTTCTCTCCAATATACTTTAACGCTTTACTACAAACTGCTTTAAACGTATGACCACATGTTTTCGATCTGCATACGATAAGTTCCTGAGTACAAGGTTGAAAGGTGCTGAGATATTCTGCGGTTATAGCAGGTGCTGGTAAAGACATGCTAAGGATACCTTGTTCAAATAGTCTCGTTAGTACTTCTGAATGTGAAAGGTCTTTCGGCCACGGATGCTGCTCTAAAGATGAATTATTTTGACAGCACAAGACTATGTCAGAATGACCACATAAAGGCCGCCTGATTTTCACATCTTGACGACAAGGTTTGAGTGGCAACATAAACGCCTCATAACACGGCATTTTTTCGACATGTTTACACAATCGCTCAATATTGACTTGTTGGCGACATTTCAGCAATCTCTGGAATGGTGAATAACCTGATTGCAAGATTTCTTCTTCCTTGAGGAGCATAGTAGGTTGCAATATCGGGACATGGTTATTAGTTTGAAGTTTCATGGCACTCAATTTTCGGTGCAAGTGGCACTCAACACTTGAGGAGTGCCCACATTCCGGACTTGTCCATTTCACAATCTCCCGACACTTTGTTTCAACTAAGCAACGCTCAAAAGCCTTTTCACATGTCATTTCTTCCTCATGACCACACTTACGAGTCAAAAGAGCCTTATGGGAGCAAATAAAATCTTTGGGGCCGTATTGAACACCTTCCTCTACATGACCAGGCGTAGTGCAACTCACTCCACTCCAAGATTTATCGATCTTCTGAGCTTCTGGACATGGCACCAATGTCGCTTCGTGACCACATCTTGGCAAGGTGATTTCGACTTTCATGGTGCATCGAAACAGCGAAGCATTTTTCTCGTAAATGAGTTTCTGGTGGCATTTAAGTTTAATGCTATGACCACAAGAAGGAGTGTAGTCAACAATTTCCTCACAGGGTGGTACCGACGACAGTCCGTTTTCGTACAGGAAATACTCAAAACATTTGCACGAACGGCTGTGTTTACATCCCGAGTAAACATATGGCAGTATAGATGATTGATTGCATTGAGGATACGGCTTCCCATTATTTGTGAGTTCATCTTCTTCGGAGCATTTTATCTGGTGATTATGTCCGCAAGGAAAGCGGACTTCGACTAGAACATCGCATCTATATTGTGATAAGGCATATTCCAATGTAGAATTTGTGTGCAAAAATGGTCTGATAATGTCGTTGCAAATCAATGATCGCGGGTGTTTTGTGCAGGGGGAAACAACTCTGTTATCACACCGAGCCTTATGTCTCTTACCCCAATGACAAGGTAGGTTGCAGATATGACCACAACTGAGTTTCTCCTCACAACGAATCTGGCAAAATGTCAACGCAAGATCACGCTCATCTTTAGCTCGCTTCTCTGAAGTGCGATGCAAAGGACAGCATAGTGGAAGATCAGGCCCTATTTGTTTATCTGAAAATATGCGGCATGATCGAGCTAATTCGGACGAGCTATCATTTACTGCTGACTTTTGAAGCATTGTCAATGTATCACTCCAATGAGTGGCGTCGCTTTTCTCGAAGTATTGCTCATTTCCAATAATGTACATGCCGATGCGAGCACGGCTCAGCAAAACAATCATGCGATTCACAAGCTTCACGAATGGAGTTCTGGATTTACCATCTATGACAAGAGAGACGATCACAATGTCAGCCTCGTCTCCTTGAAAGCGATCAACCGTCGACAATGTAACTGAGCGATCGGAACCCGAAGGGTTGGATGAAAAACCTCGACGAGGGGCAGCGTTGTAAAGCCCTAAGGTCGAGAGCGTTTTCTGAATCAACTTCAACTGACCTTTATAGGTCGTCAATATAGCTATGGATTTGTTCGGAACACCACATTTTACCAAGTACTGAGCCAAGTGACAAACCAATCCAGCTTCCTTTTTATTGACTTTCGATAATCCAACAGAGGCCTTCTCTTCTTTCCCGTTGTTTGACCAGAAAAATAAATGCGGCAAAACTCCAGGAACTTCTCTCCCTCCACCTTCACAGGAACCCGAATTTAAATTGATTACTCGCGAGTGACAGACTGGATGATCCGTAATATCGGTAATATCAGTGTAAAAGCCTCGCGTTAGATCACAAATACTCGTTCGCATGCGTCTCTGGACGGATAATACATCCATAGGCACACTATGATCGGAAGGCGCTCGAATGAGACGTTCAAATAAAGACATGTACATTTTATTTATACGTTCAAATTCAAACTTTGTCATCGTCGATGGTTGAAGTTGTAAATGATCTCCAATCATTTCAAGTTTGCAGGTCGATTTACTCAAGCAAGCGAAGAGAAGTGGTTCAAGGACCTCTGAGGCTTCTTCAACTAAGACAGCAAAAGGATTCGTACTACGAATAGCCTCTAATCTTGAAATACAACCAACAATGGTTCCACCGATAACAGATTTGTCTTCAAACACACGTGCTTTAAGCTTTACTTTCTCTTGGTAATGGTTCTTCTTCAAAACATCTATCTCTTTTATTATTAAAGGCACACTGACCTTCATCAATTCATCCCATTTACACAAGAGACTTTGAATAGCCAACCACCTTTCATCAATCGTCATGGACCATGACCAAGAGCAGGGGGGAATAAATTTAAGCGAGGTCTCGACCACAGCCTTGCTATTCATGGTCGACTCCTCAAATATAAATTCCATTTCGGGCGTATTTGTAAACGATATATGCTCATCTTCCTCATATACATCTCTAAGATGCTGCATATTTTCAGGTTCTTCGTATTCGTCCTCATCGTCCTGGGCCCTTGTATCGATGAGAAAGTAACTGGCCTCATCGTCATCCGACAAATGAATGTCATGCTGCTCTTCGTCGTCACGCAAAATATCCACGATGTCGTCTGCACATTTCTGACGTATCATGCCTTCAGAAAATTCATTTTCTGTGTTTACCTCATGTTTGGATACATGATCTTGCTTTAGTGAAGAGACATTAACTTGTAGCTGCAGCGCGTTCTCTCTGGTATCTATCTTGCCAATCATATTTTCTGTATTGACGGTATTTTCATGGATGTCGGAGAATCTTTGATGATGGTCACGACAGTACCGAGACTTGGCTAACGGTGGAGCCTTGCAATCCTTTCCCTTTTTATTCTTAGCATGACATTTCTTTTGCTGGTTGATGCCACGAGCTTCAGAATCACTATCCGTGCTAGAGCTAGACTCTTCAGCTAGCTGACAAAAATGTGCTGAACAGAAGGAAGAACCCATCGATGAAATATGGTTATCACATGGTCGCCCGTTCAGACTCTTTGCAGAACAAAGTCTGTTATGATGCTCATTACAGAACGATCCACCGGGGAGTGCGATTTTCCTACAGAGCTTTCCTCGATTAAGAATAGAAGAGCACAGCCCATGATCTTCGCATGTGTTACGAGGGGGTTTCGCCTTAGCAACTCTTGCAGGCGTACCTTTATCAGAGCCATTCTCTAGGCATATGAAGCATATGTGTTGATAGCAAAACATTTCCTTCTCGGATACACGTTTTTCTCTACAATCATCATATACACACTTATGCAATGGACAGAATTCTGAGCTTGACAAGACGTCGTTTACACAACGATCGAGGAAGCGCTTGTCGCTGTCCTCACATACAGTGAGGATTTCAAATTTGCATTGATGTTTCTCACAATATAGGCATGTTTCACTAGTAACTACATGATGACAGTCATGATACGCGCATTTCGGCAGAGGCATGAAGCCGCTCATCCATTTGAATAAAATCTCTGATATGTCCGAGATTCCGTAGTGAGCGACTGCTCCGATCAGTTGTTCTAAATCACTCGATGTAAGAAACGAGGTTCCCTTGACAAGAACGTCGCAAAGCGGGTCATTGTTCATGGAATTAAAGCTTGCGACATTCGATACGTGAGTAATGGTCGCATCGACATCTCCTCCTTCGGAGACATTCCTTTGCTCAAGTATTTTACTCCATGCTAATGTTTTAGCACCAAATATGTGTAAAGTCTGCACGGCATTATGAGAAATTGCCCGCATCTCCTTCTTGAGCTCACTGGTCATCGCGATATCGGATAACTGACCTTGGTCCTTAATCATAACATGCATATCCATAATAGATTTCCACTGATCACGGAATAGGCGAATTTTTTGCAGCGATTCAAATTTATCTTCAATTTTCTTACTTATTGTCTTCAGCGTTTGACTGTTTTCTACCCCCGACCATTCCAAATATGGACGTAGAGCCGAGACGTTACAGCCTCCACCAATTCGTATCATTTGAGATTTGCCGTAGTTGTTACGGAAAGAATTCTCTCGCTCAATCAGATCAGAAAGGAATTCATCGATCGCATGATTTTTATACGATAAAATCAAAACAGGTGGCGATCCGACGGATGGTTGAATCCTAATCCATAAGTTGCGAATGATTAGCCAAGACCGAACAATAGTTACTCCCAAGTAAGACTTGCCGGTCCCTGTTTAGGATTTAGAAATGACTGCTGAGAATATTTATAAACAGTAACAAGAGCTAACATATGAATTATTTCTTGCCTGGAGGACCTTGAGTGCAATGTACGGGATGGAGTAAAGCGCCTAAGAAGCTCTTCAATTGTCCGTCATCTAGCGTGGCCCCTTCGAGAAGTTTGCTAAGCCCATGGATCAGTTCAGTGCGTAAAGAATCATGTCTTCTTATTTGAACCACAGGTTCCAGAGAACTGGAATCAATAGCCTGTCGCACCTGGGATAAGATATCACGATAGTTCAAATCCCATCGCGGCTCAATAGAAGACTTTTCCAACACACTACCCATGGCATCACTCGGATTATTCAAAATATCCCTGGAACTTTGATTTATGTTCAGCAAAGCTCCATCATTAAAAGGCAGTCGATCAATTTCTTGGGCTTCTAAAGCTTTCAGTACTGGTATGTATTCAGGGACAAAAGTTTGGCAGTCAATAATGGCGATCCGATCGCCATGTTGCAGTACAGGGTCTGGACTATGACGATCTTGTCCGAGTCTATTGAGATCAAGAATCGTTAAAGCGAGTTTCTTCGCTTCTCGGAGCTTATACTCATCGTATGAGTCACTATGAGCGCGAATTTGAGCCCACAGAATCGAATCCGAAGTTCGTAAAGATGCACCGCGAGAATCTAATCGCACAATACCCACTAAGTTTGGACTTAAAAGACGTCGAGTGGTTTTCCAGTGAATCGCGTGCTCGGGCGGTCGCCGACTCTCTACATTTTCGATGAATAAATCTCCCTCATAATTCATTTTAATGATATCTCCATCGTAGATGTGCGTTGAGGCAAATTTCCCTGGCGGGCCACGCAAAAGTGCTATTTGCTGCATCGCACAGTCGGTACACAAACCTCTGTCATGGTTTTTGTTAGCACAAGCAAATGCAACGGGCCGCTGACAATTATACGAGCGACAAAACAGATTTTGATTTTTTCCAGTATGGCTGAGAGGCCATAGCACGTGGTCACAAATTTTTACGTCATCTCTATGAATGCAATGCGGTAGGAGGGCATTGTTTCCATCGATAAATGTCATGGCAATCCAAAGTGGGAGAACGGTTTCAAAATATTCACGTGGACTATCATACACACCATTACCTGGTCCACAAGGTACGCTCATCTTGGGAAGAGCACATGGCTGAAAATCATATATATTGCTAAGCCATCCAACTGTCGGTTGTCGCCACGATAATTGCATATCTTTACTTGACGCCTCTGTTCTTAGATCACAAACTTGGTTCAACTCAATAGTTTTTATCTTCCATGGTTTTTCAAGTTCCTCGAAAAGGAGAATCACTTTTTCACGAGCTTTTCTATGATCAGGATTTCGCGATACAAGCAAGGTTTCTGCATCAGAAAGAATAGTCTCTAAGGCCTTCTGAATATCTAACTTTTCTCGGTTCCATTCATATTGGAGAAGTCTTTCAATAAGATGAAGAACTGTTTCGACTGCCTCAAGCCGCTCGACATCTGTGTTGCATGTAGGAGATGCGTTCCTGACTTTATCAAGGAACAAGCACACTGCATTTCGGCAAACTTCAATTTGCGGAGGCCGAATATCACAAGAAAAGGGAATTCTAGCGAGACATCCGAGTAGAATACCAAGGGCGTCTTTTGAAAGCTCATGAAGCTTTTCCCAACATTCACCCCACTGTTGTTCATACCTCTTAAGCGTTCCATCTAGATGCGACTGCGAGCTCTGTTTCACAGTATTCAGGAGAAATCTTTCGGCAGGATTTGATGCTGCAGAAACAGCTTGACTATTCGAACGATATGCGAAGCTATTGGATCCAGCGGCTCTTTGAGGGTGACTTGAACGTCCTCCAGTAGATCGCCCAGTAGCTGCAACAGAAACAGCTTGAATATTCGAACGACCTGGCAACCGATTGGATCCAGCGGTTCTTTGAGGGTAAGTTGAGCGTCCTCCAGTAGATCGCCCTGCAGCTGCTGATCGACCTTGATATGACATAATAGACCTATCCAGAATAATTATTATTGATTGATAAAAAATTTTGCAGATGTGCTGGCGTTGGTTCCCTCGCTTACGTAACTATTCGAACCTTCAGAACCTGCTGTCATGAAGGGTCCTCTTCATTCAAATCATCGAAGTAAAAAATGCGTAAAGTCTATCTCTATTCAAGAATGAAGTATGACTCATTTTAAAAATCGCAGTCCCACGAAAATGTATCTTATTTTTGATAATAAATACGGACATACATACATAAAGCACAGAGAAGCAGGACGGGTGATATTCGGGGTCATGGTTTAGATGTCATCCTTTCCACGAGCACTGCCTTAAATTGTATGGACCGGGATCGATGCCTCTAATGTTTCCTTCTTTTTTCGCTATCGAAGGGAAGATAAAATCCTCATACTTTGTTCTTCGATAGTGAAATAAGAAGGAAATATTAAAGGCATCGATCCCCTTCCATATTATGAAAGACAGTGCTTGTGGAGCTGAAGCAAGGATGACATCTAAAACTATAGATGACGAGGTCCGGGTGGGGCCTACTCTTATTCTCACTGTGCTCTACGTATGTCCATACATGTTTTGAAATTAAGATGGTCATCTTCGTGGGACTGCAATTTCAATGAGTCAAAGTTCATTCTTGAATCCAGATAGAATGCTACCCAATCATTCTTACTTGGGTGGTGCTCGTGATAATATTAGATGACTCCACAACGCATCCTCGAAGGCCCTAAGTCAACGGAGCCAAAATCACATCGTACGGGGTATATAGCGCATCCCGCCGCAGACTAAGTTTGAGTCGTAATCATCATCAAATTAACGATACAGCCCATGGATCGATCGACAATGTCAGCATTTCACACAAATATGCATCACTTACATCCCCCTATGAGTATTGAGCTATTGTAACTGATTGACCATATTGTAGAATGACCGTTTTGGACCCTTTCCATGTCGGGCTTATATCAGAATCATCAGGATATAGTATACTATGGCTACACTACATAGTTGTATCGATGAGGATGAAGAATCAAAATGAGACCTTGATAATAATTTTAATATTGATGACAACATGAAAATTGAATACTCACAAAAGAATTCTGTGACAAGATATGAATAAAATGGCATGAGAGCATTCCCAACATTAGGAGCATATTCTAATTTATCCTATTAGAAGAGGTCGATTCGATATTTTGGCACCGTTGAGGATCTAAGTTATCATCTTGCAAGCGCCCTGCAAATGTGTTACAGAGAAAACAGAAAGGCATATGATCTTTTAAGTTGATCGCATGACATAGTTAGTTGATGACAATAGCGATTCTCTGGGAAGAGAAATTTATCGAAGAATAGATTTTCTGCGCCATCGCTTTTGTAAACCGGATTTATCCTGACGTTGCGCCAAACATACAAGACTCTTAAGTGAGTGAGACAAAAGAGTCAATGAACGATGAACGATTACTGCATCTCTACAATTGTCATCACCAACAGTTTTCGTGCTGTTCGGTTATAGAAGTCTAATTTTCCATATGATCCAGACATTAATGGCATGAATTTGGGTATGAAATTAATAAAGGATACGGCCTCAATTATGAAATAATAACGATCGATATACCGGAATGTGGACGAGGATTCAGAGAATCTGAGACTCTGATAATCAGTTGTGCGATTGAAGCTTCTGAGAATTCACCTTGATGAATCAAAACGAGGCCAATTGAGGCTTTTATCTCAAGCGCTAGACAGCTCCATGAACCCGAGCACTCAACGTGACTATTGTAAACTGATCCAAGTATCTGTGAGGTATTTTGAGCATTCAATGGAGCGGTTGGTGAGTATATTATTATATCAGACATTTGTCCGTATACAATTTATTCTTACCTTTAGTGCCCTTGAGTAGTCTCTACATTTAGCCTTGGCAAAGGCAACATACTCGTTACGAGTATCATACTCTTTGGCTTTAAATAGGAAGAATGTAGCTACAGATCATTCATAAGGATAATCAATTGATTCGTTTCTAAAGAATTACAAATCAAATAGTTTAGTAAAACCAAAACATGATCAACTCACCATGAAGGCTTCTTCATACATGTACAGAGCCATCTCAAAATCACCTTGCTCTAAATAGACTCGACCAACGTTACCAATGACAACCGAAGCATCGAAAAGAGGAGATTCACTCTTCATGGGACTTTCTATCTAGCTCTTGTAATACTCTAATGATTGAGTCAAATAATGTAAGGACTTAAGATATTGCCCGTTATGAAAAAACGCCATCCCCAAATTATTCATTATTTTCCCAACTTCCAATGATGATGGATCTAATGACACCTTTATAGACGATATATTCTGTAGCTCTCCAGACGATGTATAATCAAGTCCAAGTTTCATTTTCAAGCAACCTTCAAAGCATTCCAAAGCATCTTCAAAGTGATCTAATGCAAAATGAATGATTCCAAGTTTCGATAAACTCACAGACAAGCATGTGGAATTAGACGTGGTACAGTGGGTTCGTATCCGGACAGCAGCATGAAAGCTGAGCAAGGCATCTTCAAAATGACTAGCCCACATTTGTACAACTCCTAGATTATGATAGGCTGTTCCAATCACGTGATGTACATCATTGCCTCCATCTAGATGAGCACCATGAAGGATTAATAAGCTACGAACTAGTTTTTCCATGACCTCTATAGCTAGGTCAAAATCTGCATTCTTTTTAAAATATCCATACATATTTCATGGAATCAAAAGAGAAAAAAAAAACAAACAAAAATGTTTCCTTGGAGTATACAGTTTCTAGACTTTGAATTACAAGGCATTGTTTACTTTCATAACCTACCTCCACATAATTTGCGACAAGATTATAGATACTCTTTAAATGATCCATAGATTGGATAAGGAATATATCTTCATCCGTATCCATGGGACAAGAAGATGATAGCGGAAATAAGTGTTTGTGATTGTACAAGGAAAGTGATTTACTAGGGATTGTGTTATTGGCAGCGGAATCGTGACATGTCGTGGTATACATTTGGCTCAGTAAAAGATACTCTGGCATATGAAAGGTTGATTTTTGGATTTGTTCCACATAAGTCATGGTAGTCGTCTCTGATGCATACTCGACAGCAGCATCACCACCACCACCACCAACATCTCCTTCACGTTGGATCTTCCGTTCTTGTTCTAGTATAGACGATGAAAAAGATACATCAGTAGTAGTATCATCATGATGATTATTACTATTATGATCTACCTCTCTTGGAAGAATAGATATTGACCAACGGTCTTCACCAGTAGGTTGATATCCATCCATAACAACAACTGGAAATATGGAATCATTGGTCGTCGTTGTTGTTGATGTAGTCCATGGATATAAGGATTGAGAAACAATGACTCGTCCAATATTTTTATAATAGGAGGATGCAGGAATAGTACTACTACTATCATAGACACGGGGTCGATAGGCAACACTCAAAGAAAGTAGATCGATTCCATCCCATCTTTCTTGTATAACACTATCTAAATATTCATATGTTGGATGAGATGGTGGACAATATGAATCATTACTTCTTCTCCTTCCTTGTTGAGATGATATGTTTGGTTCTTGTTCTTGATGATCTTCTTCCATGGATGAAGAAGATCGAGAAAATAACAAGTGTGATAATTTCGATACAAGAGATGTACGACGTGGTGATGTATTTGTAGTGGTAGTAGTAGTAGATGTAGATATTTCCTGTTTTTTCATTTTACGATTGAGTAGCCACAATCGTTTGTGAGTTTGTTTGGTGGTGATATTTTTATTCTCAGGTTTTACCCTCGAATGAGGCGAGGTAGGATGTACTGTAGGAGGACTAGAAACGGTACCTTGATTATTATTATGATTATGATTCCTCATAAACGAAGAAGAATGTTGACCTTGACGAGTAGTAGACGTAGATTTTAAGGCAGTATCTCTATGAGAACAAGAAGACAAGGTACTGGCATCACTGCTATCATAGAATGTAGAATTTAAATGTAGATTTGGTTGATGTAAGTTAGAAACCTTGACCGTGGATAAACTTTGAACAGTCGTATTGTCTTCACTTTCAGACCGAGTTATAGAATGAGTAGATATTGGATAATGTTGTTGTTGCTGTTGCCTCTGCTGGGATGTTTTTATTTTCGAATTCTTCTTTGTTCTTCCCCGTTGAAAAGTATTATTACTGCTACTGCTACGTATTGGAGTTCTGGATGAGTGAGTCTTTGATTGATTTGGTTGTTGTTTGAAACCCTTGGGTTGGACGAGTGCTGTATCCTTGA
>Ga0169931_10009019_pt1 | contig 14456 bp, 12 predicted proteins | sample Kivu_15m_20L_FD_129675 | JGI IMG/M metagenome (GOLD analysis project Ga0169931, IMG submission 129675) | Freshwater microbial communities from Lake Kivu, Western Province, Rwanda to study Microbial Dark Matter (Phase II) - Kivu_15m_20L... | ecosystem: Environmental > Aquatic > Freshwater > Lake...
AATCAGAGCTTCTGGCCGGATGTGGTGGCCACGGCTCAGCAGGCACACGACCTTGCGATTTATCTGGCAGCCCGGGGCGATCAGATCACGGTGGTCGCCTCACGGAGCATGTACGGAAAGCCCGGCGCCACCCTGAAGCCGACCGAGAATTCCGGTGGCATCCAGATCTGGCGCGTGTCACGCAACCTCTTCCAAAAGCGTGGTCTGCTGAAGCGCTCGATCGACTACATCCGCTTCAACATAGCCTGCCTGCTGAAGTGCCTGCTCCTGCCGAGGCAGGATGTCGTGATCTGCCTGACCACGCCGCCCTTTATCGCGGTGGTCGGCGCCATCGTGAAGGCCCTGCGCGGATCGAAACTCGTCCTCTGGAGCATGGATCTGTACCCGGATCTGCCAGTCCAAGCTGGAATCATCGAGAAGGACGGCCCTTTCCACCGCGTGCTCCGACGCCTCGATCTGCTCTGCCTGCGTCGGGCGGACCGTGTGGTGGTGCTCGGCGCCTGCATGCGCGATCGCATGATCGCGAAGGGTCTCCCTCCTGACTCGATCGAGATCATCCACCCTTGGTCCGATCCGATTGAGATCCAAGAAACGCCGATCTGTGGCTCCGCGCTTCGGAATACTTATAGGACTGAATGGGGGATTGGCGACCGATTCGCGATTCAGTATTCGGGCAACTATGGGCTCGGGCACGACGTCGACACCGTCTCCCGAATGATGCTCGCCCTCAAGGATGACGACCTCATCCGATGGGTGATCGTGGGCGACGGAATCATGAAGCCCGTGATCGAGGCGTTCGTGCGCAAGCACGACATACGGAACGTGCTGCTCCAGCCGTACCAGCCTCGGAGCCGCCTCGGTCCCCTGATCGCGTTGGGTGACGTCCACCTGGTTCTCATGCTGCCCGGCTACGAGGGCATCATCCTTCCGAGCAAGTTCTACGGTGTGCTCGCGGCGGGCAGGCCGACCATCTTCGTGGGGCCGGCAGGCAGCGAGGTCGCGAAGGTGATCCGCGAGCAGGACTGCGGCTTCGTGATCGCCAACGGAGACGTCGACCACTTCGCCTCCGTGCTTCGCGCGCTGCGCGCCGATCGCGCGCGAGCCGCCGAGATCGGACATCGTGGTCGACGGGCCCTCGAGCAGCGCTACTCGATGCAGCGCGCGTGCGCCCGTTGGCATGCGCTCCTGCACGAGGTGTCGTCCCGCCCGACCATGTCGCCCTGAGGAACGACCTGAGCATGCATGTGGTCTACCTCCATCAGTACTTCGCGACACCCAGCATGCCCGAGGGCACGCGGTCGTACGAGATGGCGCGACGACTGGTCGCCGCCGGCCATCGGGTCTCGATGGTGACCTCGTTTCGGCAGCCCACCGATCGCACCACCTGGTGGATCACGGACGAGGCCGGGATCGAGGTGCACTGGCTGCCGGTGCCCTACTCGAACAAGATGTTGTTCGCGCAGCGCATCAAGGCCTTCATCCGCTTCGCGATCGGATCCGCCCGTCGCGCGGCCAGCCTCGGTGGCGACGTGGTCTTCGCCACCAGCACCCCGCTCACGATCGCGATCCCGGGCATCCTCGCGTCGCAAAGGAATCGCCTGCCGATGGTGTTCGAGGTTCGTGACATGTGGCCCGACGTCCCCATCGCGATGGGGATCCTGCGCAACCCCATCCTGATCCGCGCGGCACGGATGCTCGAGATGGCCGCCTATCGGCATGCGCACCGGATCGTCGCGCTCGCACCGGGCATGCGTGACGACATCGTCGGCCGCGGCGTTCCTCCGCGCAAGTTCGAGCTGATCCCGAACGGCTGCGACAACGGCGTGTTCGGAAAGGAACCGGATCCTGAGCGTTCACCGCGAAGACGGCACGCCTGGCTCGGCGAGCGGAAGTTCGTCATCTATCCCGGGGCCATCGGTCCGGTGAACGGTGTGCCGTATCTCGTGGACGTCGCGCGACACATGCTTTCGATCGATCCCGAGATCCGCTTCGTCGTGATCGGTGCGGGGCGCGATACCGAGATGGTCCGTGAGCGCGCCCGCGCAGCCGGCGTGCTTGATCGCACGTTCTTCATGCTGCCCGCCATGGCCAAGACGGAGCTGGCGGACTGGATCGCGGCGTCCGACATCCTCACGTGCCTGATCGGTCCGAAATCCGTGTCGAAGGACGCGGTGCAGAACAAGTTCTTCGACGCGATGGCCGCGGGCAAGCCCACCGTGTGCAACTTCGAGGGGTTCCAGACCCGGATCGCTCGCGAGCACGACATCGGCATAACGCTGGATCCCGACGACGCGGCCGCCGGCGCCCGGAAGCTTGCCGACACCCTTCGCGACGACGCCTGGCTTCTCGGGGCGGCGGACCGATGCCGCAGGCTGGCGGTGGGCGACTTCAGCCGGGACCATCTCGCGGACCGGCTTCGCGCGCTCCTCGAGTCCTGCGCACAGGCTCCGGGACGAGACACGCGCGTCTCGATCCACCGGCAGGTCGCACGCCTTCACATCGAGATGATCGGAAAGGGATTCCTCTCCTCCCTCGGTGAGGCGTTCCTCACCGAGGTGTATCGTGCGATCGACGAGGATCCGAGCAGCGTCCTCTTCGTCGAGGAGCGCGCAGGCCGAGTGATCGGCTTCGTTGCCGGCACGACAGGAGCGCGATCGATGTACCGCCGTCTCCTGCGACGGCTGCCTTCGGTGCTGTGGTCGCTCCGCGGTTCGCTGATCTCGCCGCGTCGCCTCGCGGGCATGCTCAAGATCGCGCGTTACGTGCGACACGGAGGCCCCAGCCTTCCCGCGCTTCCCGCGGCCGAACTGCTGAGCATCGCTGTCGAGCCGGCATGCCGTGGCACCGGCGTCGCGGAAGGTCTTTTCCGCAGGCTCGAGACCCACTTCGGGGCGCGCGGCGTCGAGGCGTTCAAGATCATCGCGGGCGAACAGCTCGAGCCGGCGCATCGCTTCTACCGTCGCGTCGGAGCGCGGCTCGAGGCTCGCTTCGCGCTTCACGCCGGCGCGGAATCGCTCGTCTTCGTCCGCGAGTGCGCAAAGGAGGTGGCCGCATGACGACGCAACAGGCGCTCGAGGAACTCCTTTCCGAGATCCGCGTCATCCATGGCGACGGCGACATACCGCTGCACCGACCCGTCTTCGCAGGCAACGAGCGACGGTATCTCGTCGAATGCATCGACTCGAACTTCGTCTCGAGCGTCGGCGCTCGTGTCACGGAATTCGAGCAGAGAGTGGCCGCGTACACGGGATGCGCGCACGCGGTCGCCGTGGTGAACGGAACGGCGGCACTCCATGTGGCGCTGCGGCTTGCCGGGGTCCGTCGCAACGACGAGGTGCTCACGCAGGCCCTGACGTTCGTCGCCACCTGCAACGCCCTTGCGTACATCGAGGCCCACGCGGTCTTCGTCGACGTCGACCGGGACACCCTGGGGCTGAGCCCGTCGGCGCTTGGTTCGTGGCTGCGAACCAACGCCGAGCGGCGCGCGGGTGGCACGTACAACCGGTCCACGGGGTGCCGGATCGCCGCCTGCGTGCCCATGCACACCTTCGGACACCCCTGCCGGATCGAGGAGATCCAGTCTCTTTGCGCAGAGTGGGGGATTCCCCTGATCGAGGACGCAGCCGAATCCCTCGGAAGCAAGGTCGGCGACCGGCACACGGGCTCGTTCGGCCTGATGGGGACGCTGAGCTTCAACGGAAACAAGGTGATCACCACCGGTGGTGGAGGCATGATCCTCACCAACGATCCGGCGCGGGCCGCCCGAGCCAAGCACCTGACCACCACGGCCAAGAGGCCCCACGCATGGGAGTTCTTCCATGACGAGGTGGGCTACAACTACCGCCTGCCGAATCTCAACGCGGCTCTCGGCTGTGCGCAGATGGAGATGCTGCCGTCGATGCTTCGCGTGAAGGCCGGCATCGCCGAGCGATACGCGACGGCGTGCGAGCGGCTGGGGATTCATTACGTGAAGGCACCGCCTGGGGCGGCGTCCTGGTTGCACTCCATCGTGCTCGACGACGAGTCGCAGCGGGACTGGTTCCTGAAGGTTTCCAACGAACGCAAGATCATGACGCGGCCCATCTGGAGACTCATGTCGAGCCTGCCGGCGTTCGCGAAGTGCCAGAACGACGGGCTCGCGAATTCGAACTGGCTCGAGCAGCGGGTCGTCAACATCCCCTCGAGCGTGCCCGACCATATCGCGAGGACCCTGACGCCATGAACGTGCTCGACATCATCGGACGAACAGAACCCCTCTTCGACGCGGACATTCGCGCGCACGACGAGCTCCTGCGGGAACGGGTGGGCGCCTCCCGCTTCCTCGTGATCGGCGGGGCCGGATCGATCGGTCAGGCGGTGACCCGCGAGATCTTTAAGCGCAAGCCGCGTGTGCTTCACGTGGTGGACATCAGCGAGAACAACATGGTCGAGCTGGTCCGGGACATCCGCAGCACGCTCGGCTACATCGACGGCGACTTCTCGACCTTCGCCATCGACTGCGGCTCGATCGAGTTCGACGCGCTCATGCGCGCGTCGGAGGGCTATGACTACGTGCTGAATCTCTCGGCGCTGAAGCATGTCCGCAGCGAGAAGGACCCGTTCACGCTCATGCGCCTCATCGAGGTGAATGTGCTCAACACCGTCTCGACGCTGGCGCATGCGCTCCGCGGCGGGGCCCGCAAGTACTTCTGCGTGTCCACCGACAAGGCGGCCAATCCGGTGAACATGATGGGCGCGAGCAAGCGCATCATGGAGATGTTCCTGATGCGCGAGAGCCTCCGAATGCCGATCTCGACGGCGCGATTTGCGAACGTGGCCTTCAGCGACGGATCCCTGCTGCATGGATTCAACCAGCGCTTCGCGAAGCGGCAGCCCATCTCGGCACCGAACGACGTGCGTCGATACTTCATCACGCCTCAGGAGTCGGGCGAACTATGCCTGATGTCGTGCCTGCTCGGCGAGAACCGCGACATCTTCTTCCCCAGGCTCACGGACGCCCTGCGGCTCACGCGCTTCTCCGACATCGCGGTGCGTTTCCTGGCCCAGCTCGGATACGAGCCGCACGAGTGCGCGAGCGAGGACGAGGCCCGAGGTCGCGCCCCGGAACTGATCGCGTCTCGACGCTGGCCGTGCTACTTCTTCAAGAGCGACACCACGGGCGAGAAGGACTTCGAGGAGTTCTTCACGGATCGCGAGACGCTGGACATGGATCGATTCCGATCGCTCGCGGTCATCCGGAACGAGGCCGTGTTCGACCCTGCACGGCTCGACCATTTCACGGCGCGGATCCGCGAGATGCGTTCGGGCGGACGATGGTCGAAGACCGAGATCGTCGACCTGTTCAACGGCATGATCCCCGAGTTCAATCACATGGAAACGGGCAAGTACCTGGACGGAAGGATGTGACCATGCAGCGGTTCCTGGACATCCTGCTCTCCGCGACGGGGCTTCTCGTGCTGTCCCCCCTTCTCGTTCCCATCGCGATCATCCTGCGGCTCACCGGTGAAGGCGAGGTGTTCTACATGCAGGATCGGGTCGGCAAGAACGGGGCCCGCATCCGTCTCTACAAGTTCGTGACCATGCTCAAGAACAGCCCGAACATCGGGCCGGGAACGATCACGCTGAAGAACGATCCGCGAATCCTGCCGGTGGGCCGGTTCCTGCGCAAGACCAAGATCAACGAGCTGCCGCAGCTCCTGAACGTGCTGCTCGGCGACATGAGCGTGGTGGGACCACGGCCCCAGACCAAGCGTTGTTTCGACGCGTTTCCGCAGAGCTCTCGTGACGCCATCATCCGGGTGCGGCCAGGACTGTCCGGAATCGGCTCGATCGTCTTCCGTAACGAGGAGGAGCTGATGGACGGTCAGGCAGATGCTGCGCACTACTACGACGAGGTCATCGCGCCGTACAAGGGCCTTCTCGAGGAGTGGTACGTGCGCAACGGCGGCATCGGTACCTACCTGAAGGTGGTGTGCTCAACGCTCTGGGTGGTGCTGCGGCCCGACTCTCGGATCGTCTGGAAGATCTTCCACGGCATGCCGCGCCCTCCCGAATCACTGCGCGCCCCGCTGAAGGCGTGACGTCCGAGATCAGATCCGCATCGCGAGCCGCTTGGCCCAGCGCCTGAGTCCGGGCATCCCCTCCCAGAACCAGGCGTTCGTCGGGTAGTCGCGATGCGAACGCGGCGGCGTGCGCATGTACTCCTCGAAGGACGCCCGGGAGAACTGAAGCTTCTTCAGCGAGAACGCGAGATCCGACTCAAAGTCGGCGTCCGCGTACGGATCCTTCTTCAGTTCCTCGAGCGCATGCTCGCGGCTGATGTCGCCCGCCACGACGAGCGTGGCCAGATGCGGACGACGCTTGTCCACTCCGAACTTCTTGGGAAGGATGTAGCCCTGGAAGAATCGCGTGAAGACGGATTCGTAGTGCTTGCCGCCGTACGGGCGCCAGCCTAGTTCGCTCTGCAGCAGGGCCTGGGCCTTCGGACGGTTGTAGTCGACGTAGTTGAGGATCGGCGTCGTGCGGATTCCCCGGATGAAGGTGTTGAACGCGAACGTCGCGAGCGAGAGCTGCGGGAACGTCCGAAGAGGCACCGAGCCGAAGCGGCGGTGGATCGCCCGCAGATGCCTGAGGTCGAGATTGTACCACCCCCACGACTTCGGGTAGATGCCCTCGCCACGGATGTTGCCGCCGTTGATGATGTACTTGATCCCGTGCTTCGCGGCCATCCGATGAAGGATCGCGTTGATGCCGTGATCGGTCGCGATCTCGATGTTCGTGACCGAGGCCTTGAAGAACGAGAGCTGCAGATCCCGGAACTCGTCCCAGTCGATCACGTGCGTGAACAGCTCGATCCCGAGCGTGGTGAGCGCGCGATTGATGTTGTCGACGGCGAGCTCCGAGTTCCAGCCGTTGTCCAGATGGACCGCGAGCGGCCGGAGTCCGAGCTCGCGCTTCACGAGGTACGCCACATAGGTGCTGTCCACGCCGCCGCTGACCCCGATCACGCAGTCAAACTCGCGCTTTCGACCCACTTCCTTGATGCGGGAGACGAGTGCGCCGAGATTCTGCGTGGGATGGTCGACGAAGGTCTCGTTCTTCAGTCGCACCAGCCAGTCGGAGCAGTAGTTGCAGACTCCTGCCGCGTCGAAGTGGATGTCCGGATCGGACGTGTCCATCACACAGCGAGTGCAGATTCGGTAGTCGGGTTGGTTCGTCATGGCGAGGCGTCGCCGGAACGATGGTACGGTTGCCCGCGGAGCACCGTCAAAGACCTCGACGCGATCAGTCGAAGGCGGCCGACATGTCCGGGTAGTTGATGAGCACGGCGCGACGCGGGCCGTAGTACACGAACATGCTTCCCGCGGCCACCGCGGACGCACCCGCCCGGATGCCCTGCTTGAGGTGCTCGACGGTGCCCGCGCCACCGAGCGGGATCACGGGCACCCGCACGGCCCCCGCGATCTGGGCGAGTAGGTCGAGGTCATAGCCCGTCATGGTCCCGTCCCGGTCCACGAACGTGACGACGATCTCGCCACAGCCCAACTCCTCGCATCTTCGCGCCCAGTTGAGGGGCTTCCATCGCGTCGCCCGACGACCGCATGCGGTGCGCACATGGATCCGGCCGAGCCACGAGCGCCCAATCTCGATGCTTGCGACCACGGCCTGTGCGCCGAACTCCCGGGCGGCCTCGCCCGCAAGAGTCGGAGTCTCGTGAAGCGCCGTGTTCAGCACGACCTTCTCGAAGCCGCTGCGGACGATCGCACGGACATGATCGATGCTTCGGACGCCTCCGCCGTAGGAGATGGGCATGAAGGCTTCGGTGGCGATGTCCTTGAGCTCCTCGATGCGTCGATCGTCGAGCGGTTTGTCGCCGATCTCGAGCAGGATCAGTTCGTCGGTTCCCTTGTCGTTGAAGATCTTCACGGCCACGATCGGGTCGCCGACGTAGGCCGGGTTCCGGAAGCGCACCGTCCGCACCAGCCGCCCGTCCCGCATCGTCAACGCGACGATCACGCGTGGTGCAGGCGCACCGATCGGCTGGAGGAAGGGGCCGCTCACGGCGACACCTGCTTCTCCGCCCACGCGAGCCAGTTGGTCAGGAACGCCATGCCGAAGCGATGACTCTTCTCCGGATGGAACTGTGCACCGATGGCGTTGCGTGACCGGCTGACGCTCGTGAACCGGATGCCTCCCCAGTTCGATTCGCACAGCGACTCGTCGCGAAGCGGTGTCGGGTCCACAAAGAAGGAGTGCGCGAAGTACATGCGCCCTGGCGGCACGGCGAAGGGAAGGACACCGTCCGGAGGCGAGAACGGCTGCCATCCCATGTGCGGGACACGGAGCGGCCGGCCTTCCAGGTCGTTCGGTGGAAATCGGCGCACGGTGGTCGGGATCCAGCCGAGTCCACGGCCCGGTCCCTCCTCGCTGTCCCGGCAGAGCAACTGCGCGCCGAGGCAGATCCCGAGCACCGGCCAGTCCGACGCGTGCAGCGCGTCGAGTCTCGGCCGGATGCCGCGGGCCTCAAGGGACTCGGCGGCCTTGCTGAAGTGACCGACCCCGGGAAGCAGGACCGGATGCTTGCTCGTCAGCGCGCCCGGCTCCCAAACGACCACCGGGTCCGCACCGATCCGGGCCAGCATTTTCAAAACCGATCCGATGTTTCCTGTTTCGAGATCGATCACCTCGACGGTTGGACCCTTGGAGGCCATCGCGTCAGTCTAGCCGGGCCGAGACGTCGAGCTGCTCCAGTCGTGACGCTGGGGCGTTCGCCGTCAGGTAATCGACGATCGCGGACTGCACAGCGCGAAATCCGGAATCACAGGCTTGCAGCGCAGGCTCGAATCCGCCGGGCCCGTCGAGTCGGAACACGAACGGCTGTCGAATGAAGTCGGGCATCGCCGAGATCAGCAGCGGAAGGCCCCGTGCCAGCATCTGCATCGACTTGTTGGCCAGCGTGACCGCCTTGCACACTGGTGTCGCGCGATACGGAAGCAGCGCGGCGACGGCCCGATCGAGCGGCAGTTGATCGAGCGGGGTCGCGTCCTGGATGACCACGTTGTCCAGACGGACGAGCGGCAGGATCACGCGTGCACGACGCCGACTCTGCGTCGGCCCGACGAGGGTGATTCGCCAGGTTGGACGAGTCTCGCGGAGGTGCCGGGAAAGCCGGGCGAGAAGATCCGTGTCGAGGGTGGTGTCGACGAAGCCCAGAAGAGCAGCGTGTCGCGGGTTGTCCCCGACGACGGTTCCCTGTACGGCTCGACCGCCCAGGGAAGGAACAGCTCGGTCTCATGCCAGGCCGAAAGCCGGCGCTGCAGGGGTGTCGAGACCGCGAGCACCCGGTCGCTCGACTCGCACGTGCGACGGAGCGACCAGGTGACGTGTCCGTGGAAGCCGAGACGCGACTGTGCTTCGAAGTCGTCGTGAATGATCGTGGTGACACGCGCGCCCGGGAACACGTCACGGAGAAACCAGTAGTCATGCGCGAAATTGATCACCTTCGCCGAACTCGGGACGGACGCCGCGAGCGCACCGCGCCGTAGGTCGCGCGCCACGAACGCCGCATTCAGTCGATGCAGCCACGGCGAAACGCGCAGTTGGTGATGCAGCAGTTGACGGCACGGGATGACGGTGATTCCGGGCTCGACCTCTCGAGGAGGTTCGTCCGGCATCCATGGAGCTCGGGGGCGCTCGAAGAAGAACACCCGATGTCCCGCGGACGCAAGCAGTCGTGCGACCTGATGGCGGCGCCTCGCTCCACTTCGTGTGCGTGATGAGGACAAGACTCGGCATCCCTGAGCCGAGCATAGCCGTCGTGGGCTCCACTTCCTCCCTTCCGTGCGGCGGGTGCTAGCCTCGCCGCGCCGATGCGGTCGGTCGAACCCAACACCACGCTTCCCGAGCGAAGCCTTGGGGAAGTCGCCATGGCCGGGTCCATCATGCATTCGGTCCAGTGGCTGCTCAACAAGGCGCTGACGGCCGCCGCGACGCTCGCGTTGGCACATTGGCTCGCGCCGGCGGTGTACGGCGCGGGCATGCAGGCCCTCTCCATCTATCAGGCGCTGGCGCTTCCGCTCGTTCTGGGCCTCGGTGACGTCCTGATCACGCGTCGGTCCGCCTTCCGGACAGTCACGGCCTCCGCGAACCGCGCAGGAGCCGTCGCGGCAGCGGTGTCGATCACGATGATCGTCGTCGCGGTGCCGATCGTCCGGGCAGGCGGAGGAGATCCTGCGAGGGAGTCCGTGGGGTGGCTTCTGCTTGCACTGGCCGTCCGGCCCCTGCTTGAGTGGCGGTTGATGGTGCCCTTGGCGGCCATGCGACTGCGCATGGAGTAGCGACGGATCGCGTTCGTGGACGGAAGCGTGCAGGCGTGTGCCACGCTTGCGTCGGTGGCGCTGGCGGCGACGGGCGTCGGTGCCTGAGCCATCATCGCACCGCAGCTGGCGGCGATCGCGGCACGATCCGTCTGGTTCCGCAGCCTCGTCCAAACGGAGACCGGGGGCAGGCCACGGGCGTCCGCCCGACGCCTCCTGCTGCGGCGGGCTCTCGAGACGGCTTCCGCACAGCATGTCCACTCGATCATCAACGGTCTCGAAGTCATCCTGCTGAGATGGATCGCCTCGCAGGCCGCGGCGGGCTTCTACGCCTTCGCGCTTTCGCTCGCAGCGCAGGCCAACACCGTGCTCGCCCATCAGCTCGGAGGAGTCCTCCAGCCGGTGCTCGGTCGCCTGCAGTCGGAGCCGACTCGTCAGGTCGACGGATTCCTCCGCGCGCAGCGCGTGCTCTCGTCCGTCGCCGTGCCGATCCGCGTCGCTCGGGCGATCGTCGCGGAACCGCTCTTCCGGATGCTCTTCGACGCGCGCTGGCAGCCCGCGGCGCCGATCTTCGCCCTGCTCAGTCTGATGCTGGGGTTCCACGCGAACGTGGGACCTTCGATGGCGTGCCTGCGCGCGCAGCGACGCTTTCGAATGTTGCTCGCATGGCAGCTGACGCATCTTCTGGTCGCCGGCCCGGTGCTGCACCTCACGATCATCTCCTCCGGTGCGACCGGGGCGGCTCTCGCGGCCCTCGGCCTATGGGGGATCAGCGCTCCGATCGGAATGTGGCTGTGCACGACACGGATCGAGGGACGGTTCTCCCGTTGCATCGTGATACCGATGCGCGCATGGCTGATCGGCATCGTGGTCGGCCTGCCGGGATGGCTCGCCTGCGCATGGATCGACGATCATGGACGCATCGGCGAGGCGCTGGCGGTCCTGGTGATCGGTCCCCTCACGGCGATCGCGGGCATCGCGCTGTCCGCAGGGACCGACGAGACGGTGCGTGAAGCGCTCGCGCGCGCGTGGGATGGCCTTCGACCTCGCGTGCGCTAGCGATCCCAGTCGCGCAGATCCGCAGGCCGCCGGTCCATCATGTCACGATAAAGCCGCACGTACCGGGCGGCGATCCGATCCCACGAGAACCGCGACGCCTCCTGGACGCAGCGCTCCTGGAGCGTGGATCCACCGGCGTGGAGGGCCTCGATGGCGCCCGCGATCGCCGAGACGTCGGAGGGATCCACCTGTGCGCTGACCCTCTCGTCACGAAGCAGTCCCGCGACGCCCTGACCACGCGAGTGGACGATCGGAAGGCGTTGGGAAAGGGCCTCGAGATACACCACGCCGAACGTCTCGCGGAACGAGGGCATCGCGAACACGTCATGGTCGCGAGCGACCTCGCGGAGGCGCTCCGGATCGCGGATCGGCTGGTGCCGCTGCACGAACTTCGATGCACCCGCGTCGAGCATTCGCTGCACCTCGGACTCGCCGTCACCACCGCCGCCGACAAGCGTTAGCCGCGCCGGCCGCCGTGTGCGGACGGCATCGACGGCGCGGATCACCGCCGGAATGTTCTTGTTAACGCTGAAGTCCCCGACATAAAGCACTCGGACCGTCTCGGCCGTGGTGCGCGGGGGGGCGGGATTCCTGATCCACGGTTCGCTCAGACCGCTTGGAATCACGACCGACTTCACACGAACCGCCTCGAGCAGCCTTCCACGCAGCTTTCCGAGCAGCAGGTCGCGGTAGGCGGGCGTCAGGAAGACGATCGCTCCCGCGTCACGGAGCACGGCACGCGCCGTCGGCCAGAGGTCCGGACGGTACTTCATGAAGGTGAAAAGATCGGAGTTCCGCACCGCCGTGATGAACGGGGCCTGGTGCAAGCGGGAGAGGCGTCGCGCCGCCGCACCGTCGCTGTACAGGAAGTGCGCATGCATGAGGCCGCTGCCGGAGGGCCAGCCACGCTCCGAGACGGTTCGGCAGGCGAGCCGGATCTTTGAACCGAACAGGATCCTGTGCCGTCGTCGAAGGATGTTCCGGACGTCGTAGAGAAGCTCCGGCGGCTCGTCCTGCGGGGTTCGATCCGCCTCGGACTTGCTTCGAACGGCCGCGAACACGCGCTGATGCACGCCGGCCGCACGCAGGTGGCGGATCAGCTGCGCGTAGATGTTCTGGTTCATCAGGTCGCTGCACAGGTGCAGCACCGGAGCCGGAAGAGGCGATTCGGCGGATTCCATGCCGCGAAGGCTACTTCGACTCGCCGATCGACCTTCCAAACCGTCCACGCGTCACGGACGCCAGAAGGTGGCCGCATTCCGCGTGGGTCGATGGCGCGATCCGGCGAAGCGAAAGCGGGTATGCAAGCAGTGCGAGGGCCGGCACCGTGAGCAGGCGGAGTAGATCGGTGATCGGACCAGGAGAAGCGAGGGACCATGCCCAGGCCGCAGGCACGATGACCACGGCCGCGGCGACAACGGGCTTCAGGAAGATCTCGACGATCGCCCGAGTCGCCGACGTACTGCCCCGCACACACAGCCAGACCCCTGCGGGACTGAAGACGACGTGGTACAGCCCGTACACGCTCACGATCGCCAGCGCGGATTCCTCGCGCCACAGCAGAGCGGCCGCGATCATCGCACCGGACACGCATGCCAGCTGGATCGCCTGCCACGCCAGGAAGGTGCGGAACCGACCCTGCGCCTTCAGAAGTCCCATGGCCGGGTTGACCGCGAAGTAGAAGGCCTGCCCGACGCTCATCACGACCCCCATGGAAATCGCTCCGGACCATCGATCCGGGAGCATCAGCCGGAACGCCGGCCCGAGGAGCACGGCCTGAAGCAGGCATGCCGGCATGGCGACTGCGGCGATCGCGGCGCAGGATCTGGAGAATGCGGCAGCCTGACGCGCCCGATCCCCCGACATCTGCGCGAAGACCGGTTGGAGCACCAGTCCCACGCTGACCGCGACGACCGTGTTGATGCTCGCGGACAAGGCGAACGATGTCGAGAACCAGCCCGCGTGGCGTTCATCGCTGAACTGGGCGATGAGCACGGGAGGGATCATGACGAGACCGCCATGCACGTACTGACCGAGTCCGGAGAGCATGTATTCGCGGACGAGCGGTCGTGGTGCCAAGTTCGGCAGCTCATGGTGCGCTGCGTCGCCGACCCGGCCGTGCCCGTACAGGAACGCGCGCACGCCCGTGAAGAGGATCGGCGGCAGGAGGATGCTGACGAATCCGGCACCTGCCGCCGCCATCGCCACACTGACCACCGTCGAGGCCGTCTGGCCGATCGCATCGGCCTTCGCCATGCGCGCGAACCGCAGGTCCGCCCGCAACCGAGTCTGCGGGGCGAAAAGCATCAGATCGGCGATCGGACGCCATGCGATCACGTAACCGGCCATGATGAATGCGGGCTGCCGATACAGGTGGGCGGCGAGGTGGCCTGCGCCGACGAGCAGGCCGCTCATGAGGATCGTCACGATCCAGCACAGGCGCATCGCTTCCCGCATCCGGGCTCGACACTCCTCCGGGCGCGTCAGAAGCACGTCGCTCAGCGTGAATGCCGGAAGCACCATCACGAGGGACTGGATGCTGATCGCCACCGACGCAATGCCGAACTGCTCCGGGACCAGGATGTACATCAGGGCGAGCGTGCCCAGGAGCGACACGCCACGGTTCAGCACGACCTGTGCACCGGTCCACAGTCCCCCGGAGATGGCCGTCGCTCGCAGCGATCCCGACGGTCCGGCTGGAGGTACGGATGACACGCTCCAAAATGTACGGCAGGACTCACGCATCGGCGGAACGGCTAACCTCTCGTACCCCATCGCGGGGAGCGCGAACCCATGTGTGGCATCTGCGGCATTATCCGGACGGACGGCTCGGAAATCGACCGCGCCCTCATCCAGCGCATGAACGACCTTGCGGCGCATCGAGGGCCGGATGGTGACGGGCTGTACCTCGAACCTGGCGTCGCCCTCGGCCACCGACGACTCGCGATCCTCGACCTCAACCCGCGCGGACGCCAGCCGATGGCGTGGATGGACGGGCGCTTCCAGATCGTCTTCAACGGCGAGGTGTACAACTATCTTGAGATCCGTCGGGAACTGGAGGGTCTCGGCCTGCGGTTCTTG
>Ga0169931_10009020_pt1 | contig 14454 bp, 14 predicted proteins | sample Kivu_15m_20L_FD_129675 | JGI IMG/M metagenome (GOLD analysis project Ga0169931, IMG submission 129675) | Freshwater microbial communities from Lake Kivu, Western Province, Rwanda to study Microbial Dark Matter (Phase II) - Kivu_15m_20L... | ecosystem: Environmental > Aquatic > Freshwater > Lake...
CTTAGTTGTCGACCTTGGCGCCGGAGTCCTTCACCACCTTCGCCCACTTGGCGATCTCGGATTTCACCAGCGCGGCCATCTCCGCCGGCGGCATGCCGCCCGGGGTGGCGCCCTGCTCGGCCCAGATTTTCTTCAGATCCGGGGTGTTCATCGCCGCGACCATTTCGTTGTAGACGCGGTCCTTGACCGCTTGCGGCGTGCCTTTCAATGCCCACAGCGCGTACCAGGTGCGCACTTCGTAGCCCGGGACACCTGCCTCGGCCATCGTCGGAACGTTGGGGAGCACTGGGTTGCGCGCGGTGCTGGTGACTGCCAGCGGGATCAGCTTGCCGCCCCTGATCTGCGCCGAGGACGTGCCCATGCCGTCGAAAGCGAGATCCACCTGCCCTGCAAGCAGGTCCAGCATCAGCGGGCCGGCGCCGCGATAGGGAATGTGGACGATGAAGGTCTTGGTCATGGTCTTGAACAGTTCCACCGCGAGGTGGTGCGTCGTACCGCTGCCCGCGCTTCCGTAGTTGAGCTTGCCGGGGTTGGCGCGGGAGTAGTCGATCAGGTCCTTTAGCGACTTGAACTTGTCGGCATGCTTCGGATGGACCACGACCACGTTCGGGATGAAGGCCGCGACCGTAATCGGTTCGAAGTCGCGCTCCAGGTTGTAGGGCAGCCTGGCGTACAGGCTCTCGGCGATGGTGTGGTGCACCGCGCCGAAGAACCAGTTGTAGCCGTCAGGCGCGCGCTTGGCGACGTTGGCCGCGCCCACCGTGCCGCCGGCGCCGCCCTGGTTCTCGACGATGACCTGCTGGCCGATGGTTTGCGACATGCGGGCGGCGATCGGTCGCGCGAAGGTGTCGGTACCGCCGCCGGCGGGGAACGGGTTCAGGAACGTGATCGCCTTGTTGGGCCATCCCTGGGCCTGGGCGGGCAAGGCGGCAGCAACTGCGGCAGCCATGAGAGCGGCCGCGAAAATCTTCCTCAGCACGTTTCTTCCTCCGGATAGGGGTCAGCCAAGGGACCCGCGAAAATCATAGCATTGCGGCAGTTACTCGGGTTTTAGTCCCGCTTCCTTGGCCAGCTTGCCCATGCGCTCGAGCTGATCGCGGATATAGGTCGCGAATTCCTCGGATTTCTCACCCCCGGGCTCGCCCGCAAGCATGGCGATGCGGTCCTTCATGTCCGGCAGCGCGAGTGCGCGCGCCACATCCTGCTGCCAGCGCTCGGTGAGCGCGCGCGACATTCCGGCTGGGCCGAACAGGCCGTACCAGGTGGTCATGATCACGCCTGGGAAGCCTGCTTCCGCGGTGGTGGGAACGTCGGGCAGGGCGGGCGAGCGGCGCTCCGAAGTCACCGCCAGCGGCCGCAGTTTTCCGCCGCGGATGTTGCCGATGGACGAGGCCGTGGTGTCGAAGCTGAGCGTCACCGCGCCCGCGATCAGGTCGTTCATTGCCGCGGCGCTACCCTTGTAGGGAACGTGGATCACCTTGACGCCCGCGACCAGGTTGAACAGCTCGCCGGCGAGGTGCTGCGTGGCGCCGATGCCGGAGGAGGAAAAATTGAGCTTGCCCGGGCTGGCTTTCGCCATGTCCACCAGTTCGCGCATGGTCCTCGCCGGCACGGACTGTCCCACCACGAGCACATGTGGCACTCGCGCGGCGGTGGTGATGGGCGTGAAGTCCTTCGGCACTTCGTATGGCAGCTTCATCACGTACGGCCCGATGGTGTGCGAGTTGGGAACCGCCATCACCACCGTGTGACCGTCCGGCGGGCTCTTGACCACGAAGTCCGCGGCGATGGAAGCCGAGGCGCCAGTGCGGTTCTCCACCACCACCGGCTGGCCCCAGAATTCCTGCAGCTTCGCTGCCAGCAAGCGCGAAATGATGTCGGTCCCACCGCCAGCGGCGGAGCCGACCATGATGCGCACCGGCTTGTTCGGAAAGCTTTGCGCCTGCGCGCCTGCGCAGAGTGCGAGCGTGGCGGCGGCGAATGCGATTCTCAGCATGGGTTTCTCTCCTTGGTTGGGTTTTGGTTCTGATCGCCTATTGGACGGATTTCGCGGCGGCCATTCGTAGCGCGAGATCCAGGGCATTGGACAGCGGCACCGGGTTGGCGGCGTTGCGCCCGACGATGTCGTAGGCGGTGCCGTGCGCGCAGCTGCAAATGGGGACCGGCAGCCCGCCCAACACCGTCACGCCGCGGTCGAAGCCCATCAGCTTCATCGCGATCTGGCCCTGGTCGTGGTACATGGTGACGACGGCGTCGAAATCGCCGCGCTTGGCGGCGATGAACACGGTGTCGGCGGGAAACGGCCCGCGTGCGTCCATGCCCGCGGCCCTGGCGCGTTCGACTGCGGGCCCGATGACCTCGATTTCCTCCCGCCCCATGGTGCCGCCCTCGCCGGCGTGCGGGTTGAGCGCCACCACCGCAATCCGCGGCGCAGCGACCCCGCCGCGGCGCAACGATTCATGGATGACGCGCACCGCGTCCACGATGCCGCCGGTCGTGATGGCGCCGGCGACGTCCTTGAGCGGTATGTGCGAGGTGACGCGCGAAGTCCAGAGGCGGTCAATGACGTTGAACTCGACGGTGTAGCCGCGCGCCTGGAGCAGATCCGCGAACAGGTGCTGCTCGTCAGGGAAGGCGAGGCCGCCCAGCTTCATGGCTTGCTTGTTGAGTGGTGCGAACACGATGGCGTCGGCGCGGCCCTCATGCGCCGCCCGCGCCGCGCGCGTCAGGCCCTGGATCACCCATTCTCCGGCAAGGGCGTTGGCTTTCCCCGGCGTCAGCGCGCCCGGTTCCAGTCCCGGTACCGTTTCAAAGGCGTGTCCGGCGCGGGCGGTTTCCGGCAGCAGGCGCCCGTCGCCGTAGACGGTGACCTCGGCGCGATCGCGCAATCCCGGGCTGGCGAGCAGCCTGGCGCTCAGTTCCGGGCCGACGCCGTTGGGGTCGCCGACGAAGAAGGCAAGGCGGGGCTTCATTGATCCTCGAATTTGGTGTTGTGCTTGCGCAGGAATGCCGCGGTCACGCGAGAGCCGACCAGTGTCGCCGGGCACGCCTAGGCTGCCGCCCGCGCCGGCTTCGCGTGGCATTCCACGAGGTAGGACGCGGCCACCTGCACGCCTTCCCTTTTAATCGGTACGTCGGCCAACTGCAACCCCATTTCGCAGCCTGCAAGGGTGCCCATGAGGGTAAGGTCGTTGAAATCCCCAAGATGGCCGATGCGGAACACCTTGCCGGCGAGCTTCGACAGCCCGGTGCCGAGCGACATGTCGAAGTTCTCCAGGATGATCCTGCGCAGGCGGTCGGCGTCATGGCCCGCGGGCATCAGCACGGCGGTGAGCGAGCCGGAATATTCCGCAGAGTTACTTGCCAGCACTTCCAGCCCCCAGGCACGCACCGCGCGCCGCGTGGCCTCGCCATGGCGCTGGTGGCGCGCGAACACGTTCTCCAGACCTTCCTCCTCCAGCAGCATGGTGAGTGCCTCGCGCAGGCCGTAGAGCAGGTTGGTGGCCGGCGTGTAGGGGAAATAGCCGCTCTTGTTGGAGGCGATCATGTCGCTCCAGTCCCAGAAGCTGCGCGGCAGTTTCGCGTGCTTCGCCACCTCGAGTGCCTTGTCCGACACCGCATTGAACGACAGCCCCGGGGGCAGCATCAGGCCCTTCTGGGAACCGCCAACGGTGACGTCCACACCCCATTCATCGTGTCGGTAATCGAGCGAGCCCAGCGACGAAATGGTGTCCACCATCAGCAGCGCCGGGTGCTTCGCGGCGTCGATGGCCTTTCGCACCTCGGCGACGCGCGACACCACGCCGGTGGAGGTCTCGTTGTGCACGACGCAAACGGCCCTGATGGTCTTGGCGCTGTCCTCGCGCAATCGCGACTCGATCGCCTGGGGGTCGGCGCCGGTGCGCCAGTCACCGGCGATGAACTCGGGTTTGAGACCCAGCTTGAGCGCCATCTTCTGCCACAGGGTCGCGAAGTGCCCGGTCTCATACATCAGGACCGAGTCGCCCGGCGACAGCGTATTGGCGAGTGCCGCCTCCCAGGCGCCGGTGCCCGAGGCGGGGTAGATGATGACATGGCTGCGCGTCTGGAAAACGCGTTTCATCCCCTCCAGGACCGCCTTGCCCAGGGGGGCGAAGTCCGGTCCTCGATGGTCCATGGTCGGCATGTCGATGGCGCGCAGGACGCGATCCGGGACGTTCGTCGGGCCGGGGATCTGAAGGAAATGTCGACCAGCAACGCGTGCCATGATTGAGCCTCCATTTGCATACAGCACAATTTATTGTGCGCAACATAGGGGCTATGTGTTGCACAAAAGGCGAATGTTTTGTATTCTGCATGCAAAATGGACGCGTTGCAAGACCCGACCCCGATCGTCCGCCGGCCGCTTCATGAAGAGGCCGCCGATCGCGTAAGGGACCTGATCGTGCAGGGGCAGCTCGCCCCGGGGACGCGGCTGAACGAGCGCCTGTTGACCGCCCAGTTCGGCCTGTCGCGCACGCCGCTGCGCGAGGCGTTCAAGGTCCTCGCCACCGAAGGCCTGGTGAAGCTGCTTCCGAATCGCGGTGCTATCGTGTCCCAGATCGACCCCGTGCACCTGGCCGAGACGTTGGCGGTGATGGGTGCGCTCGAGGCGCTCGCGGGCGAACTCGCCTGCCTGATCGCGACCGACGCGCAATTGAACGAGATCCGCGCGCTGCACTATGAAATGCTGGCGCACCACGCGCGCGGGGACCTTGCCGGCTACTTCAAATTCAACCAGGCCATCCATCTCAAGATCGTGAAGTTCTCCGGCAATGCCGTGCTCCATACCACGTATCGCCAAATGAACGGGTACGTGCGCCGTGCGCGCTACATTGCCAACCTGTCGCCGGAGCGCTGGGATGCCGCAGTACGCGAGCATGAGGAAATCCTTGCGGCGCTGCTCGCCCGCAATGTGAAGCGCCTGAAGTCCCTGCTCTCGGACCATCTCGCGCACAAGCTCGCCGGTGTGCCAGCCGCGCTGACCAGCCCCGGGGAGAAGCAGGCCGCATGAGCGGACTGGAGCGGCGGCTAGGAAGCGAGGTCGAAGGTGAAGTCCTGTTCGACGTCGCGTCGCGCGGCCGTTACGCCACCGACGCCTCCATCTACCAGGTAATGCCGCTGGGCGTGGTGGTCCCGCGCACCGAGGAGGCCGCGCGCACTGCCATCGCGGTTGCCGCATCCGAGGGCGTGCCGGTGCTGCCGCGCGGCGCGGGCAGCTCGCAGTGCGGCCAGACCGTGGGCGCTGCCCTGGTGATCGATACCACCAAGTACCTCAACCGCCTCCTCGAGCTCGACGTTGCCTCGTCCACCGCGGTGGTGCAGCCGGGACTGGTGCTCGATGCGCTCAATGCCCAACTGCGCCCGCACGGACTGTGGTTCCCGGTGGACGTTTCCACCAGCGCGCAAGCGACGCTGGGCGGGATGGCGGGCAACAATTCCTGCGGCTCGCGCTCGATCGCCTACGGCAACATGGTGCACAACGTGACCGCGATCGATGCGCTCACCGTGGACGGCGTCGCCCGGCGGTTCGGCCCGATGACCGACGACTCTGATCTGACGCGCAGGCTGAAGGCGCTGTACCAGCGCGACAGGGACGAGATCGAAGCGCGCTTTCCCAAGGTACTGCGCAAGGTAGCCGGCTACAACCTCGACCACCTCGGGCCGCCGTACGAGAACTCGGCGCACCTCCTGGTCGGGTCGGAGGGGACGCTCGCCTGGTTCGAGCGCCTGCACCTGAAACTCTCGCCGCTGCCGGCGGCGCGCGCGCTGGGCGTGGTGCACTTCCCGAAGTTCTACACCGCGATGGACCTCACCCAGCACATCGTGAAGCTGGGCCCCTCGGCGGTGGAAGTGGTGGACCGCACGATGATCGGCCTGGCGCGCGAGATTGCGGCCTACCGTGCCACGGTGGACGCGTTCATCCGCGGCGAGCCCGACGCCATTTTGCTGGTGGAATTCTCCGGCGCGGACCAGCCCACGCAGAACGCGAAGCTCGCGCAGCTGGTGCAGCTGATGGGCGACCTCGGCCTGCCGGGCAGCGTGGTGGAGATCAAGGATCAGAAGCAGCAGAACGACATCTGGGGAGTGAGGAAGGCCGGCCTCAACATCATGATGTCCATGAAGGGCGACGGCAAGCCGGTTTCCTTCATCGAGGACTGCGCGGTGCCTCTGGAACATCTGGCCGAGTACACCGAGCGCCTGACGCAGGTGTTCGAGAAACACGGCACCCGCGGCACCTGGTACGCGCATGCGTCCGTGGGCACGCTGCACGTGCGGCCGGTACTGGACATGCGGCGCGACGGCGCGCAGAAGATGCGCGCCATCGCGGAGGAAGCCTCCGCTCTGGTGAAGCAGTACAAGGGGGCGTATTCCGGCGAACACGGTGACGGCCTGGTCCGCTCGGAGTGGATTGCGCCGTTTTTCGGCCCGCGCCTTACCGCGACGCTCGCCGAGATCAAGGGCTTGCTCGATCCGCGGGGGTTGATGAACCCGGGCAAGATCGTCAACCCGCGAAAGATGGACCAGCGCACGCTGTTCCGCTATCCGCCCGGCTACGCCACGCAGCCACCCCCCGCGGCCCTCGACTGGTCGGAATGGGGCGGCTTCGACAAGGCGGTGGAGATTTGCAACAACAACGGCCATTGTCGCAAGCGCGACGCCGGCACCATGTGCCCGTCCTTTCGCGCCACGGGCGACGAGGCGCATCTCACCCGCGGCCGTGCCAATACGCTGCGCCTGGCCCTATCCGGACAGCTGGGGCCTCAACCCGACCAGCAGGTGAAGGACGCGCTCGATCTGTGCGTGTCCTGCAAGGGCTGCAAGCGCGAGTGCCCGATCGGCGTCGACATGGCGCGCATGAAGATTGAATTCCTGGCCCACTACAAGGCGCGCCACGGCCACACACTACGCGACCGCATGGTCGCCTTCCTGCCGCGCTATGCACCCTGGGCCTCGAGCCTGGCGCCGCTGGTCAACCTGCTGCAGCCCCTTGGCTCGCGCCTGGCCGGATTTACTGGCCGCCGTGCACTTCCGCGCTGGCGCAGGGACCGCTTCGTTGATCGAATCTGGTCCAAGCGCGGCGAGCGAGAAGTCGTGCTGTGGGCCGACACCTTCAACCGGTACTTCGAGCCCGAGAACTTGCGTGCCGCGGTGCGCGTGCTGGAGGCCGGTGGATACCGCGTCCACATCCCGGAGCCCTCCGGCGGAGGAAACCCGCTGTGCTGTGGGCGGACCTACCTGGCGACAGGGATGGTGGACGCGGCGAAAGTCGAAGCAGGCCGGACGCTGGAAGCGCTGGAGCCCTGGGTGGCGAACGGCGTCCCGGTCCTCGGGCTCGAGCCCTCGTGCCTCTACACCCTCAAGGATGAATTCACGGTTCTGCTCCCTGGCGAGACTTCGCGCGCGCTGGCGGCGCAGGCGATGCTGATCGAGGAGTTCCTGGTGCGCGAGAGCGAGGCCGGGCGCCTGCAACTCGCCCTGAAGCCGCTCGCCGCCGAAGCGCTGCTGCACGGGCATTGCCACCAGAAGGCGTTCGGCGCCATGGGCGCGGTACAGAAAACGCTTGCGCTGGTTCCGGGCCTGAAGACCACGACCGTCGAATCGAGCTGCTGCGGCATGGCCGGGAGCTTCGGCTACGAGGCGGAGCACTACGATGTGTCCATGAAAATGGCGGAAGCCGATCTGCTGCCTGCGGTACGCAGTGCGTCATCGAGCGCGATCCTGGTTGCGGACGGCACCAGCTGCCGGCACCAGATCGCGGATGGCAGCGGGCGCGAGGCGCGGCACGTCGTCCGTGTCCTTCAAGCAGCTTTGGAGGGGCGATAGGGAGAAAGGCGGGCCGGGTTCGCCCGGTGCGCCTGATCGGCGACGCAGCCGGTTCTGGTTCAGGCGAGTACGGACATCACCACCGAAACAGTCAACACCGACAGCGCGGTCGAGAGCACCGCGCTGCATGACGTTTCCACCTCCAGCAACTTGTAACGCTGCGCCAGCACGAATGCGGTTGCGCCGAGTGGCAGGCTGGCGCTCACAATCGCGACCTTGGCCCAGAGCGGATCCACCGTGACCATGCCGTAGAACACCGCGGCGGCAATCAGCGGGTGCAATGCAAGCTTGAGCGCCACCGCAGGCCAGGCCACGGCGATGCCCTTGCGCACGGATTGTTGCGACACGAACAACCCCAGCGCAAACAGCGCACCCGGACCGGCGGCGGCGGCCAGCAGATCGGCCAGGCGCATCACCGCGATCGGAAGGGTCAAGCCGGCGGCCACCAGCGCGATGGCGAGTGCGATCGGCCAGATGAGCGGGCTGCGCGCGGTACTCAGCAACGCGAGCGCAATGCCTCTGCCATGTTCCGCGTGCCTGCGGTCGAACAATTCGAGCAGCGTCAGCCCTGTGGCGAACAGCATGATGTTGGTGGCCACGGTCGCCATCGCCGCGGGCAATGCGGCCTCAGGGCCATAGGCCACCGTTACCAGCGGGATGCCGAGGTAGCCGGTGTTGCTGAACGAAGCGTTGAGCGCGCGCAGGCTGTGCTCCTGCGGCGTGCCGCCCTGCAGCCAGGCCGAAACGCCGAACGCAACGGCGGCGCAGGCAAGCGTCGCCAACACCACCCCGCCCAGGAAGGGCCGGTCGAGGATTTGCGCAAGCGACCCCCGCGAGACCGCGGCGAACAGCATCGCCGGCAGCGCGAAGTAGTAGACGAACTGGTTCAGCGCATCGCTCGACTCGGCGCCGACCAGGCGCGCGCGCCCGGCGCCCCAGCCGCACAGCACCAGGCCGAACACAGGGATCACCGAGGACAGGATCAGTTCCAGGCAATCATCCTGCCGGCGACCTGGAAACCGTCCTTGCCGGCGGGCGTGAGGACCACGATCTCGCCCATGTCTGGGCTCACGCCGGTGAGCGCCACGGTGGTCGAGCCGTGCGTCACCAGCACCAGATTATCCTTGCCACGATGCGCCGCGACGCGCGGCCGCAGGGCCTTCAGTTGCGCCGCCACGTTCTCCGGGCGCCCAAACACGTTCGATAACACGTCCCAGCGCGTGCTGCGGCCGAAGGCGAGCTGCGCGGTTTCGACGCAGCGGCACCACGGGCTTACAAGCACCTCGCCAATCGGAACGCCGCGCGCCTGGAGAGCCGCGCCCAGCTTGCGCGCCTCGGCGCGGCCTTCTTCGGACAGATTGCGCTGCGTGGTGCAGTCCTCGAGCCTGAATCCGGGCGGGTCGCCGATGCCGGGGGTGGTCAGGCCATGGCGGATCATGAGTACCTGCCCGCCCTTGGCGAGCAGCTTCCACAGCGATCCGTCGGCCGCCGCGAGGGACTGCCAGAGCAGCAAAGCGAGCAGCGCCAGCAATCTCACTTCTGCCTGGCGCTCCAGATGAACAGAGCGATGCCGGCCGCGACCATCGGCAGGCTGAGCCATTGCCCCATGGACAATCCCAGCGCCAGCAGGCCGAGGAACGCATCGGGTTCGCGCGCGAACTCCGCGACGAAGCGCAACGCGCCGTATCCCATCAGGAACACCGCCGACACCTGCGCGCGCGGCCGCGGCTTCGAGGAGAACCACCACAGCAGCGCGAACAGCGCCAGGCCCTCGAGGGCGAACTGATAAAGCTGCGACGGATGGCGCTGCTCCGCGCCGGCGCCGCGGAACACCATTCCCCGGGCAAGGTCCGTGGTGCGGCCCCACAGCTCCCCGTTGATGAAGTTGCCTAGGCGGCCCGCGGCGAGTCCCAGCGGCACCAGGGGCGCGACGAAATCCATGACGCGCCACCAGTTCAGCCGGTTGCGGCGTGCGAACCAGGCCATCGCTACCAGCACGCCGAGGAAACCGCCATGGAACGCCATGCCGCCCTGCCAGATGTAGAGGACCTCAAGCGGATGCGACAGGTAGTAGCCCGGCTTGTAGAACAGCACGTAGCCCAGGCGTCCGCCGAGCACGATGCCCAGCATCGCGGCGAACAGCAGGTCGTCGAACTGTTCGCGGCTGACCGGCGCCCGCCCCTGCGCGGTGCGCCGCCGCCCCAGCCACCAGCCCGAGGCAAATGCGGCGAGGTACATCAGGCCGTACCAGCGCACGGCGATGGGCCCCAGGGAAATCGCGATCGGATCGAGGTTCGGGTGGATGAGCATGGCGCCGGGCGCAGGTTAGCGTATTAAACTCGCGCGTTACATCCTAGCGTTTCACCAGAGGAGAGCACCATGGCAGCGAAAAAGGCGGCCGGCGGCGCGTCCGCGCCGAACCGGCGTTCCCAACTCATCACCAAGGGTCCGGCGCGCTCGCCCAATCGCGCCATGTTGCGCGCGGTCGGCTTCAAGGACGGCGACTTCGACAAGCCGATCATCGGCGTGGCCAACGGCCATTCCACGATGAATCCCTGCAACGCGGGCATCCAGCCGCTGGTGGACCGCGCCATGGTGGCGCTGGAGGCGGCCGGCGGCAAGCCGCAGGTCTTCGGCGTGCCCACCGTCACCGATGGCATCGGCATGGGCACCGAGGCGATGAAGTATTCGCTGGTGTCGCGGGAAGTCATTGCGGACGCTATCGAGACCTCGGTCAACGGCCAGGCGATGGACGGGGCACTGGTGGTGGGCGGCTGCGACAAGAACATGCCCGGCGGGATGATGGCCATCGCGCGCATGAACGTGCCGGCGATCTACGTCTACGCCGGCACCATCAAGCCGGGCAAGTGGAAGGGCGTGGACCTCACCATCGTGTCCGCGTTCGAGGCGGTCGGCGCCTACAGCGCCGGCAAGATGAGCGAAGAGGACTTCATCGGCATCGAGAAGAACGCCTGTCCGTCCGTCGGCGCCTGCGGCGGCATGTACACCGCGAATACCATGTCCTCGTCCTTCGAAGCCCTGGGCATGAGCCTGCTGGGCTCCTCGCAACTGGCCTCGCCCGACTCGGAGAAGGCCGATTCGGCCGCGGAGTCGGCCAAGGTTCTGGTGGCGGCGGTCAGGAACAACCTGCGGCCGCGCGACATCATCACCCGCAAGTCCATTGAGAATGCCGTGGCGCTCATCATGGCCACCGGCGGTTCCACCAACGGCGTGCTGCACTACCTCGCCATTGCCTCGGCCGCCGGGGTGAAGTGGACCATCGACGATTTCGAGCGCGTACGGCGCAGGGTCCCGGTGCTGTGCGATCTCAAGCCCTCCGGGAAGTACGTGGCGGTGGACTTCCACCGCGCCGGCGGCGTGCCGCAGGCGCTGAAGATCCTGCTCGAGAACGGCGCGCTGCACGGCGACTGCATGACCATCCACGGCCGGACCATGGCCGAGATGCTCAAGGACGTGCCGGCCGAGCCACGCCCGGACCAGGATGTCATCCGGCCCTGGTCCAAGCCCATTTACCGGCAGGGCCATCTTGCGATCCTGAAGGGCAACCTTGCGCCCGAGGGCTGCGTGGCCAAGATCACGGGCCTGAAGAACCCAGTGATCACCGGACCGGCGAAGTGCTTCGATTCGGAGAACGCGTGCATGCAGGCGATCCTGGCGCGCAAAATCAAGCCGGGCGATGTCATCGTGATTCGCTACGAAGGTCCCAAGGGGGGGCCCGGGATGCAAGAAATGTTAGCCCCCACTTCGGCTTTGATCGGCCAAGGGATTGGAGAATCGGTGGGCCTGCTGACCGACGGCCGGTTTTCCGGCGGTACCTGGGGGATGGTGGTGGGACACGTCGCCCCCGAGGCCTACGCAGGCGGCCTGATCGCGCTGGTGAAGAACGGCGACTCGGTGACCATCGATGCGAAAAAGCAGCTCATCCAGTTGAACGTCCCGGCGAAGGAAATCGCCGCGCGCCGGAAAAAGTGGAAGGCGCCCAAGCCGCGCTACACCCGCGGCCTGCTGGGCAAGTACTTGCGCCTGGTCTCCAGCGCCTCGAAGGGCGCGATCACCGACTCAGAAGCCTGATCCCGGCTCCCCGAGGAACGCGAGTTCGGCCGCCGCGCTTTCGCGGCCGAGCGCCGCGTTGCGATGCGGGAAGCGGCCGAAGCGCCGGATGATGTCCAGGTGCGCCTGCGCCCATTTCGGCAGGTCGGCCGTCTCGGGGAACACCGCGATCTCCCGCATCAGCGCCAGGCAGCGCTCCTGGTCGGCGAGCGATTCGGAATGCTCCAGCGGCAGGTACAGGAACTGCCGTTCCACCGGCAGCATCGCCTTGTCGAATCCCAGTGCGATGGCGTGGTTGGCGGTGTCCCGTACAAGCGAGTCGGTGGCGAAAGCTCGCGCACTGCCCCGGAACATGTTTCGCGGAAACTGATCCAGCACGACCACCAGAGCCAGGCAATCACCTCGAGAGTGGCGCCAGGTTGCGAACCCGCCTCCCGCCGCGGTTTCGTATAGCGGCAGGAATCGGTCTCGGATCCTGGCATCGAAAGCCGGATCCTTATCAAACCACGCCTTGCGTTTCTCCGGCCCTCGGAACCAGAAAGACAGCACTTCAGCCGCCCGCGAATCCTCGGAGATGAACTGGGCGCCCATCTCGGTCTCTCGAGACACTTGGCGATTCTCCGGCGCTGTCATAGCGGTGCCGCCATTATGCGGTCGCTGGTTGCTGGAAGAAGCACCTCGGGACGACGTCGTGAACTTCTCGAACTGACTGATAAAGGGCCCGGCGCAGGGCCTTGGGCAAGGGGTGGACCCGTCAACGGCGGGATGCTGCTGTGCGTTAGGGATTGCTGCGGACCGGCACGCCGGCTTGCAAAACCGGACCGTTCCGGTAGCATGGCGGCCGATTCAGGAAAAAGGGACCAAAATGACGAATAAACTGTTTGTTTTCGCGGCCTTGGCGACCATGTCGGCCCTGCCCGCCCAGGCCAGTGAAGACCTCGCCAAGAAGCACGCCTGCGTCGCGTGCCACAACGTGAAGGGCGCCAAGACCGTGGGCCCGACCTACGTGGACATCGCCAAGAAGTACGCGGATCAGAAGGGCGCGGCCGCCAAGCTGGCCGAAAAGGTCAAGAAGGGCGGCACTGGGGTTTGGGGCCAGGTCCCCATGCCGCCCAACCCTGCGGTGCCGGATGCCGACATCCAGGCGCTTGTGAAGTGGGTGTTGGCGACGAAGTAGACGCCTAGACCCGGTTCGCATCAGGGGGAAAAGGCCGGGCTTGCCCGGCCTTTTCGTTTCCCGGCTTCGCCTGTAAGATGCGCGCGCCAACGAGGCCGCGGGCGGGCTGCCTTATGGCGATCAACGGCGCCTCGAGATCGCGCGCGCGCTCGCCACCGAGCCCAAGCTGCTTGCGCTGGACGAGCCCGCCGCCGGGATGAATCCCTCCGAGCGCCTGGCATTGGCGAAGCTGATCCAGCGCATCCGCGCTGACGGCGTCACGGTGCTCCTGATCGAGCACGATGTGCGGTTGGTGATGGGCGTGTGCGATCGCGTGCTGGTGCTCGACTACGGCGAGCGCATCGCGGAAGGTCCGCCGGCCGAGGTGCAGCGCGACCCGAAGGTCATCGAGGCCTATCTCGGCACGCCCGCCGAACCTGCCGCGGCATGAGCCTGCTCGAGGCGAAGGGCTTGGAGGTCCATTACGGCGGCATTCGCGCCGTGAAGGGCATCGACCTTCAGGTCGAGGACGGCGAGCTGGTGTGCCTGATTGGCGCCAACGGCGCCGGCAAGAGCTCGACGTTGAAGGCGATCTGCGGGCTGGTGGCCCGGTCCGGCACGGTTTCCTATGCCGGCACGAATATCGCCGGCACCCCGGTGCATGACCTGCCGCGCAGGGGCCTGGTGATGGTGCCGGAGGGCCGCGGCATCTTCCCGCAGCTCACCGTGGCCGAGAACCTGGCCATGGGCGCGTACACGCGCAAGGACGCGTCGGTGAAAGAAGACGTCGCGCGGCAGTACGACATGTTTCCGCGCCTGAAGGAGCGCCGCGCGCAAACCGCGGGCACGCTCTCCGGCGGCGAGCAGCAGATGCTCGCCATGGGCCGGGCGCTGATGGCGCGCCCCAAGCTGCTGATGCTGGATGAGCCGTCGCTCGGCCTTGCGCCAGTGATGGTGGATGTCATGTTTGATGCGATTTCGCAGCTTCATCAGCAGGGGCTGAGCATTCTTTTGATAGAACAGAATGTCGCTGAATCTCTGGCGCTGGCTCAACGCGGTTATGTGCTGGAGAATGGCGAAGTCGTGCTCGAAGGCGAGGCGCAAGCGCTTTCGCGTGATGAGCGTGTGCGGCAGGCCTATCTCGGTCTTTAGGAAGCTGCGTCCTGGCTTTTCTCTTGCTACCGTTTTTGCAAGGCCCATGATCCTGCAATTGCCAGAAGTCCGAACGTGATCCCAGCCACTGCAGTCCACACGCCAGGTCCGATCAGAAGCAATCCACCCGCGACAGCCAAGACTCGCGCAGTTGTTCCCATGCGCGTCAGCCCCCAGCCTTGAATGCCGCAGGCAAGTATCATCGCGCCTGCGGTTGCGTTGATGATGGC
>Ga0169931_10009021_pt1 | contig 14453 bp, 9 predicted proteins | sample Kivu_15m_20L_FD_129675 | JGI IMG/M metagenome (GOLD analysis project Ga0169931, IMG submission 129675) | Freshwater microbial communities from Lake Kivu, Western Province, Rwanda to study Microbial Dark Matter (Phase II) - Kivu_15m_20L... | ecosystem: Environmental > Aquatic > Freshwater > Lake ...
CGTGAGCGAGGCGCATCGGATTCCCGTTCGGTCAGACCATGTCGAAGCGCTCGGTGTGGACGTGCGCCGACGGCAAGCCGAGTCGGCGCGCGAGCCGGTCGACCGCGTCCATCATCGGGCCCGGGCCGCAGACGAACATATGAGTGAAGCGGAGGTCTTCGGGCAGGTGACGGCGGAAGAGCTCGAGGGTGAGCCGCCCCCGCTCGGCGTCCTCACCGGGCGCTGGCTCCTCCAGGACCAGGACGACGCGCAGCTCGAGCTCGCGCTGCAGGCCGCGCAGCTCGTCGAGGAACATCGCGCGGCTGCGGTCATGGGCCGCGAAGAACAGCGTCACCGGTCGCCGATCGCCGCGGTCGCGCATCGCGAGCAGGATCGAGCGCATGGGTGACACGCCGATGCCGCCAGCCACCAGCACCAGGCGCTGCGCGGGCACGAGGTCGCTCGTGAATGCGCCGTAGGGCCCGTCCAGGCGCACACGTGCGCCCGGCGCCAGCTTCGGAACGACCTTGCCCGACCAGTCCCCGAGGTCCTTGATGGCGAGCTCGAGCGTGCGCCCCCCATCGAGCTCGGGCGAGGACGCGATCGTGATCGGGTGCTCCTCCGCGAAGACGCCGCGGCGCGCGGTGGCGATCCAGACGTACTGGCCGGGCGCGAAGCGCATTCCAGCGTGCCCGACGGCGCGAAGGACGAGTGTTTGTGTGCTGCCGGCTTCGGCACGATTGGCGACGACCTCCCACGGCTTCCTGCGCGCCAGCCAGGGCCGCACCAGGCGCTGCCAAGACAGCAACAGCACACCGAACGCGAGATACGCCAGCACCACGCGCCGTGACGCCACGTCCGCGCGGCGCAGCGGCAGGACCGCGTGCCAGGTCAGCGCCCCGAGCACGGCGAGGGCGAGCAGCCGGTGGAGCAGGAGCCACAGCTCGTAGGACAGGCGCAGGCGCCGGCGCACGACGGACGTCACGCAGAGCACCACCGCGGCCCAGAGAGCGATCGCTCCCGAGCGCTCGAGCGGTGAGCGTGCGAGGGGGTCCGGGAGCCCTGGCGCGAGCAAGCCGATGTGGGCGACGGTGATCCCGAGCGCAGCGAAGGCCATCGCCCGATGGAACATCAACAGAGCGTCGGAGCCGAACGCGGCCGCCGCAGCACGTACGCGCGTGACCAAGGCGAACTCGACGGCGAAGAGCCCTAGCGCAACCCAGCCGAGCGCCGCGCCGAAGGCCGACAGGAGGCCGCCCCAAGTCGCCGCCCGCTCGACGGCAGCGACGAGCAGCGGGACGAGGACCGCCGCAGTCAGCGCCAGTAGCCACGCGAGCGCACGCATCGCGCCCCATCGTCCACAGGTTGGGCGGCAGGACAAGCCTCTTCCGGCGGAACGGCTGGCGCCCCCGCATCGAGCGAGGCCGCGGGAGCGAATCGCTTCGTATGCCCTCGAGACGCCTCACGCTCTCTGTCGCCGTCGCCGCTGCCCTCGGTCTGACCCTCGGCCTCGGGTCGTGCCGGGCGACGTACCCGAATCGGCAGATCGCGGGCGAGGGGTTCCCGCCCGTGGCGGTACGCGCCCTCGACGGTGCCGAGCGGTCCCTCCCGGCGGCGGTCGCCGGGGCACCTGCGGTGTTGCTGCTGGGCTACGTGCAGGGCGCGCAGTTCGACGCCGACCGCTGGCTCCTGGGCCTCCTGCAGGCGGAGTTGGCGGTGCGGATCGTCGAGGTACCGGCGGCCCGCGGCTTCGTGCCGTGGCTGATCCGCGGGACGATCGACGGGGGAATGCGCGCGGGCATCCCCGCCGAGGACTGGGGCGTCGTGTGGACGGTCTACGGCGAGGATGCCGATCGCCTGCAGCGCTTCACGGGCAACGAGCGTCCGCGCAACGTGCGCGCGCTGCTGCTCGACGCCGACGGGCGGGTGGTCTGGTCCCATGACCGCGGCTACTCCGCGGGCACACTGCTGGCCCTGCGGTCGCGGCTGGCGGAGCTCCAGGGCGCAACTGGATCAACTGGATCAAAATGAGACCGGGGCGAGCACCGCAGGGCGACTCGCGAGGGTTCGAGCCCAATCCGGGGCAACACCTGCGGGGTTGTGACACAGCGTTCAGATTTTTCGGATACTGACGGGGCGGCCCTACTGCCGGAGCCGCGACTCCCTGTCCTCTTTCTGCCGCGGCCAGCACTCTGGCCGCACCCTCCCATGAGAACTGCATTCGTGGCGCTCGCCCTCGCGGCGCCCGCGACCTCGTAAGTCATCGAGAACTTCGAGCACGGCAACGAAGCCCTCTACGTCAACGTCGCCGGGACGGCGGACACCTTCAACGTGACGAACGCCGCGGCCCGCAACGGGCTCTTCGGCGGAGAGTTCATCCAAGGTAGCGGCCCTTCCTGGCGCCTGAACCCGCTGGTGCAGACGGCCCCAGGCAACACCTACCGCCTGGCGTGCCGCCTGCGCGGCGGCGTCGCAACCAACGGCCGCAGCTACTTCGGGGTCGGCGGCTCCGGCGCTGGCTGCTGGTCGGCAGTCTTCGCCCCCAACACGAGCCAGATCATCCTGCAGAACAACTCCGGGTTCGCCTTCGTCACGGCGGCGACGGCGAGCGCGACGATCACCCCCGACACGTGGTACGTGATGGAGCTCGACTGGTCGCAAGCGGGCGACATGACGGTGAGCCTCCTCGATGCGAGCGAGTCGACCGTCCTCGCGACGACCGGCCCGATCGCGACCGGCTTCGTCACCCCCGGCGGGGTCGTGCTGCGCGGCTTCACCACCAACGCCGCGGCGTTCCACGACTTCGACACCATCCGCCGCCTGCCCGGTGAGCTGACCATCACGGACTGCATCCCGGGCGAGTTCATCGACATCTCGGGGACGGGCACAGCGCTCAACCTGGCCGATGACGGCGAAGTCAACATCAACACGACGATCGGGAACGCGATCTTTGCGCCGGGTACGGCGCGAGTCGGCAGCAACGGCGGCATTCGCTTCGCCGGTACTGGCACGGACCTCGGGTTCGGGAACGGGTCCTTGCCCTCGGCTGCGGTGTTCAACGGCGACCAGGCCCTCCTAGGCTTCTGGGACGACATCAACACCGTCCTCGGCACCGTCGGCAACATCTACTGGCAGGAGCTCAACAACCGCCTGATCGTGCAGTGGCAAGGCGCGGGCTTCTTCGGTCAACCCAACACGGAGGTCGCGACGTTCCAGATCCAGGTCCCTGCGAGCGGCCCGACGTTTGCGCAATTCATCTACACGAACATCGAGGGCACCCGCGCCGGCGGCGGCAGCAGCGCGACGATCGGCTACCAGGCGGGCGGGACGCCGACGTCGAACTACCAGTATTCGCTCAACGCGCCGAACGCGGTGCGCAACGGCACCGTGCTGTCACTGACGGAGCGCAGGACGCTCGTCCTGACCGACACCGCGCCGGGTACGTGGATCGAGATCGCGGGAACCGGTACGGCCCTCAACCTGACCGACGACGGCGCGACCGACATTCCCACGACGGTCGGTAACGCGCTCTTCGCCGCGGGCGTGGCGCGCGTCGGGAGCAACGGCGCGGTCCGCTTCAACGGAACGGGCCTCTCGCTCGGCTTCACGAACCAGCAGATCCCGTCGAGCTCGGCCTTCAACTTCGACCAGTGCCTGCTGCCCTTCTGGGACGACGTGAACACCGTCAGCGGCACGGTGGGCAACATCTACTGGCAAGAGGTCGGCAACACGCTGGTGGTCCAGTGGGACGACGTCGGGTTCTTCGGCAACGCCAGCGAGCGCGCGACCTTCCAACTGCAGGTCCACGGCTCGGGACCGATTCCGGCGCAGTTCCTCTATCAGGACGTCTCCAGCACGCGTGCGGGCTTCGGCAACTCGGCGACCGTCGGTTACCAGGGCGGCGCGGTCAGTGACACGGCGCGCTACAGCTTCAACGAAGCGAAGCTGTCGAACGGGCTCGTGCTGTCGCTCGTCCAGGCTGGTCGTAAGGTCGGCGCGAGCTACTGCAACGCCAACCCGAACTCGACCGGGCGGACCGGCGAGATCGTGCTCGGCGGGTCGAACTCGATCGGCAGCAACGACCTGCGCCTGACCGCGCGCTACCTGCCGAACAATGCGTTCGGTTACTTCCTCTGCTCGACCTCGACAGGCTTCATCGCCAACGCGGGCGGCTCGCAGGGCAACCTCTGCCTCGGTGGCAACATCGGCCGGGGCATCGGCGGCATCTTCAGCTCGGGCGCGACGGGCGGTTTCACGACCCTCGCCAACCTGAACGCGCTGCCGCAGCCGGGCGGCCCGGTCGCGGTGCTCCCGGGTGAGACGTGGAACTTCACGACGTGGCACCGCGACTCGGTCGGCGGCGTCGCGACGTCGAACTTCACCAACGCGGAGCAGGTCCAGTTCACGCCGTGAGCGACCTGGCGGGCTGAGCCCCGCAACCCAGCGCGCCCCCGGGTTCGACACGATCGACCCCGGGGGCGCTCTTCATGGGGTCGCCGCGACCGCGCGCAGCAGTGCGCGCCGCGCGATTCGGCCAGCGAGGACGAGGGCGAGCAATGTCGCCGCGACGCCCGCGCTGAGCAGCCGGCGGTCCGCAGCCGCGCTCAGATCGAGCGTCGACATCCCCGCACCCGCTGCGACGACCGCGGCGATGCGCGGCAAGAGCCCGAGCCCCGAGCCGAGCAAGAACGTCCAAAGGCGCGCGCCCGAGGCGGCCAAGAGCAAGTTGGTCGCGGCAAACGGCATGACGGGCGACAGACGGACGAGCGCGATGAGCAGCACCGCGCGGCCGCCGCTCCTGACGAGCAGCTCGTCGTGTACCGCCCGCGCGCGCGGCCGGGCGAGCAGCGCTGCGGTCGCTCGCGCTCCGACACAGCGCCGCGCGACGACAAAACCGACGACGGCTGCGCCCAGGATCCCTGCCAGCGCGATACTCACGCCGACACCGAGGCCGGCGGACGCGCCGAACAGCAGCCCCGCGACGAGCGACGCCGCGTGGGTCGGCACCAGGCTGAGGCCCGCCAGCACCACGGTGAGCAGCACCGTCACGGGCGCCGCCGCGCCGCCGAGCCCCGCGAGCCAGGGGAACCACGCCCCGGACGTCGCCGCGAGCACAACCGCGCCCGCGGCCGGGCCCGCGGCGGTGAAGAGCGCGAGGGGCGCAAACGCACCGAGCTCGCGCCAGAGGACAACGAGCCGACTTAGGCCAAAGGGAGGCATCGCCTGGGAGGTTCGCACGCGAGCCCTCAGCGGGTGCGCGCGCGGACACCGACGTCGGGAAAGTCGGTGAAGAGCGCCGCCACGCCGAGCTCGTGGAAGTGGCGCCGCATCTCGGCTACTTCGTCGCCGAACGTGTAGGGGACGACGGCGAGGCCGCGCTCCAGGGCCGCGCGGACGAGCGCGCCGCCGTCGGCTTCCACGGCCGAGCGGTGCGGACCGAGCGCATCCGCGAAGCGCGCCGCGCCGTCCAGTTCGGCGGCGGTCGGCGCCGCTCGCCCGAGCAGGTAGAGGTTCGGGAGCTGACAGTCGAGCTCGTCGCGCAAGAGCTGAAGGGTCTCGGCCTCGAAGCACTGCACGACGCAGAGCGGGTCATCGCCTGTGTAGCCGTGGGCGCGCATGCACTCGACGAAGCGCGCCTCGAGCGGGACCCCGGCCGCGCGGTGGAAGCGGGGCTGTTTCAGCTCGGGCACGATCCCGACCGCGCGGCCGAGGCGCGCGCCGAGGTGCTGCACGAGCCCCACCATCTCGTCGAGGGTCGGAATCCGACACCCAGCGAGGTCGTGCCGCCCGGGCGCTGTGACCTGCAACGACCGCAGCTCTGCGAGCGTGAAGTCGACGGCGTACCAGCGCCCATCGCTGCGCGCGCGGTCAGGGTAAACGGCGGAGGCATCCGTGACCCGCTCGAGGTGCACATCGTGCAGGCAGATGAGCGCACCATCGCGGGTCGCGACGACATCGGGCTCGATGTGGTCGGCGCCCTGCGCGACCGCCAGGGTGTACGCCTCGAGCGTGTGCTCGGGCAGGTAGCCGCTCGCGCCGCGATGGGCGAACACGAGCGGGCGATCGGCGCGGCGGCGCCACATGGCGCTCACGCGTTCTGCTTGGCGACTTCGAGGCGGCGCTCGGCGAGGCGCTCGGACGCGACGTTGGTGGCGATGCCTTCGCGGTCAGCGATCTGGAAGACCTGCTCGAGGTTCTGGTAGATCGTGTCGATCTTGCGGATCGCAAACGCCTCGTCATAACCGCCCGGGCGCAGCTCGACCGAGACATTGATGATGCCGCCCGCGTTGATGACGTAGTCCGGCACGTAGAGGATGCCGCGCTGGCGGAGCGCTTCGCCGTGACGCGGCTCGAGGAGCTGGTTGTTGGCGCAGCCCGCGACGATCTTGCAGCGCAGCCCCGCGATCGTCTCGTCGTTCAGTCCCGCGCCGCGCGCGCAGGGCGCATAGATGTCGCAGTCGACCGTGTGGTGGCCTTCGTCGTCGACCGTCTCGTAGCCGTGCTCGGCGGCGAGCGCCGCGACGCGGGCATCGCGGATGTCGCAGATGATCACGTGCGCGCCGCGCTCCTTCAGGAGGCGCGCCATCTCTCCGCCCACGGCGCCGACCCCTTGGATCAGCACGCGCTTGCCGCGGAGGTCCTCGGAGCCGAACTTGTGCTGCGCGGCGGCGCGGATGCCGACGACACAGCCGTAGGCCGTGTAGGGGCTCGGGTTGCCGGACCCACCTTCGCCGCGCGAGAGGCCCGTGACGTGCCGCGTCGTGTGCCGCACGTTGCGCAGGTCCTCGATGCCGATGTTCATGTCCTCGGCCGTGATGTACGTCCCGTTGAAGCTGTTGACGAAGCGCCCCATCGCTTCGAACAAGGCCACGGACTTGATCGAGTCCGGGTCGCCGATCAGGACGGACTTGCCGCCGCCGAGGCCCGTGTCGGCGACGGCCGACTTGTACGTCATGCCTTTCGCGAGGCGCAGGACGTCGAAGAGCGCCTCGTCCTCGGACGCATAGTTCCAGAGCCGCATCCCGCCGAGCGCCGGGCCGAGGGTCGTATCGTGCACGGCGATGAGGGCGTGCAGGCCGCTCGCGGGGTCGATGCAGCGGGCGACGCGCTCGTAGCCCTCAACGGGGATGTCGGTGATCTTCATGGTCGTGGGTTGCGTCCTGGGCCTGACCTCGGCTCGGTCGGGCCCCCCGGCGGAGAACGGGGCGAAGGATTCTACCCTTGGGGCACTCCCGAGGGGTCGGCAAGCCCCCTCCGACACAATCGGGGGCGCCCCGCGACCCAGCGCGAGACGCCCCCGGCACGGGCCTCGAGGCCGGCCCGGACCCGAGCGCGCCCTCAGGGCGCGAACGTGACGGCGAGACCGTTCGTGAAGTTCGACGTGGCGCTGCCAGCGACCACGTCGCGGTGCCAAGCCTGGAAGTTGCGGGTCTGCCCCGCAACCGCCGCGGTGGGTCCCGTCGGGGTCGGGATCTGGTTGAGGTCGATCAACAGCGAGAACGAACCCGTGCCTCCGGAGTTCTTGATCTGACCCGGCCCGACGTAGCGGCCGATCGGGCTGCCGACGCAGAGCACGCCCGCGCTGCCGCCCGGGTTCGGGATCGACGCCGTGAGCGGGCTCGTGACGAAGAAGCCGAAGGCGTTGTTCGGGAGGGCCGACGCGACGAGGGTCAGGTTGTTGGCGCCGATGGAGGCGCTGCCCGTCGCAGAGATCACACCGGTCGCGCCCGTCGAGTTCGGGTTCGCGGTGCAGTAGTTGAGGCCGATGCCGCCGCCGCCGCGCACGATCTGGACGCCGTTGACGGAGCGGAACTGGCTGCCCGTCGTGAGCTGGATCTCGAGGTTGGCGAGCGATCCGCCGATCGTCACGGCGTGGCGGGTGTAGATGACTCCGAGCTGGAAAGTGCCGCCCCAGTTACCGCCGCAGGCCTGCAGCGGATCACTGGAGCCGAGCACCTCGACGTTGGTGATGTACGCGGCGCTGTCTGGGGCCCAGGCGTAGGTGTAGACGACGTAGTCGCCCGGCGCGAGGCCGCGGAACACGATGGTGGTCGGGCCGTCGAGCAGCGAGTCGAGGAGGGCCTCGTCGTCGCCCGTCGTGCCGGCGTTGTTGAACGTGAAGCTGTTGCCGTCGGCGTCGATCGTGACGGCGGTCGGCGTCCCGCCGAGCCCGACGAGGGGCGCGGAGAGCGCTCCACCTTCGATCTCGTTCCAGATGCCGGGCTGCAGAGCCGCGGCCCCGTACGTGTTCGTCGGCGGCGTGCCGACGGTGCCGAAGTCGACGTTGAAGCTCTGGGCGGCGGCAGAGCTGGCCGAGAGGGCCGCCGGGAGGGTCGCGAGACCGAGCGCGATGGCGCGGGGAGTGAACATGTGGAGGGGAATGGGGTGGTGAGAGCGAGGGGGATCGAGGGGGGAGCAGCGACGGAGGCGCAGCGCTGCCCTACTCCGACCGATACTACCCGGCGCTTACACATCGCGCGACCCCGCGCCGCAGATCCGGATTCGAGACCCGCGGATACGCTGGCCGGGTGCGGTCCCCCCAGCACCCCGGCGAGGCCCCCCCGTGGGCCGGCGCCCTCGGCCCGGCCGGGCTCGCCTGCCTCGTGCCGTGGGCCACGGGCCCCGACCCGCGGCTGGACGGCCTCGTGCGCCTCTCGGTGGCCCGGCTGGCCGCGGACGGCTCGTGGGAGGGTCGGGAGTGGGCCTGCCGGCCCCTCGCCGTCGGCGACATGGCGGCCCTCGGCGCCCGGGTCCGCGAGCGGTTCGGGCTCGACCTGGCCGAGCTTGGCGACGCCCCCGCCCCCCACGACCTCTGGCCAGAGCTACGCGAGTTCATCGGCGAGCGCGCGCTCGTGGCCCCCGACGGGGACACCGCGCTGGCCTGGGCGCGTGCGCTGGACGACGCGTGCGGGGTCGAGCTCCCGCCGACTCCACTGATCCTCGGACTGGAAGAGGTCGCGCTGCTCCTGACCCCTGGGCGGCTCGCGCTGCGCCGCGAAGGGCTCGTCCGGGCGCTCCTGCCGCGCGAGGCGGCGCCGCAGCCCGAGAGCGCGGTGCTGCCGCCGCATGTGCTGGTCGCGCTCGCGGACCTCATCGGGCGCTTCCAGCGCCGCGGCCCGACGGCACTCGCCATCGCCGTCCGAGGCTGGACCCGCGCGGCGGACACGCTGCGCGCGACGGACGCTGAAGCTGCGCGGCGCATCGCGCTCGTCCTGGACCTCGTCGACCGGCCGTCGCGGTGGGCCCGCGCGGTGGCGTCGCTCGCCGGAGTCGAGCTCGCGGACGGCCTCTGCGCCGCGGCGCAGTTCGTCGAGCTGGACGAAGACGACCCCCTCGCGGCGCTCGACCCGGCGTGGACCCGTAGCGAGCAAGAAGAGACGCTCGATGGACCGCCGTTCCCGCCGGACCGCGAAGGGCCGACGCCGTTCCCCGCCGAGGACGTCCGCGTGCTCGACGAGGTCTTCCGCGAGCACCTCCCGACGATGTTCGGGACACCTGGCGCATACCGGAAGAGCCAACACCGCGTCGCCGAGGCGATCGCGTCGGCGCTGGGCGACGACACCTTCGTGCTCGTGCACGCGCCGACTGGCACGGGGAAGACGCTCGCGTACCTCTTGCCCGCGCTGCTCTTCGCGCGCCGGCACGAAGTGCGCGTCGGCGTCGCGACGTACACACGCGCCCTGCAGGAGCAGGCGATGGACCGCGAGGTCCCGCGCGCCCTCGCCGCCCTCGGGCGCGCAGGGCTCGCGCCGGGCTTCCGCGTTGCGACGCTGAAGGGGCGCGAACACTCGCTCTGTTGGCGCGCGCTGCGTGCGTCGAGCCCGGGGCGCCATGATGAGCCCGAGACATGGCTCGCCTGGACGTCGCTCGCGCTCTTCGCGCTGAGCGACATCGACGGCGACCTCGACCGCTTTCCGCAGCGTCCGCCGGTGCGGCCCCTATCGGTTGGACCGTGGCAGAAGCGCCTCGGCGGGCTCTTGCGGCATGTGCGCGCGCGCGCCGGTTGCTGCACCCATGCCGACGACCGATGTCGCTGCGCCGCCGAGGTCTCGCGCCGCCGTGCGGAGCGCAGCCACGTCGTCGTCACGAACCAGTCGTTTGCGCTCGCCCGGCCCGAGTTCTTCCGGCGCATCGTGTTCGACGAGTGCGAGCACCTGCACGATCAAGCGGGCAGCGCCTACAGCACACGCTACCCGCTGGCGCGCGCGTTCGAGGCCACTGTGCGACTGAGCGTCCCGGGCGCGGACGGCGGCGCCTCAGCGCACCAACGCGGCGGCGGCGCGCTCGAGCGGCTGAGCCGCGCGCTGCCCCTCGGCCTCTCGGTCGTCGGGCACGTCGACGCCGCCAAGCACGAGGCGCGCCAGCTCTTGCACGCGCTGACGCGGCTCGAGCGCGAGCTCGAGGCCTACGACGCGTGGCGCAGCGAGCAGCTCGTCGCGCTGGACCCCCGCCACGAGCACGCTCTGTTCCGCCGCTTCGTCGAGGGCGCTGGTGTCCGGTCGATTCATGTCGAGGACGACGCGCCTTGGGTCGATCCTGATACGGAATACGACATCGAGCTCGAGCGAGGCGCATCCCGCGACGTCTGGGATCCGTTCCTCGAAACAGCCGGCGACGCGGAGAACCCAGCGCCGCCGCCGCCGCAGTCCGGGCTGCTCTTCGCGCGGGAACGGATCGCAGCGGCGGCTGGGTGGCTCGACGCATGGCTCGCCACGATCGGAGACGAGCTCGCGACGCTGCACCTGCGGCGTATCGGCCGAATCAAGCGTGCCCTGGAGCTCGGTCGTCAGGACTTGGCTGAGCTCGGGACTGCGCTCGGCCAGTGGTTGCCCGTCGACGAAGGCCGGCCGCGCTTCACACGCAGCCTCTTCCACGACGTCGAGCGCGACGGGAGCGGCGACTTCCAGCTCGTCGCGCGTGTCCTCTTGCCGGATCGGCTGCTGGGCCGCGAGGTCCTGCCGAAGTTCGCTGCCGCGGCGTTCGTCTCGGCGACGACGCGCCTCGGCGGCAGCTTCGAGGCGTCGCGCCGGTACTTGGGCCTCGACCAGCTCGCTGCAAGCATCCCCGGCGTGCCTGCAGGCGCACAGGTCGCCTACGAACCCGAGCTCGGCCATGGAGAAGGCGAGTTGGTCCAGCCCGATCGAGCGCGGGTAGTCCACACGGTTTCTGCGCCGGAGGTCTTCGACTACTCGCGTGTGCTCGTCGGAGTGCCGCTCGACCTGCCCTCCCCGCAGCGCGACCGCGCGGAGTGGATCGCGCGCATCGCGGCTTGGCTGCCGACCCTCGCGGAGCGCACGGGCGGGCGGATCCTCGCGCTCTTCACGAGCCTCGAGGACGTGCGCGCGCTGGCCGAGCGCATCGCGCCCGAGTTCCGCGCGCGCAGCTTGCCGCTCTACTGGCAGGGCATGGAGGGCGCGGGCAAGGAGGAGCTCGCGGAGCTCTTCCGCGAGCGCGTCGAAGCGACGCTGCTCGGGGTCGACACCTTCTGGTACGGCGCGGACTTCCCGGGTGAGACGCTCGAGGTGGTCCTCATCGCGCGGCTCCCGTACGGTGTCCCTGACCGCTTCCATCACGCGCAGTGCGCGGCCCTGGGCGAAGGGGTCCAACGCCAGCGCATCTACATGCCGCGGGCCCTCGCCAAGTTCCGGCAGGGCTTCGGCCGCCTGATGCGCCGGGCGAGCGACCGCGGGGTCGTGCTGTCCCTCGACTCACGCCTCGCGGACCGGCGCCACGCGGCGTTCCTCCGCGAGCTGCCGCTCGCTCGGATCGGCGTACCCGGCGCGGAGCGCGGCGCCGCCTACGTCCAGGGGGACCTGGCGCTCGTGACCCAGGCGGCCCTCGCCCATCTGGGCCGCGCTGGACGGCCCCAAGGAGCGCAGCCGTCCGGGGACCCGGTGGACCGGGCGCTGCGTCGGCAACGGCCGGGGCCAGCCGAGATCGACCACGACGAGCTGCCCTTCTGACCACCGGGGGCTGGCGCCCCACGGGACAGGTGTTACGCTGCTGGCCTTGACCGACCGACCTGAGTCCCTCTGGCTGCCTGGTTTCACCTGAAGCAGTGCCCGGCCGAGCTGCGGAGCGAATCCGCGGCGGGTCGGAGGAGCGGTCGGTTCCTCGTCGAAGCGTCGCCTCGCGCGTTAGGGGGCACGATTCCGCCCAGCCGTCGATGCGTGTCCGTGGCCGTGCCACGATCGTCCCACGCCACCATCGACCACGATGCACCGAGTCCCCCCCCTCGCCGCGCTGACCGCGGCGGCTCTCGCGGCCCTCGAACCGGCCGCTGCACAGCAGTGTTACTCCCCCCAGAACCGTTGCTTCAGCTTCGCGCCTCCCGGTGAAGCCCTCGAAGAGATCGACAACGGCCTGAACCTCCGCTCCGAGAAGCTCGAAATCAGCGGCGACATCCGCTTCCGCTCACGCTTTGCGGACTCTCCTGACGACGCGCCGTACCAGCGCGCGGACCAGCACACCTCCCGCGCGCGCGTCCAGTTCGACTACGAGGTGAACGAATACGCCAGCGCCTTCGTCGAGTTCAACTTCTCCGAGGTCTGGGCCGGCGCCGAAGGTTACTCCGACGCGCAGCCCTTCCAGAACGGCGCGAACGGCATCGTGTCGCGCGAGAACTTCAACGGCGTCGCGCAGGCCTACATGCAGCTCGACGACGCGTTCGGCCTCGACGAGAAGATCCGGATCGGCCGCAGCAACTACTTCCTCGCCAACGGCTTGATCCTGGGCTCCTGCGACTTCCTGCAGTATCCGGGCGCCTTCACGGGGATCTGGGCGTCGCGCTCCTTCGGCGACTTCGACGCGGAGCTCTTCGCGTTCGACAACTACGGCCCGCTGCAGAGCCAGCTCCCGGGCGGCGGCGAGCGCTTCGCCGGCGGCACGGTGCGCTGGAACGGCAAGCAGAAGGGCGCGCTGCAGTCGGTCGACACCTACTACATGGCGGGCACGGGCGACGGTGACTTCACGAACAACGCGGACGACTCCTGGGTCGGCGTCGAAGCCGTCGGCTGGATCCCGGGTGAGATCAAGTGGGAGGCCCAGTTCGCCCACCGCACGCGCGCGGGCAACGAGGACATCTCGGCGTACCGCGCGATCCTGGAGCACCTCTTCCTCGAGCCCGTCGGCGGCTGGCTCCGCGGCGTGTCCTTCACCCACACGGGGAGCGAGGGCCCGCTGCACATCAACCCCGCGGACTTCAACGCCGCTGGCCTCTTGCACCAGTACGCGGGGCCGTGGCGCAGCGACATCGACACGAACCAGCTCGCGTTCCAGTTCACGCCGGGCGCCGAGATCGACTGCACCGCGACGATCCTGACATTGGACCGCAACACCGGCACGCAGCTCGGCGACACCGAGTTCAACCTGCTCGCGGGCAAGATGGTGCGCCAAGGGCTCCACACAGGCCTGGGCTACGCGATCGACAACGACGAGCGCCAGGTCGCCTACCTGCAGGTCACGCTGTACTTCTGAGCTCGACCCCACGTCGGGTGGCGTCGAACGGTGCCAGGTAGGACTCGTCACGCGACCGCGCGGGCGCGTGACGAGTCCTGCCTGGCACCGTTCGACGCGCGGAGCACCGCTTCGGCGGCGGTGAATGGGGCCCGGCAACGAAGCCGGTGTGACACAGAACCCGTGCAGCGGTCACAATGTGCCGCGCGGGGCGCGGCTGCGCTCCCAACCATCAGCTCCGCGCCCTCCCTGCACCTGACGTGCAGGGGTGCGTTCGACTCCGCTCCGCTTCACGATGCCGACCACCCTCCCGAAGAACCACATCGCCAAGGACCTGATCGCAGGTCTCGTCGTCTTCCTCGTCGCCGTGCCGCTGTGCCTCGGCATCGCGCACGCTTCGGGTGTCCCGATCATCGCGGGGATCCTCGCGGGGGTGATCGGCGGCGTCGTGGTCGGCATCGCGAGCGGGGCGCACATGTCGGTCTCCGGGCCAGCGGCCGGTCTGACCACGATCGTGCTCGCGCAGATGGAGAAACTCGGCTCGTTCGAGGCTTTCCTGTTTGCACTGACCCTGAGCGGGCTACTGCAGATCGCCTTCGGAGCGATGCGCGCGGGACTGCTCGCGAACTACTTCCCGACCAACGTCATCAAGGGCCTGCTCGCAGCGATCGGGGTGATCCTGATCATGAAGCAGATCCCCCACCTGGTCGGCTACGACCCCGACTACGAAGGCGACATGTCCTTCGTCCAGCCGGACGGCAAGAACACGTTCAGCTCGCTGGTCCTCGCCTTCAAGAGCACCCTCCCTGGCGCCGCAACGATCGGGATCACGTGCCTCGTCCTGCTCGTCGCGTGGGACAAGTCGCGCCTCAAGAAGTCGCTCTTCCCGGCGCCGCTGGCAGCGGTGCTGCTCGGGGTCGCGCTGAACGAGCTCTTCCGCGCGCTCGGCTCCGCGCTCCACGTCGGAGAATCGCACCTGGTCAAGGTGCCCATCGTCGGCGGCGAAGTCGGCTGGGACC
>Ga0169931_10009022_pt1 | contig 14453 bp, 10 predicted proteins | sample Kivu_15m_20L_FD_129675 | JGI IMG/M metagenome (GOLD analysis project Ga0169931, IMG submission 129675) | Freshwater microbial communities from Lake Kivu, Western Province, Rwanda to study Microbial Dark Matter (Phase II) - Kivu_15m_20L... | ecosystem: Environmental > Aquatic > Freshwater > Lake...
CCGCATCAAGTTGCGCGTGGCGGGTCGGGAGGTCGATTTGCGGGTCTCGATCATTCCGATGCTGCATGGTGAAAGCGTGGTGATGCGCGTCCTGGACAAGACGAACCTCAGCTTTTCGCTCCGCGATATTGGGATGCCCGAGAGCATTCACGGGAAATTTCAGAAGCTGATTCGATTACCTCATGGGATTGTCTTGGTCACGGGGCCGACGGGATCGGGGAAGACGACCACCCTGTACAGTGCCTTGAACGAAATCAAATCCGAAGACACGAAGATTATTACCACCGAGGATCCGATTGAGTATCAATTGGAAGGGATCAATCAGATCCAGGTGCAGCATAAAGTTGGGCTGACCTTTGCGGCGTGTTTGCGGGCGATCCTGCGGCATGATCCGGATGTGGTTTTGGTGGGGGAAATTCGCGACTTGGAAACAGCGGAGAATGCGACCCAGGCATCGCTGACCGGGCATATGGTCTTCAGCACATTGCATACGAACGATGCCGCGGGGGCTTTTATGCGGCTGTGCGATATGGGGGTCGAGCCGTTTTTGGTTGCCAGTACGGTCGAAGGGGTCTTGGCCCAGCGGTTGGTGCGACGATTGTGTTCGCATTGCCGTGAGCCGTATGTGCCTAGCGGCGATGAGGTCCCGAGTGATTTTCCTTGGGAGCGGCTGGAGGGGAGTCTTTATCGCGGCGTGGGCTGTGACCAGTGTCGCGGCACGGGATATCGAGGGCGGATGGGATTGTATGAGTTGCTTCTGAGCGACGAACGGATTCGAGATTTGGCGACGCAGCGGTGTACGACGAATGTCATCAAGGACGCGGCTGTGGCAGCGGGGATGCAGACCCTCCGTGGAGACGGTTGGGATAAAGTCCTGGCGGGGGTCACCAGTGTGGACGAGGTGCTCCGCGTGACGAAGGCGGATTGAGTGCCTATCCGAAAAGGGGTCTGACCCTTTGCAGGCAAGTCGATTTCATTGGTTTTTGGACCGTGCCGGAGAGGGTCAGACCCCTTTTCGGAGAGGCTCTGAGTGCGATGCCGGATTTCGCTTACACAGCGCGGAGCATTGGCGGTGGATCTTCTGCGGGAGTGATCGCTGCTCCTTCGCGCCGCGCGGCGATGCAGTTGCTCAAGGCGCGGCGGCTTTATCCGCTGGAGGTCCGCGATGTATCGGGCGTCGGGACCACGAAAGGAGGGCTCAGCTTTCCAGCGCGGATCAAGAAAGAGCAAGTGGCCGACTTGTGCACGCAACTGGCTGACTTGCTGAGCAACGGAGTGCCGATGCTGGAGTCGCTGGCAATCTTGCAAGATGTCACGGTTCATCCGCGGCTGAAGCTGGCAGTGCAAGAGGTGCATGACGCGGTCGCTGAGGGGGTAACGCTGGACATGGCGATGGCAGCCCAGCCCTTTGCCTTCTCGGAGCTGACTGTCAGTATGGTGCGAGCGGGTCAGGAGGGAGCGTTTCTTGAAGATGCGCTGCAGCGGACATCGTTGTTTCTGAGAAAGCAAGATGAGATGCGGGCCAAGATTATCGGAGCCTTGACCTATCCGATTATTTTGGGCGTCGTTGGCACGTTGATCACGATCTTGATGATTGTCTTTTTGGTCCCAAAATTTCAGCCCTTTTTTGATCGTTTGGAAGATTCTGGCAGCGGACTGCCGCTGGTGACAGTGCTTCTCCTTGCGATCAGCCATTTTCTCATGGGTTATGGCTGGTTGTTGCCGATCCCCTTTGCGGGATTGTTTTGGGGATGGAGAAAGTGGATCGCCACGCCGACCGGACGAATGTGGTGGGATACGTGGAAATTAAAGATACCTGTCATGGGCGCGGTCTTTCATGATGCTGCGGTTTCTCGCGCGTGCCGCGTGCTCGGAACGCTGCTGAAGAATGGCGTCCCGTTGCTCAAGTCGCTGCGAATCAGCAGCGAATCGACTGGGAATCGGTTGCTCGAGCGCGTCATGATGCAGTCGGCAGAGAATGTCACGACAGGAGATACCTTGGCGAAACCGCTTGCCAGCAGTGGTCTGATTCCACCAAACGTCATGGCGATGATTCGGATTGCCGAGGAAGCGAACACGCTGGATGAAGTCTTAGTCAAAATTGCGGATCGAATTGATCAGCAAATTGAACGCAAGTTGGAAGTGTTGGTACGGATGATTGAACCACTGATGCTGGTTTTGATCGGTGGGATGGTCATGTTTGTCATTGTCGGAGTCCTATTGCCGGTCTTCGATTTGAACTCAAGTGTTAGTTAATGGGAGCGAGAAAGCGATGCGAAAACGAAATTTACCGAATCGGCATGCGAGCGGTTTTACCCTCCTGGAATTGATGATTGTCCTCGTCATCCTCGTGGGCCTCATGGCGATTGCTGGACCGAGATTGCTCGGGTCGCAGAAGAAAGCCGACATCAATCAAGCAAAGGTGCAGATTGGCCAGTTCGAACGAGGGTTGAAGGATTATCTGGTCGACATGAAGGTCTATCCGCCGACCGAAGAGGGTCTCAAGGTCCTCTTGAGTGCGCCGGAAGACGAGCGCTTGGCACGACGTTGGTCTGGACCCTATCTCGACGCCAAGTCGCTGCCGCTGGACCCCTGGGGTAACGAATACCAATACGAATTCGACTCGATGGAGTCGTCAGAAGAGCAAAGCACCGAAGGGAGCCCGCGGATTTTTTCCATGGGACCTGACGGTCAACCGGGTACGGCCGATGATGTTGCCAATCGCGCGGCCGATGGAGAGGAATCGACCACGGAAGAGGGTGCTTCTCGAAAGTCGTCGAATCGATAATTGAGGGTGCTGGTGTTCGAAAAGCATGCCCGCCCGGGTTTGACGCTCCTGGAATTGCTGATCGTCTTGGCGATCCTTGCTGGTTTGGCAGGGCTGGTGTGGCCGACGCTTCGTCGGCCGCTGGCTCTGAGCGAGTTACAGCAGGCATTTCGGCTGGTCCAGGATCAGCTTGGTGACTGTCGCGACCAAGCCCAAGCGAGCGGACAACTGGTGGTCGCGCGCTGCGAAGCGGGGTCGCCGACGATCCGCTGGGGGGACTGGGAGGCGATGATTCAGCAGCAGTCGCTGGAGACTCTCCCCGCAAGCGATCGCGATCCCGTCAGCATGAAGAGCCCCGCACGCCTCAGCAGCCCCCAACGCCTGAGCAGCCCCCAACGCCTCGAGAATGATCGGCCAAAGCTGTCTGAGTTTCAGCTCCCGGAGGCGATGTATGTCGAGCGCGTCTTTCGAGGTTCGCTGGGTGATCTGAAGGGACTTGAGGGAGCGGACGAATCGGAGGAATTCGTTACGCGTGCGGGGACGGTTTCAAGTGCGGGGACACTGATGCGTGGGCAGGCGTGGTACCTTCCTTTTCTCCCTGACGGTCAGACGAGTGCCATGGTGATCGTCGTGCGCGATGCGCGCAGTGGCATACGGGGTGGGATCGAAGTTGACATGGTCACTGGAATGATGCGGATGGAGAGGCTCGCTTCGAGTTCCCCAACCGAGTTCGCTGAGCCGTGATGCATGCGTCAAATTCACGTGCAGGCCTGTCGTTGCTGGAAATCATTCTGGCAACGGCCTTGCTCGCCGCTAGCGGCGCAGTGCTGCTGGGACTCATTGGCCAGGCGAATCAAGCGGCGATGCGGGCCGAGCAGCGGACTTTCGCGCTCCTCCACGCACAGACGCTGCTCGAGGAGTATGCAGCCAGCGAGGATCGCGGATCATTTGAAATGGAGGGAGAGCTTGGGGAAGAACCGGGGATGCGTTACCGAATCGAAGCGGAAGAAATTCAGCGCAGCAATCCTCAGCCGAGCACGCTGATGCGAATCACGGTGACGCTTTTTCAGCGCGAGAACGAGCCGATTGTCCAGCTGACGCGATGGGCGCGTCAAAGCCCGACGCCGATTCGCGACGAGGCAGATCGTGGGGAGGTCGACAGTCGTGGGGCGACAAGCCTCGGCTCTGATGCCCGTTTGGGAGCGATGCGATGAGCCAGTCCCGAAGGACCCGCCATGCTGCGTTTACGGTGCTGGAGCTGATGATTGCGCTGGGGTTGCTCGGGGCCTTGATGCTCATGGCATGGTCGCTGCTCGACAGCTACCGCAGCACCGAGCAGCGTGGTTGGGATCGAGCGTATCGCTTGCAATCGGTACGTGCGGCACGCCTTTGGCTACAGCGCGATGCGTCCCATGTGAGCGTTGATGATTCGAGTATTTCTTTTCAAGGGGATGATCGCCGGTTTCAGACCGAAATTCTCGCGTCCGTCGATCCGCTCCCATGGCTGGAGGATCTTTTTCATGCTGATCTTCCTGTGGCGGAACCGTCGCAAGGAATCTCGCGCTCCCCATCGGCCCGTTCACGTGCGCCCCTGGGCGAGCTGCGGCCGCTGGATCCGCAGACGCGCTATCGGGTCGAATATCAGTTGACTTTTGTCGCTCTGGTGGGTGAAGACGCTGTGGATGAATTGGTGCGGACGATGACTCCGATCGATCCATGGCAGGAGGTGGTTTCAGGAGGTGCGAACACTGAGAGCCTCTCCGAAAAGGGGTCTGACCCTCTCCGGCAAGGCCCAAAAATCAATGAAATCGACTTACCTCAAAAGGGTCAGACCCCTTTTCGGAGAGGCTCTGAGGAGCGGGTGTTGTCGATCCGGGATTTGTATCGCGCTGACGACGGCTTGCGTGGGCAAGAGCAATCCTCGACGGCGACGCAAACGAGTCGTTTGCAAGGGATCGCTGGCGGATCGTTTCGCTACCACGACGGTCGCGACTGGAAGACGCGGTGGAATGCGGTGGACGATGGAGGTTTGCCCCAGGCAATTGAATTGGTTTTCAATTTTCCGTCGCCGCAAGCGAGTCGATTGGGTGCCGTGATTCCTGAAGAGCGACCAGAAGCTGAAACGGATCCGCTCCGATCGGATGAAGTTCCGCAAACGATCGAGCGACTGCAGGCGGTCAGTGAGGAGCGTGAGTTTGATGTGCGGATTGTTGCGGCGGTTCTCGCAGCTGGCCGAGCACGTGGTACCCAAGGGCGTTCCTTCGTGCCGGCTGACGAGCGGGGTGCCCAGTGAAAGACACGCAGAGAACACATGAAAAATTCGGGCGAACGCGAATCCTCGTTCGTCATCCTCGGCAGCGGCGCGCTGTAGCCTTGATCGTCGTGATGGTGATCGTGCTGCTTGTCTCGCTGATCGCGTACGGATTCAACCAGCAGATGAGTGACGTTTTTCGGATCAGCACGCTGGAAATCGAACGAGAGCAGGCGCGGTGCGCGGCCCTGAGCGGTGTCCAGTGGATGCTGGCTTATGCGGAAGCGTCGCCCCAGGACCGATCGCAAATCGATGTTGAAATGCAGCGCGGCTGGGTGGCTGTTCCGATTGATCCCGAGGAGGGAAATGAAGTCGCGGAGTTCGGCTGGGCATTTTCGATTGTTTCGCCGGGACCTGCATCGCTCGCTTACGGGCCGCGCAGTGAATCGGCGAAACTGAATGTGCAGCGGCTGCGGGAGTGGGAAGAGGCTAGTCCAGGGCATGCGAAAAGGGTTCTGATGCAGTTTCCGGGCGCGCGCGAGGAATTTGTCGATGCGTGGCTGCGAATCCAAAAATTTCCGGGATCGACCGCGCGGCAATCGCTCGCACAGCGGATGGAGTCGCGAATCGAGTCGCAATCGACCGACGGCGCGAGTCCCGCGCGGCAATGGGCTCAGGTGTGGACTGGCGGAGATTGGAATTGGAATTACCGAAGGGACCCTTTTGAAGAAGTACTGGGGGGAGAAGCGGACTTTCCATGGCGCGATTTACTGACGCAGCACAGCGGAGTACGGAACGAAAACCGTGACGGCCGGCCACGGATTTTTCTGAATGCAATGGACCTGCAGCAACTGCATCGGCAGCTGCTTGAGGTTTGGCCGCCGGAGCGGGCAAGTTTTGTGATTGCGATGCGGCAGTTTGGGATGGCCCAAGATCGCAGCTTGAACATCCCGCGCGCGGCGGAAGATTGGATGCCCGATTTCAGTCTCCCCGCTCGCTATCCACTTTCCAGTCCGCTGGAATTGGTCGATGGATTGGTTGTTGTCGAGTCATCGCCGGGAAATCGACTTTCGCTTGCCAGTCCCTTTCGGGGTGGTGTGTCCGAGATGGGTAATTATCTTGACAGCTTGGTCGATGATGTGACGGTCGATCCAAACGGGGTGATTGAGGGACAAATCCATGCCTTCGAAGCTCCTGCGGAGGTCCTGCGTGCGATCCCAGGGATTGATGAAAGCGTCGTGGATCGGCTGGTCGAACGTCGTGCCGATGGACAAGGTCGTGCAGCGAAGAGTTTTACGGTTGCTTGGCTTGTCACGGAAGAGGTGCTGGACTGGGAGAATTTTAAAAAGATCTTTCCCTGGATCACGATGCGAGGTGATTGTTACAGCGGGCAGGTGATTGGGTTTCGAGATGAGAACAGTGCGGTGTTTCGCGGGACGATGATCTTTGATGGGCGACAGCGTCCCTCGGTCGTCCGCAATTTCCAGCAGTGGCATCACTGGGGGCGGGGATTTACAGAAGACGAGCTTCGCGGGCTTCAGCCCTTCGATGCGAACTCCAGCCCTTGGATGCAGTGAGGTAATCAATGGACCTGTCAACCATGATGCAGCAGATGAAGAATTCCCCATTCCGTTTCGGCGCCAGTAAACGCACGCCGCTGCTGGTGGTGACTTGGGATCGGACGCATCTTTATTACCTCGTGATCGTGCGGCGAGGCGAGGAATGTTTGGCCTCGACGTGGGGGCATCTCACGCGTACGGAATCCGGCAGTCCCTTGGATCAGCTTGCTGCGCACTGTGCGGAGCAACAAATCGCAGCGCGTCGTTTGCTCCTTGCGTTGCCACGTCCGGAGCTGGAGATGCTGAAGGTGGAGGTCCCCAGTGCGGATGCCGACGAAATTGCCGGATTGATCCAGGTGGAGGTCGATCAGCAGCTGGGAGATGGTGACGAAAGCCTGGTGGTCGATTATTCGCTCCTTGCGGCGAATCGGACTGGAGGGCATTCCCATCCTCCTGTGGCCTCTGCCGGAGGAAGCGCGGATGTTGCGGAGGGAACGATTGATGCGGCGTCCGCGATGCAAGGAGCGATCGCGTTTTCACTCGATCGCACGACCCTTGTTCGATGGGAAACGGAAGCAGCAAAGCATCGCTGGCAGCTGGCGGGGATCACGTCGAGGCAAATCGTGCCACTGCGGCAGTTGGGCAAGCAAGGGCAATTGCCTCGCGGTTTTTCGGTGCTGATCGTGTTGTACGAAAGTGAGATTGAGCTGACCTTTTTGCGTGGCAGCGACGCGATATTCCTCCGCACTTTCCGGATCAGTAGCCATGCGCTCGACGCCCTGACCGATCAGATCCAGACCGAGGTGCAACGAAGTCTTTCGATGATGGCGCTGCAGGGAGATGCGGTGTGGCCCGAGTTACTTGTGCTCGATCGTGGGAATGCGGAAGGACTCGTCTATGGAGACCTCGACCCGCTCTCTGGTGTGACCCAAACGCCAGCAGATCAAGAAACCGAAATCCACGAGACGCCAGCAGAAGAGAAGCCGCAGCTGCTGGGTCTGGGAGAACTCTGCGAGACGCTCGAGGCCAAGCTTGTTGGTCTGCGGATCGAAGGGAGCAAGAGTATTCCGCGCGAGGGCACTGCCGCGGCAGCAGCGATCGATGCGCCGGAGCCGGTTTTGATTGCAGCCGCGCTCGACCAGGCCGCAGATTCGCTGGCGATCGATCTGCTCGATCCGAAGCGGCCGATGGTCCCACCGAGTCCGGTGCGGCGATGGGTGACGATTGGGAGCGTCGGGCTTGCCAGCCTTGGCTTGGGGGGATACCTGCTGCATGGAGATGTCCGCGATTTGCGGGTGCAAGTCGAGGAGAAACGAGCGGATGTGACGGCGGCGGAAAAGTCGGCAGGCAAATTGCAGGAACGGGGAGACGAAGCGAGACTGGTCAGGCTGTGGCTCGCCGACCAGGTCGATTGGCTCGGCTTGCTCGAGCGACTGACCAGCCAGTTTCCCGCCGGCTCGTCGGCCAATGTGCGGCGGTTGTCATCGGGGGTCAAAGAAAACAGGGCGTTTTTTAATCTATCGATCCAGGTGAGCGATCCGGAGCAGGTCGCGAAACTTGAAGATCGACTGCGGGAGGCTGGATTCTCGATTACCAGTAAGCAGATCAGCGAGCAGGGAGGGAATCCGGAGTATCCTTGGCAGTTTGAGGCGACGATTGCTGCAGCAGTGGCTTCGTTGGAAGAGCTTGAGGAGACTGAGGAATTTGAAAACCCCGCTGTTCCTGATGATTTGTCACCCGATACGGGAGTCAAGCGATGAATCGACGAACGGGATTGCTGCTCGCAGCGGCGGGTTCGATCGGACTCCTTTACGGGGTGGATTCCGGATACCGTGGATTGATTGAAGAACCACGGGGACGGTACGAGCAGGAACTGGAACGGTTGGATCAGGAGCTTGGCGATGCGGAATCGTCGCAAGTGGAGGGGCGGCGGCTCGTGAAGAAACTGGATGAATATGCCGAGCGATCCTTGCCATTTCAACCCGAACTTGCGAGATCACGGTATCAGGAGTGGTTGCTTGGTCTGGTCGCCAAGCATTCGCTGCAGGCAGCCGCGGTTGATGCCGAGACCCCTCGCGAAGTCGATGTTCGCTCGCGTACGAGTCGATCGAAACGGCGTCGAGTTGGTTATCGAATTGGGTATTCGCTGCGAGCCAAAGCGAGCATGCAGCAGGTAACGGATTTCTTTTATGACTTTCACCACTCCGCTCAATTGCACAAGATTGTCGATTTTTCTTTGACGCCCTTGAGCGATGGAACGCAATTGGATTTGAATTTGTCGATCGAAACATTGACACTCGAAGCGAGTGACCGGGAGGGGGAATTATCCTCTTGGGTGAGGACCGCGACATCGTATCCAGCGCGCGGCGAGTTTGATGCGATGGTGCAGCGAAACATTTTCGCAAAGGGTTTTTCGAAGATGCTTGCGGAGATCCGTTTGAGTGCGGTCACCGAGGATCGGGTGGGCCAAGCCCAGGCGTGGTTCGCTGTCGGACCGCAGCGAACGACGCAGCGGTTGCGGGTGGGGCAGAATCTGGACCTTCCACTGCACTCGGTTCGGGTTTTGGCGATTGAACAGGGGCAGGTTCAATTGTCTGTCAACGAGCAAGAGTGTTGGCTCAAGCTCGGGCAATCTCTTGGCGACCTATGGAGTAAGCCCGAAGCGTTGGCAGGAGGTGGAGGATGATGATGTTACGGCTCATGAAGCATCGAACAGCGCTCTTGATCGTTGCGAACCTCGTGGTCTTTTTCGGGTTTGTCGATTCTGCCGAGGGCCAGCTCTTCGGGAAACGGACGATGGGTTCCCCGTTTCAAAGTCGTCGCTCGGCCGGGCCTGCACCTGCGGCGGCGGGGGCCGAGCCGGGGACGTTGCAAGGCAACGAGCGGTTCATTCGCGACAATCGGTCGCGAAATGCATTTGTTGGGGCCGATCGCAGTTCCTTGCAGGGTTTTGTCGGTCGCAGCGAGGCGATTGGGGTGGGGCGAGTTCCTGCGGCTACGGAATCTTTGACTCCCCCACCTGATACCAGTCGCCGGATCAATCGTCCGTTGCCGCCGCTGTCAGCCAAGGCGATGTATTATCCGCGGCTGGAAATTGATGATCTCGGGGCTTCTGCGGAATCCAGTACGGCGAGTTCGAATTTGCCGGTGCGCGATGCGGAACTCGAGCAGCGATTGTCGCGGATCGCCGACAGTTCGGTTCAAGTTCGCCGCGAGGGGACGATAGTGCTGCTTGATGGATTGGTCGAGTCCCGTGCGATGGCCGAAAAACTGGTGATCATCGCTTCGTTTGAACCCCAAGTCGACCAGGTTCGCAGCGCCCTGCAAGTGCGGTCGCGATAACGAGTACCACGACATTGCTCGTCACTGGGGCGAACTTGATCGCTCACGTCGGTGGGTTTGGTGCGGTTTCAGGCGAATCTTTTTTCGGCGGTTCCATCCACCCAGCGCGAAGCGGTTGCTGGCGAATTCCCGGAGTACGAGTTTTTCGGTAATCCCCTGCGGAACGGAATGATATCGAGGTGCGGGATGTGCGCTGGCTGCTTGCCTGGGGGGTGGATGGAGGAACGGGGACCGATTCGGGAGCGACGTTTTGCGGAGTGGATTGGGTTTTCGGATCCGCGAGCGATTGAGAATCTTTCTCGGCCGTGGTGCTTTGCGGGGATGGGGACAAGTCATGAACGTAGCGTGAGAAGCTCGGTGGGAGCTCGATTGTAGAGGGTTGCCGAGCGGGTTTAGAGCCTATCCGAAAAGGGGTCTGACCCTTTGGAGGCAAGTCGATTTCACTGGTTTTTTGGCCGTGCCGATGAGGGTCAGACCCCTTTTCGGATAGGCTCTTACTTGTGGCGGAGGGTGGAGGAGTCTGAGCACTGTCCGTATAGGCAGCGAGTTCGACATTCGACGTCGTGGGAGTGTGAGGTGGCTGAGCAAGTGATGGTTTCAAACCGGGAAGGAGTTTGATCGTCGGGTCCGAGATGACCACTCCTCCGCTTCGTCCTTCGAATCGAGCGATCAGGCTTAACTGCCGCACCATGCCACCCACTTCGTCCCAAGGAACCCAAATACTGTAGCTTGGTCCCATATCGGATTTGCTCATATGCTCTGCCATTTGATCTGCCGTGAAAACAAACTTGCGTTCGGGTTTGTTGCCGGCACTGGCGAGGGCGTTGGCATCAAAAGCATAGATCGCTAGGCCACCATCGACTTCGATCGGTGTGGTCTCTTTTCCCTGATAGAAAAAGACTCGTCCGCCGAAGCCGCGAACTCCGGGCAGCTGGGGTTGGTGGAGGACTGTATCGGTCCAGATGACGAGCATCCGGTCAGGAATGGGCTTTTCTTTCTCTTCTCCAAACCAGTGGCTCGGCCACTGCGGCGCCTTGGGGGCAAACTGGCAGGCGGTGAGCATGGGGAGGACACAGCTGCACAGCAGCAAGAGTGTTCTGCCAGGCAACGTCAAAGCGTGGGTTTTTTTCGAAACCATGGCAGCGAGCTGGAGGAGGGCAAGGTTCATGGTGCTGCTCCTAGAAGGGAACAGGAGCGTTTGGGGAGAACCGGTTGGGTGGGCTTGGCAGGAGGTTTTCGCGTGCGGGGAGTGGAGGCTGGATTTGCGGAGCGGGCTGGATTTGTGGTTCGAGCACCGGAGCAGGATCGGCTTGCTCAGGAGAGGGGAGGATTTCAGCTCTCTCGATTTGATTCTGCAGTCGGGAACCACGCGGATCGACATGCGGGTAGACGACATCGACTTCGGATTCATCATGGAACAGCAGCGAGCCTTCGGGCCCGGTGAAGACTTCGCCATGAATCTCGAAGACATCCGCCGCGCACCAGCTCATCCGCGACATCTCGATCTCTTTGAGTCGTTCCATATCGTCTGGCGAGCGGACGATATGGGGAGTGAGAATGATCAGCAGTTCGGTACGGCGATCGGAGACGCTATCAAAGCGGAAGAATGTCTTGAGGATTGGAATGTCGCCAAGAAAGGGGACTTTGCGGTGGACTTCGCGTCGGCTTTTCGTGATTAGACCACCGAGAATAATGGTTTCGCCATCGGCCGCACTGACTGTTGCCTGGGCGCTGGTCACATCGACGCGAGGGCTGCGGATGACGGTCCCGTCGGTGCTGACGGAGACAGGAATTCCTTCATTTTCAGGGCCAATGCTCGATTTTTCGGCATCGATCTCCATCGTCACATTCCCTTCCGGACTGATCCGCGGCGTGACTCCGAGAATGAGACCGACATTCTCCAGTTCGACCGTATTTTGCTGGCCGACTTGATTGATCGATGAACCGGTGATTCGAGGAACTCGCTGGCCGACTTGGATGAAAGCGGGCTGATTGTCGAGCGTCAGGACTTGAGGGCGACTGAGCACTTCCAGCCGTCGCGATTCCTCCAGTGCACGCAGAAGGAAGCTGATATTTTGACTGCTTGCCGAGAGGACAAGACCACCGAAGCCCAGTTCCGCATTCCCACGACCAACCGCGAAATTGGAGATTCCTTGGCCACCGACATTTCCCGCGCCCGAGAGAGATTTCGACGAGCCACTGTTTCCGAGCGGGAGGGTAGAATTGAAGTCGAAGCCGGGAACGTTCGAAGCACCGACGATATTCTCGGTGGTCTCCGTGAGGATTCCAGCCGGAGTCGATGTTTGGGTGGTACTGGTGACGGTGACGATGTCTCCGAGCAGGCTGCGATCAAAGAGCACCGAATCCTGAATCCCGAGCTCGATTCCGAATTCATCGGTATCGTCCAGCGCGATTTCGGCGATCAAGGCCTGGATCATCACCTGAGGGGGCTGGGCGTCGAGTCGTTCAATCATTTGCTGGATCTCGGAAAAATATCGATCTGTCGCGCTGACGATCAATTTATTCGAGACCGGTTCGGGAACGACGACCACCTCTTTTTCCAGTTGTTCATAGGGGTTCAGCGTACCGGGTGTCGCGTTTTCGACCTGCCGGGTGTTGCGAAGGAATTCGTTAATCGCGAGGGCAACATCAACAGCAGGGGAATTTTTCAGTTGGTAGACAAGATTTTTTCGTTGCGTGGAATCGGTTTCGTCCAGACGTGTGATAAGTGCATCGACGATCTTCAGATCCCCTTCAGAGCCAATCGCGATAATGCTGTTGCTCCGCACGTCGACAGTGAAACGGAGCGGCAGGAGTGAGGATTCGCCGGGCGCACTGGAAAGCTGAGGAGTGACCGTGCTGGTCGTACCCGATTGGCTGGGGATCAGGGAGCGTAGAGTCTCGATCAGGCTCGCCGCGTCACTGTTCTGAACCGGAAATATTTTGATCTTGGCAATCGTCCCGGGGGTATCCAGTTTGGCAATCAGTGCCTCGATGACATCAAAGTTCTCCGGGAGCGCTGAGATGATCAGGGTATTTTTTCGAGCGTCCACGGTGATCTGAACATCTGCAAGATTCCCCGAACGAACAACTTGCTGTTGGTCTTGATCGTCCAGGACCAACTCGATCGCGGCGGAACGCTGATTTGCGGGGGTGGCTTGGATCGCATCCTGCAACGTTTCCGCCACGTCCGCCGCGAGGCTGTTCTGGATCGCAAAGACACGTGTTCGCTGGATCGATTGACCGCTAGGCGTATCCAAACGCTCGATGATCCGCGCCACCTCGTTCATGTCGCGTGGAGCTGCATGGACAATCAGCGAATTGGTGCGGGTGTCTACCGTGGATTCAATCGTGGTCCCAAGACCGCCATCGCGATTGGCGAAGAATCCGTTGAGAGTCGTTTGCAGCGAATTGGCTGTGGCATACTTCAATGGAAAAACACGAAACTGGCTCTCCGGGTCCACGGGTCTGTCGAGCTTTTCGACAAAATCTTTGAGCGCCGTCACCGCTTCACCCCAGCCGATCAGGAGCAACGAATTGGGTTTGCCCAGGGGGATCACCTGCGCACGTCCCTGCCGCGTCCCGATAAAATCTTCCGCCGTGTCCTCGATCAATTCCGCCATCTGCAGCGACGAAGTATGGCGGAGGTGGATGATCTCCAGCGCCGGCTGTGTCTCGCGACTGAGCTGTTCCAGTTCTCGAATGATCTCGGCCAGCTGCTGCAGATCTTGCTCTCTCCCTTTGAGAATGATCGCATCGAGGTCCGGGAGCATCTCCATTTCTACACCCTCGAGCTGTGGCAACGGGGGACCCTGCTCCGCTTCTTCCGCCGCGCGTTCACTGGCCGGCGGAGGGGAAGCGGGTTGCGGAACTGGAGGCTGCGCAGCGGCCAGACGCATTTTGACGTTGTTTCCGGGATCTCGGTTTCTGGGGTCTTGGCTGGCGACCGATGAAGACCGCATCATTTGCAGAAGCTCCGTATGGACCGAACGGTTGAGCAGGACGACTTTACGATCGGCTGCTTTTGATTTCCCCGTGGCAGGTCGCTGGTAGCGATCGGTAATTGCCCCTAGCAATCGCGCGAATTGCTCCACAACCGGGGCGGGTCCATCGATCAGGACGTCGTCTCGTCCAATGTTGACATCGACATGCAAAGGCCCCATCGATGTTGGCAAGACCCAAGGAAGACTGGGGTCTGCAGGGACCTGGAATCGCGCTGCAAAGAGACGAAGGAGATCGCGACGGATGGCTCCGGCGGTACCTTTGGCAAGCGGCACAAGGTGGCGACGAATCGATGGCGGAGCAGCGCTCGGACTCGCTTGAGGTTCCAGTAACTGTGCGGCTGCAGGTTCCGCTGGGGCAGCTGGCGGCGAGAGTGCTGTCGCGCCTTTGGAAGATGCTTGAGAGGGCGTTTGGGCGGATGTTCCAGATGCACTTTGGGGGGAGGTCGGTGGATGATCGAGGCGATCGATCACTTGCTCCATGAGCTCGTGAGCCCACGCCGGACCCGTCACGCGGAGCCGGCTTCGCGCGG
>Ga0169931_10009023_pt1 | contig 14453 bp, 11 predicted proteins | sample Kivu_15m_20L_FD_129675 | JGI IMG/M metagenome (GOLD analysis project Ga0169931, IMG submission 129675) | Freshwater microbial communities from Lake Kivu, Western Province, Rwanda to study Microbial Dark Matter (Phase II) - Kivu_15m_20L... | ecosystem: Environmental > Aquatic > Freshwater > Lake...
CGCGCCCCGTGAAGGGGGTCCACCAAGACTCCCAAAATTGGCCGTGGGTCCACCCCTCCTCCTCTCACAACATATAGCTTCTCCCTTTCGTTAGATCTCTTAACAGAGTCCTAACAAATGATTAAGTTCTCTCTTTACAGATCGTCCCTCATCCCCTATGATTCAACATATACGTTGTGAACCCCAGTCGAAGTCGCCCTATGCACAGACCACGCTCAGTCCGTGACCGACTTTCTTCAATCTATCATCCGAAGATTAATAAAGAATGAATTATAATGGTACGTTTGAAATTAATTTAAATTATGACTCAAAGAGCTTAGGGCCATAGCAATTAAATCAAGTATAGGGTTGCTAAGTATAAAAACGATCCATACCCCATCATATCGCATGCTGGAATTAAGAATGGAGGACCACTAATTGCCGGGTCATATTTTAACTTAAATAAGACTACGGGAATGGTTAATCCCATAACGCTGCCATAAATTACATTGATTAAAATACTAAGTCCAAAAACGAGGGCTAGCGGAAAATCTTTATACCACAAGAAAACCATAGAAATTAGCAAAGTACTAATGAGAATTCCATTTAAGAATCCAACTTGGACTTCTTTCCATAAATTATGCCAAATGCGCACCAGGCGAAATTCACCGTTAGATAACGCGCGAATAGTAACCGATGCAACTTGTAGACTTACACTTCCACCGATGGCCACAACGATGGACATAAGTACGGCTAAGGCCACGATTTGTTCGATACTTCTGTCAAAGAGTGAGATAATATAGGAAGAAAGTACGGATGAGAATGCCGTAATAATAACCCATTTAAAGCGATTGGTGGATGCTTTGATTAAGGATGTGTGGATGTCTGAGTCTGTAGCACCGGCAAGACCAAGAAAAGCTTTTTCAGCTTCTTGGTCGATCAGGTCCACTACGTGATTTAAGTTAATATCACCACGGATGCAGCCTTTTTTGTCCACTACTGGGGCAGAGGCTAAGCCATAGTGTCTAAAGTAGAAAGCCACCTCTTTTCTTGGAGTATCCACAGCAAAGCAAAACACATCTTTTTGCATAAAGTGGGATACTTTTTCGTCTTCATCGTGTTTTAATAATTCACTTAAGGAGACATATCCTAATGGTCGATGATTTGCATCGATAACATAGACGTTAAAAATTTTATCGGGCAAGAAGTCTGCCGTTTTAATGTAACGTTTTACTTGTCCAACCGTCCAGAAGCGGGGAACAGCGACAAGCTCTCGTTGCATCAATCGTCCTGCAGAATCTTCATCATAAGACAGCGCTTCATTTAAAAATTCTTGCTCTTTCTTAGATAGAAAGCGGATAACATTGGTTTGCTGTTCGAATGTTAGATCTTCAATAAAACTTAATGCATCATCTGATTCTAAATCGTTCACAATACGTGCAATTAAACTGGGCGATATATAATTGAGTAATTCTGAGCGGATGCTTGGTTCTAGGTCTAAGAAAACGGCCGCTTCATTTTCTTCAGGGATATGTTTGATAACTTCTAATCGTTGGTCGTGTGTTAAGACTTCTAATACGTCGGCAATATCTGCGTAATGAAGAGACTCAATAATTTTTTTAAGTTTAGTCGAATTATTAGTGTTTAGAAATCGATAGATTCGTTTTAGTGTTTGCCGAAGGATAGTGGCGTCTGAAAGGATAGGGGTATTAGTTACAGGATTTTCCATTCGTTTATATTTTCCTTGCTATAACTCGTCATATGATTGAGCAGCAGCAATTGCTGCAAGATTTAAAATGCTTCGAGATGTTGAAGATCTTGGGGCAATGTGTGCTGTTTTATTGAGTCCCAGTAAAATAGGACCTACTTTTAATCCATTTGATACACTGCGGGCTAAATTAATAGCAATATTAGCGGCATCTTGAGAGGGAGCTATCAGAAGATTGGCATTTTCTTTTAAGTTAGAATGTTCAAAAATGCGCTCTCTAATACTTTCAGAAAGTGCTACATCTGGTGACATTTCGCCTTCAACAACTAAATCAGGTTGTTGCTCTTGAATTAATGCTTTAGCTTGCTGCATTTTTTTTGAAGATTCAGCAAACTCTAAGGATCCAAAATTACTACATGACAAAAGCGCAACCCTGGGCGTAATGCCAAAATGGGTTAGTGCATTTGCGCATAATAACGTGGATGCTGCTATTTCTTCAGCGTTAGGCATATAATTTACATAAGAATCTGAAATGAAAACGGTTTGTTGCTCGGTAATTAAAGCTTCGATAGTTGTAGGTTTGTTAACACCAGATTTTAGGCCCAAGACAGCAGTTAATTTTTCTAAATGACGATAGTATTTTCCTGTTGGGCCGCAAATAACGGCATGACCTTGACCATGAAGCAATAACATACCCGCAATATAAATAGGGTCGTTTTCTAGTAAATATTCCGCATCAAAAGAGGTGACTCCTCTGCGGGCCAACATCTGATGAAGTTTTGGTATATAAGAACGTAGCATTTCATTAGACGTAGATGTATCAATAATTGAAAAATTATGATCTAACGTTAGGCGCAGATGGAGTTCAGTGATTTTTTGAAGGATTTGACTTTGATTGCCGATTAAAATAGGAAAAAAGATATTCTCATCAACGGCCTGCTGAGCAGCAAATAAGATTTTTTCATGGGCCCCGTCTGTAAAAATCACACGTCGATCAGAATCTTTTAATTTTGCAAAGACAGGGCGCATCATATATCCCGATTTATAAACTTGATGTGTAAGTTGCTGTTTATAAACTTCAAAATCATGAATAGGCTTTTTTGCAATACCAGAATCCATGGCTGCTTTTGCAACCTGGGGAACAACTTCGATTAACAACCTTGGATCAAAAGGTTTTGGAATAATGTAGTCAGCTCCAAACGATAACGATGTGCCACCATAGGCCAACATTACACTTTCAGAAGATTCAATTTCAGCCAAGCGAGCAATGGCGTCTACGCAGGCCAATTTCATTGGAGTATTAATCTGAGATGCTTGTACATCAAGCGCTGCCCTGAAAATATAAGGGAAACATAGCACATTATTAACTTGATTAGGGTAATCTGAACGTCCTGTTGCAATAATTGCATCCGAACGAATGGATTTTACATCTTCAGGTGTAATTTCTGGGTCTGGGTTTGCCATAGCCATGATGATAGGACGCATAGCCATTTTTGCAACATCATCTTTTTTTAGGGCGCCTTTTGCGGATAGACCTAGAAAAAGATCTGCATCCTGTATCACATCTGAAAGTGTGCGAGCATTAGTCTTTTGCGCAAATGCCAATTTTTGAGGGTCTTTTAAATTGGGGCGCCCTGCGTAAATTACGCCCTCTCGATCACACACATAAATATTGTCTTTGCATGCTCCAAGCTCTATAAAAAGGTTTAAACAAGCGTTTGCGGCAGCACCGGCTCCTGAACAAACAATTTTTATATCAGCAATATTTTTTTTAACTAATTTTAAAGCATTTTTTAATGCCGCAGCCGCGACGATAGCTGTTCCATGTTGATCGTCATGGAAGACAGGGATTGAAAGCTTTTTCTGCAGCTCTTGTTCGACATAAAAGCAATGAGGTGCTGCGATATCTTCCAGATTAATCCCTCCAAACGTAGGTGCAATTGCCGCGATAATGTCGACTAATTTCTGCGGATCTTTTTCATTGATTTCAATGTCAAACACATCAACACCGGCAAAACGTTTAAATAAAACTGCTTTTCCTTCCATAACGGGTTTAGCAGCATCCGGACCAATGTCACCTAAGCCAAGAACAGCTGTACCATTGCTGATAACCGCAACCAAATTCCCTTTTGCTGTTAGGGAATATGATTGGGAAGGATCTTCAACGATAGCTTCACAAGCATGTGCTACACCAGGAGAGTACGCAAGGGCCAGGTCTTTTTGGGTAACCATTGTTTTTGTTGGGACAACTGATAATTTTCCCGGAGTAGGGTATTGATGATATTTTAATGCATCTTGTTTTGACATGACGCGCAGTTCCTAAAAGTGTTAATAAAATACCCCTTAAAAAAGGTACGATCATTTTCTGCTCTTTTGATGTGTAAATCAAGGGTTTTCTGATGTAGATTTAAGTTAAAATAAAAGAAATATTAAATTAAGACTTAATGGGTTATTTAAAAGCCTTATCCGTTTGTTTGTGGATAAGGCTTTTCTGTTTCATTAGCGGCGTTCACTTTCATCAATAGTGCAATGAGGACGGAGAGATTCAATTTCTTCCATTGCCAATCCCGTATCTTCTATTATTTCTTCTATAGGCCTATTACGCTTTAACATCTTCTTCGCAACTTCAATAGCTTTCGCTTTTTCTCCTTTTGCATGACCTTCGGCACGACCTTCAGCATGACCTATAGCCGTAGCTTTTTCTGTCATGTCGATTATAGTATCATTGTAATATTTAATGGCGGGGTGATATTTATCACGTATTTCTGGAGGTAAATCACTTAATAGCGTGATAAATTTCTCAATGGCTGGATTCCCCTCTGTTAATTCTTCTGGATGTGTTATTTCCTTTGTTTCGGGTATTTTTCTTATTCCTGAACGTAATGTTGGGTCATACAATAGGCGAGCCCACTGTTCCACCGGTGTTAAATGTCGATGTTTCGTTTGTACTAAATTTGCAAGCATAAACAATACAATTTGATTGGGAATGTCACCATAGTGTCGATTTAAATGATCAACATTTCGCAATTCATATTTATTTACTAATGCTGGTTCCATAAGTGGTTCTTGTGTATAGTAGCTTTTAAAACGTCTTGGATCAAACGCCTTGTTTGTAATAATAATGGAATATACTCCTTGCACGCCAATCCAGAACTTATTTTTATCATTTTTGTTTTTTTCTGCTCTACGCTTAGCGTCATGATCAGATTGACTTACATCAAGCTGTGACAACATGCGGGAATGTTCTATTAGCCCTTTCATGTGATAATCGTCGCGAAAGTCGTTTTGCATTTCCACTAAGAAGTGACGACCTTCACGTGTTCGACATCTGAAATCAACGGTAAAGCGGTAAGCCAGCAATGATAACGGATCGGAAGATTGCATGGTTTTCATTAATGGTGTCACGTCCTCTATTGTTTGGTCACCACTAAATCCTAAGACTGCGTTTAGTAAGTTACTGGCTACATCTGAATGAGACAAGCCATATTGAAATGCGGCGTCGATACATGGATTAGCAATTTCGATTGGGGTGGAAACTCTACTTGACATCCATCGTCTAAATGAACGCGTTGGGTCGGAAGAACGGGCTTTTAATGCGCTGATTCGTGGGTCTGGGGTTATATGTCGCACAGCATCACGCATCCAAGCTCCACGTACGGCATACTGACTAACCGCTCTGGCTACTATTCCGCATGATTCGATAAGGGCCGCTCCGTCAACGCTGCCTATCAAGCTTCCTATGATCAATGTTGTGGATAATAAATGATTTACTCTCATACTGCGTCTCCTAAAATATCTTAGATAATCTCTGCGATACTTGCATTATAAGGGCTTTGTTGAAACTTTCAACTGTTATAGTAGGGATAGAAATCTTGTATAGGGAACTATTTAATGGTACAAGAAACCCAGAATAACAAAGCGATATCGATGTTTCATTTTCTCTCTCCTTTAACATTAATATCCTTTCGTTACTGAGAAGGTGTTTCTAACAACCGCTTCACTTGTATTTTAATATCCTCTGAATAGTGATCACTAGCCATGAATTTATCATAGGGTAATAGATTCGTTTTAATTAAACTTGCTATACCCTCTGCTATGCCCTCCACTCGGCCCTCGACTCGACCCTCGACACGGCCTTCAGCCATGCCTTCGGTCCGACCCTCAGCCCGACTTTCTTCTACACGCTCGTTTGTATAGATAGAATATTTCTCATATTGATTAGGCGTCCCCGTAGTTGAATTTTGTTGAGCGGATTCTAACAAAGACCCATTAGCAGTACTGATACCATTCATTAGAAACCCTATTGTGACCATTGTCATTGTTAATGTGTATTTCATTTTCTCTCTCCTTTAACGTTAACGGTTAGGTGCGTGGTTATATTATTGAGGAGTTGCACCTAACAATTGGCTTACTTCAGCTTTAATATCGGCTGAATATTGATCGTTTCTCATAAACGCATCGTAAGGTAATAACCCTGATCTGATGATACTTGCTATGCCTTCCGCCACTCCTTCGGCCCGGCCCTCGGCTCGACCTTCAGCATGGCCTTCAGCATGCCCTTTCGCATGACCTTCTGCATGACCTTCCTCACGGCCTTTTGTTACTAATTCGTGCGTATGATGGGAATACCTTTCATAATCCTTATCTTGTGCTTCGTAAGATGCTAATACTACCGCTGGCAATGTTTGTATCTTTGATAATTCAAATGCGCGTAACACGGCCGGGGTGGTAATTTGCTCCCGCACAGCGTCCTCACTCATATGATGCGCATTCCTAAAAAAAGTAATCCAATCGTGCATTTCTTTTTCTCCTAAGGTGGCGCCACGTGCATTCATAATCGAATATTGAATTAATTCAAGCCCATCAATATAATGCGTGGGTGTGTTTAATTGTTCTTGGAATCTATAATGACGCATAAATTGACCTGGGGTATCTGTCCAATGCGCAAGATCATCTCTTCCACCGCCTAAAATATTGATACCGATAACACGGCGGATATTTTTCCATTCATCGCTTTTAAACAGTTGATTCCCATAAAATGCTGCGGCGTAAGCAAGGGCGCGATTATCCCAATAATTTTGGGGGATAACTTGCATTTCTACCATCGCGTACCCACCGGTACTTAATTGACACACAAAATCCATGGTTCCGTCATACCGCATTTTCGGAAAAGCAGCCTTTATTTCATCAAAACGGCCTACAAATTCATGCAAAAATGCGGTAGAATCTGTATCTGGAACAGCAGGGGCACCATCTCCGACTTGAGGCAATACTACCACTGCTCCTGTGGCACCTGCTAATTTTTCTACAGTTTTTCTGGTTTCATCACGATGTAAAAATGTACGCAAGGTTTGTAAACTTTGAACAGGATGCATATGATCATCTAAGCGTTCGGATTTAACTACTCCAACACCAGGAATAAATGCCTTAAAAAACGATGAACGAACTTCATCATCACTTAATACATATTTAAACAAAGCATCATAAGTAGGAATTCCATATACTTGGGGATGTACTAAAGAGGGAAGAGTAGGGATAGGTGTGGCTGCACAGGCTGCACTTGCAGCATCTGCATGAGGGGATGTATCTCATCTGTTCGAATTCGCCTATCTCGATGACTCTCCGTAGGAAATGGATGATCATCTGCAGCATACGATGCCGTTATACAGCTGAAAATTGCTAGAATACTTAATGTACGTATTAATAAATTTTTTGTCATAACGATCTCCGGTAAATTTTATTCTCTGCGATACTTGCATTATAAGGGCTTTGTTGAAACTTTCAAGTGTTATAGCAGGGATAGAAATCTTGTATAGTGACCTATTTAATGGTACAAGAAACCCAGAATAACAAAGCAATATCGATGTTTCATTTTCATACCACTCATACTTATCAAAATGCCCGTTGCGGTGAACTTAGCTGTCCCCATGGAACGGTCCAAACACCTAACTTTATTTTCTGCGCAACCAAAGGTGCTATAAAAGGTGTATTGCCTTCTCAGATGAAAGAGGAGGGAACTCAATTTATATTGTCGAATACCTATCATCTTATGTTAAACCCAGGGGCTGATCATATTGAGAAGATGGGAGGCTTACACAAGTTTATGGGATGGGATGGGCCACTGCTGACAGATTCTGGAGGATTCCAGATTTTTAGTCTTGGCCATGGGTCTGTTGCAGCAGAAATTAAAGGGCGCAGAGATACAAAACGACCTCAAACTCTTTTAAAGATTAGCGAAGAGGGCGCAAAGTTTAGGTCGTATTTAGACGGAAGTATTCACTTTTTAACCCCTGAAAAATCAATGGAAGTGCAGCGAAAATTGGGGGTGGATTTTGCAGTAATGTTGGATGAATGTACACCTTTTCATGTTGATAAACATTATACTGCCGAATCGATGCGAATGAGCCATCGATGGGGGCAACGGAGCCTTGCAGAGTTTAAGCGTCATGATAATGGGCGTCAAAAAGTATATGGAATTGTTCAAGGGGGTATATATCCTGATTTGCGTATTGAAAGCTGTGAATTTGTCAATGAGCATGATTTTTTTGGAATTGCAGTAGGCGGGTCATTAGGGCAAAGCAAAGGTCAGATGCATGACGTTGTTGGGATTTCTATGGCAACGTTGCGACGTGATCGTCCAGTTCATTTATTGGGAATTGGTGGGGTGAGTGATATTTTTAATGGTGTTCGCTATGGTATTGATACGTTTGATTGTGTGCATCCAACCAGATTAGCTCGTCATGGTGGAGCGTTAGTCAAAAGCAAACATAACATCCATCCTACGCGTGAGCATATTAATCTGAATAATGCCTTGTATAAGACATCAAATGATCCTATAGAACCCGACTGTACGTGTCATACATGCAGTCATTTTTCAAAGGGATATATCCATTATCTTTTAAAAGCAAAAGAGTTATTGGCTTTGCAGCTGTTGACCTTACATAACGTGTCGTTTATGAACAGATTAATGGCAGATGTTCGTAAAGGAATCCAAACAGCTACACTGGATACGATTGAAAAGGATTGGATAAGCGCCTAAAATCCAATAAGGTAAGTTAAAAGAGGTGTGTAAGATGAGAATAACGGTTTTAAAAGCGTTGGGTATAGTTTTAATATTGAGCGGGTGTGCCACTCATTTAGAACCTTCTGAAACACTTAAGACACTTGCGCAACAGTACGAAGGGATGGAATGGAATGTCCGGACTAATCGTCCTAAATATATTAAAGGAGAGGGTGGTGTTGTATTAAAACCATGCGATGCGTCTGATCCGGAACATCAGGCTCTTTTTATACGGTTATATACAGAAGTGGATTCGGTCAAAGGTTACTTAGATGGAAAACCTAAAACAAAAGACGAGGCGCTTAACTTATTAGATAAACATTCACAGCGTTGGGACGACGGGATGTTACTAAGTGGGTTTGTAGGATACACTTCAGATAACAGACCTTTTATGCATGGAGGTATCGGAATATTTCCATCAAGATATATGGTAGAATTGTTTTTAATTGAATTGCCAGAGTTTCGCAATAAAGGGTTAGGGAAAAAAGCTATGGTCGCCTTAGATCAATGGGCTGTTTTTTTGAACAAGGTAGGGAATCTTACATATGGCAATGTCCAAAAATCTGAGGTGCGTACAATAATTGCAAGGGTTTCTAGGGATAATACACCTGCGATTAAACTATTAATAGATTCAGGATTTAAATCTTTTTTTAATGAAGATGAATTTAAGGATGAGCTTAATGAACCCAGGCCTCATCATGTTAAATTGACTCAAGATACCGTCATTGTAGATGGCGTTTCACATCAAGCGACTATCATGACGACTCCTCGCAGACCGGATCCAAAGATTATTTTCCTTAAACGCATCTCTGGAAACAAATAATAAATTTGTTTAAGCAGAGAATGAGGTAATGATTTTAAATTTTGAGGTAGTATTTCATACAAAAAATTGTAGCAGTTTATTTCTGAAAATATTCCACCAAAACTACAAACTTTGCAAATAAATAGCTTTATAGTTAAAAACAAACGTAAGTACCCATAATCATTATTAAAAACTTGAGAAGATGTACGGAAAAAGGTATTCTGACTTAAACTTAACAATTAAGGATAGCGCGTGATCTATGACGATTACTCATGTTGTTGATATAGATGCTCTTGCAGAAGATACTATTCAAAAGGTTCAATTAAGGGAGAACCTTTTACTTGCTGTCCCCGATGTAATTGAGATTATTCATCAACTTAAAGGATTCGAGTTGGGGCGTTCAATGTTGATGTCTGGCGGATTAACCTCATCATGGGTAGATTATATGTGCCATAATGAAACATCTCCAACAAATCACCCATTAGAAACTTGGTTCTTATCTAAATCTCCTAAAATTCGAGCAGCAAGAGAGCGTTATCACATTACCAAAAATCTTCTTCAAGCCAATTTGCGTTCGAATATGGACTTTTGTGTTCTGCCATGTGGTGTAATTTCTAAAGTAGCAGAGTTGGATTATTCTGAAATAGAAATGATCAATATTATAGGGTATGACAATGATGTTCAAGGATTGATAAAAGCCGAGCGTGCCATGCAACCCTTGGTGGATCAAGGAAAAATTAACCTTTTGCTGTTAAAAAAGAATATATGGCTGCTAGAAGATTATGAGCAACATGATTTAATGATTAGTAATCGGTTATCTGCCTTAGAGTCAGATGCGCAAAAAGTATTGGGATTGTTTCAAAAATATTATAGTGCTTTAAAGCCAAAAGGTATTTTTGTTTGTAGCTTTTTTACTCCTTCACCAATAGATAATTTGCATATATCTCCATGGGTAGATGTTGATATACATGATATGTTGATGGAACATAGTATTTTTATAGATATTATGGATTTTCGACCAGCTGCTCGCACGGAAAGCGAGATGAGAGTATTGTTGCAGGAGGCTGGCTTTGAGATTGTTGACATACATTATGATACGCATCGTATATATCCTACGGTGGTTGCCCAAAAAACATAAAGCTTCATTATTATTTTTATTATTACTTACTTTACCCGATTGCGGTGTTAAGGCCAGAGCCATTGTTGCAGAAAGCATACTTGATTACCGTTTAATAGATAGAATGACAAAGGAAACCCAGCCTGTTGATGAGAGTAATGCCTCTTTATCCACAGAAGGTTCAAGTAAACCGGTTGTCATAAAAACATTACCTTTAATTGTTCCGTCACAACCGATTATATTACCCGCATCCAGTACGTTGGAAGAGTCTGCAGGATTAAGTCAAACGCAAGTAGCGATTGCTGCTTTGAAACCTATTGGTCCATCCCCCGTATCTTTGGCTTATCAAAAACGATATCAAGAATTAAAATCTATCTGGAGAAGCGGATTGCATGGTACATCTGCGGCTGATACGTATCCTTTATTTTTTCAACAAGACGATACTTTAAATAAAGTCGATGGCATACATGATTCTGTTGAGGCGTTAAGTTCAGGCGAATTAACAGAAAAAGGAGTTCAAGCCTTGATGTTAAGATTTTTATTTGATACGCCATCTATTGATTATCCAAAACCAAGTGCATTTGATGTAATTCCTGCATTGGTGGATACAACTTCTACAAATCCCGTCAGCATAAATGACATGTTTATAAAAGAACGTTTTCTAATGCCTGCGCAATATGCGTTTAAAAATGGAAAAAATTTATATGCAAGCATTGTAAAATTAGAAAATGGGTCAAACCGACGTTATGTGGTTGTGGTTGTAGATAAACATGGCAGGGTAATATTGATTGATCCGTCAACGCAACACACCTCTTCTCATGCAATTCTTTTAAATGAATTTATAAAGGTTATGAATCAACAAAAAGAAGAAGGCAGCTTGATAGAGTTTAAGAGCACAGAAGACCCTATTATATATACGGGTATACAAGGTGCAGATTCATCGTCTGATAACACAGGTATTTATGCATTTGCATATTGGGCAGCCTTTCTGAATACGGATTCATTTGATGCATATCAAAATGTAAATGGAGCAGACAGCGAAGAAGATCGTGTATTAATGTCTTATGATTCTTTAAAAGTAGCCTCTGTATATTCAAAACGTCAAAAAACTTTGCCGCCACTTGAGCGAGAAAATCCATTTGAGGATGATATTCGACAGTGGCTAAGAGCAGAACTTGATGGGCTTAACTAAATATACGCTGTGCGAGGTACTTTTGATCTTTTAACAGGTGTTTAAGGGGTAAAAATAAAGTGTCAGGAAGATTGTTAAGATTAAACCATTGCCAATTTAAGGTTTTAGTAGGCTCTAAATTGATAATTGATTGCTCTTGGGGATATTTTGATTTCATGAAAATTGAAACGTAGTGTTTATTTTCTGTGGGAAATATGTCATTCGTAATTGCAATAAATTCCGGGGAGGTTATGATTAGACCGGTTTCTTCGGAAGTCTCTCTTATTGCACACTCTTCAAGCGTTTCCCCAAACTCTAGGTGTCCTCCCGGAGGTGCCCAGGACTTAGCTCCGTGGCTATTTAAGCGTTGTCCCAGTAGCAGTTGATTTACATTATTTAGTATTAGCACACCTAGGCCAACGCGGGGATATTGCTTATTTGGGGAAATTTAAATATCTAAATCGTTTTCGGATAAAGCATTTTCTTGAATAAATGTCATGCGCTCTTCGGGTTTTTTTCCCATTAGACGATCAACAAAAGCGCTGACTGTTTCATCACCTTCAATGGTTACTTTAATTAGAGAGCGTTTTTTCGTATCCATCGTAGTTTCCTTGAGTTGAGCTGGATTCATTTCACCTAATCCTTTAAAGCGGCTGATATCAATATTGGTGAATTTTTTAAAGGTCGATTTTATTAATTGATCTTTGTGATGATCATCTTTTGCATAGGCAATAGTTCCACCGGCCGAAAGTCGATATAAAGGAGGTTGAGCTAAGTAAAGTTGGCCGGTTTGAATAATCGGTTGCATTTGTTGAAAAAAGAAGGTCATTAATAATGAGGCGATGTGTGCGCCGTCCACATCTGCGTCTGTCATGATAATAACACGCTCATAGCGCAGTTTGGAGGGATCACAGTGCTTGCCATAGCCACAGCCCAAGGCTTGAATCAAATTTTGAATTTCTTGATTCGCCATCATTTTATCCATCGTAGCTGTAGCCACATTTAAGATTTTACCGCGCAGTGGAAGAATAGCTTGTGTTTCACGAAAGCGAGCTTGTTTGGCAGATCCACCGGCAGAATCACCCTCTACAATAAAGATTTCTGTTCCTTCCGGAGTGCTTTTTGAACAATCAGTTAGTTTGCCTGGTAGGCGCAATCGTTTAGTAACAGAGGAACGTTGAATGTCTTTTGCTTGTTTTTTAGCTAATCTTTCATCTGCTTTTTCAACAAAAAACTGTATTAAATTTTGGGTTAAGTCTTTGTGTTGGATGAAATAATGATCAAAATAGTCACGCATCAATGAGTCTAAGGCTTTTTGCACAGATGTGTTAACTAGCTTCTCTTTTGTTTGTCCCTGGAATTGAGGGTTTTTTATAAATACAGAGATAAACCCCAAGCAATCGGCAAAAATATCGTCTGCGATGACTTTTTCAACTTTTTTGTCGCCGCTGAGTTCTCCATAATTGCGTACACTTTTAAATAAGCCGCTTCGGAAGCCATTTTCGTGTGTTCCCCCTAAAGGTGTATGAATTGTATTACAGTAAGATCTAAAATATGTGTCGTCAGTGGGAAGCCATGCCAATGCCCATTCAATTTTTACTTCATCATTTTGGGCGCTGCCAGCTAATGTTCCTATTACTTCTTTTTCGGAAATTAAAGTTTCTAAATAGTCTTCAATTCCTTTTGCATAGTGAAAAACTGCTTGGCGAGGTAATGATTGAGGGCGAAGAACACTTTCATCACTTTCCCAATAAATAGTAACGCCCCGGAACAGATATGCCTTGGATTTTAAAATGTCATAAATACGTTGGGCTGAAAATTCATCAGCATCTATAAAGATCTCGGAATCTGGATGAAATTCAATTACAGTTCCGCGTTTGCGTTTTGGGGCTTCATCCTTTAATACTGGAGAGGTGGCATGACCTTTTGAAAAGGTTTGAGTGTATTGAGTCCCGTCACGAAATACTTTAATAGACATGTGATCGCTTAAGGCATTGACGACTGACAATCCTACACCATGGAGTCCTCCTGATGTTTCGTAGGCACCTTCTTTAAACTTTCCTCCAGAATGCAGAGTTGTTACAATCACTTCTAATGCAGATTTATCGGGATATTTAGGGTGAGGATCCACTGGAATGCCTCGGCCATTATCTGAAATTTGAAGAATATTATTTTCTAATAATTTAACATGTATTTCCGACGCATGACCTGCAACGGCTTCATCCATGGCGTTGTCAATGATTTCAATGGCCATATGATGAAGTGCATTAGAGTCGGTTCCTCCAATATACATACCTGGCCGTCTTCGGACAGGTTCTAATCCTTCCAACACTTCGATGTCTTTAGCCGTATAGGATTGGTTTTTAGTCGATGTAAATAAATCGTTCATGGTGCCATTGAGTAAATATTGAGCATATTATGAGGCAATTAGGGGGAAAAAGCAAAAATTTTTTCCTATGTTAAATATCCTTTAACATTTTGTGTGTAGGGTAAAGGATGGAGGAAAGACATCGGCTGAGAGTGGCTGATGCATAAAGTAGAACTCCGATACACATGAGAGCCCACAACGTATATGATGGGGTTGAGTGTAGATGAAGAAATCCTGACTGTAAAGTC
>Ga0169931_10009024_pt1 | contig 14453 bp, 10 predicted proteins | sample Kivu_15m_20L_FD_129675 | JGI IMG/M metagenome (GOLD analysis project Ga0169931, IMG submission 129675) | Freshwater microbial communities from Lake Kivu, Western Province, Rwanda to study Microbial Dark Matter (Phase II) - Kivu_15m_20L... | ecosystem: Environmental > Aquatic > Freshwater > Lake...
CCTCTTGGGATTGAACCACGAAGGCAGCGGCGATTTTATGGCCGATCGCACCCGATTGAGTACCGAAACATCCATCGCATCGCTTAACTACAACTACGGCGGCATCAGCTACCTTAAAAAAGCGAAATTGAACTATACCGCCGATTTCGACCTCGATTTGAAAAACAGCATGTATGCCTTCGAAAAGAACGAGCTTAAGCTGAACGAACTCGTGCTGCAATTCGAAGGAAAAATCAGCATGCCCAAAGACGACATTGGCATCGACATTAAATGGAACGCGCCAAAAAATGAAGTAAAGAATTTTATTTCACTCATTCCGGGAGCCTTTACCGCCGATTTCAAGGAGGTACAATCGGGCGGGACACTGGCGCTAAACGGATTTGTAAACGGCATTTTGAGCGATAAACTGATGCCCTCGTTTGGTGTTACGGCACGCATCGATAAAGGCAGCATCCGTTATCCGGCTTTACCCAAATCGGTAACCGGCATTCAACTCGATCTTTCTATTGTGAATAAAGGCAGTCAGGCCGACCAAACCGTTGTGGAGATGCGTTCATTGCATGCCGACTTCGGAAGCTTTCCGCTCGATGCGAAACTCCTGCTTACACGTCCGGTCTCTGATCCCACCATCGATTTTGCATTAAAAACGCGCATTGATTTGGGTGCTGTTGATGAATTCGTACCGCTCGATAAAGCCACAAAACTAAACGGCTTACTCAACGCCGACGTGCGCATGGCCGGAAGATTGGCCTTGCTCGATGCCGGTAAATACGAAGCGTTTGATGCAAAGGGCAACATTCAGTTGAGCAATTTCGATTATGCCGCGCCCGATTTGCCCCAAGCAGTAAACATCCGCAACGCTACGATGGAAATAACGCCGAAGTTTATGAAGTTGCAGAACCTCAGCTTAAAAACCGGCAAAAGCGACATTACCGCATCGGGCGAAGTGCAGAATTATTTGGCCTTTGCCCTGCGGGATGAATTGCTGAAAGGCCGGCTCGATGTACAATCGAATTACCTTGATGTGAACCCCTTTATGATTACGACCGATACGGCCACGGTTGCCGAGGGACAGCAAGATGTTTCGGGATACATCCGTGTGCCGAAAAACCTCGACTTTACGACGACTGCATCCGTTAAGCGTCTCATTTACGACAACATGGATATTGCCGATTTGAATGGGACGTTGCAGGTGCGCGACGGACAAATCGACATTCGCAACCTGGCACTGAAAACATTGGGCGGCACGATCGATTTTGGCGGCTTGTACGATACACGCAACGACAAAGGACCTAAGATCGATTTGCAGCTCGACATGCGTAATCTTGATATTGCCGCGTGCTCGAACACCTTTGCAAGCTTGAAATCGCTTGCTCCGGCGGCTAAATTTGCCCAAGGCAGTGTATCGCTCGAGAATTTCCACTTTGCGGCACAGGCCGATGAGGCGTTTAATCCCGATTTAAAAACCGTGAACGGCGGCGGAACGCTTATACTTGGCAAAATTACCTTAAGCGGCTTTGAACCGGTAAAGAAAGTTGCCGAGAGTTTGAAGATTGCCGGGATGAATGCATGGGCGTTCGATGGAGCCAAGGCGAGTTTTACACTTGTGAATGGTGAAGTTATTTTACAACCTTTTGACACCAAAATAGGTGGAATGGCATCGACACTTGGCGGAAAAAGCGGACTCGATCAGTCGATTAATTACCTCATGAACATCGAAATTCCACGTGTAAAATTCGGAGGCGCCGCGGCTTCGGTTTTAAATACCCTCACCGCCAAAGCTGGTGCAGCAGGAATTAAAACAGGCAGTGGCGAAATCATTCCCGTGGGCATTAAAATAGGCGGTACTGTGTTGAATCCTAAAATCACCACCGATATTCGCGATCGGGCCGAAAATGCCATGGACGATTTAAAGAAACAAGCCGAGGATCGTGCCCGCGAAGAGCTCGAAAAACGTAAAAAAGAACTCGAAGACAGAGCCAATGCCGAAAAAGATCGCTTAAAAAATGAGGCCGAAGCCAAACTAAAACAGGAACAGGAACGTTTAAAAGGCGAAGCCGAGAAAGCAAAGCAGGAAGCCGAGCGCAAAGCAAAAGAAGAAGCCGAAAAAGCCAAAAAGAAAGCCGAAGAGGAAGCCAAAAAACAACTCAATAAATTGTTAAAAGGGAAATAAGGTGCGTCTTAACCGAGTCCTGTTTGTATGTTTAGCCTTACTGTGTATCCAGAGCTTAAAGGCTCAGGATAAGGATGAATGGTGCCCGGTTTCGGAGAATAAAAAGGCTAAAAAACTTTACGAAAAGGCACTCGATGTAATTAAGACCGACAAAAACGAAGCGCGTAACCTATTAAAAGAGGCCATCGAAATGGAACCCGATTTTGCGCGTGCCTGCTGGGTGATGGCCGATTTGCTGCACAAACAGAAAAAGTTTGAAGACGCAGAGCCTTACTTGCGCGTAGTAACAAGGGTTTGTCCGGAGTTTGAGCCCCTTGCTTTCTTTCGCTTAGGGAGTATTGAATTTGAAGCGAAAAAGTGGAAAGATGCTGCTGAAAATTTGCAGAAGTTCGTCGATAGCCGTTCGCGCAAGGAAGCCGAAAAAAGCGATGCCCGCGCGATGATTCAGGCTTGTCGGTTTTACATCGAAGGATATACGCACCCGGTTCCATTTAGTCCGAATCCACTTGCGGCCATTTCGACCGATGCCGACGAATACCTTCCCATCATTACACCCGACAACGAAACGGCCTATTTTACACGCAGTACCTTCATCGAAAATAAATTTACCGGTGGCATCGCCGAAGAAAAAAAACGGCAGGAGCGCTTTACATCGGCAGGAAATACCGGCGGAAATTCATTTGCCAAAGGCACACCGATGCCGGCGCCGTTCAACAGCAACAACAACGAAGGGGGCGCATCGCTTTCGGCCGATAACAAATTCATGTTTTTTACCATTTGCAAAGACGAGGGAGGCGATGGATTGAATTGCGATTTATGGTACACCATGCAAAGCAAAGGCGGATGGGAACCCATAAAAAACGCAGGTCCGGCGATTAACGGGAAAGACACCTGGGATTCGCAACCGAGTTTGTCGAGCGATGGACGAACCTTGTATTTTGCATCCAATCGAGCAGGTGGATTAGGCGGAATCGACATCTGGAAAAGCGAGAAAGATGCAAAAGGGAATTGGAAGCAACCCGAAAATCTGGGACCAAAAATCAATACATCCGGCAACGAAAAATCGCCCTTCTTTCACTCCGACGGACAAACGCTGTATTTCTCATCTACCGGGCATTTAGGCTATGGCGGCTACGATATTTATTTGTCGAAGTTAAGCAATGATACCGGTTGGGCGAGGCCGAAGAACATTGGCTATCCGATTAACTCCGAAAAGGATGATTTGGGCTTTTTTGTTAGCACAGATGGGAAGTACGGCTATTTTGCATCCGATAAATTAAAAGGCAATGGCGGTTGGGATGTATATTCGTTTGAATTGTACAAAGAAGCTCGTCCAGAGCGCGTATTATTCGTTTCGGGCGCCTTAAAAGATGAAAACAACCAGATTATTGGGGATGCCAAAGTAGAAATCAAAAACGCGCGTACAAAGGAAGTTACCGAAGTCGCGGTCGATTCTGCAACGGGAAAATACGTTGCGGTAGTAGCATTCAACGACGATCACATCATTACCGTAAAGCAGCCTGGAAAAGCATTTACCTCGCAGTACTTTTCAAAATCAGATACAACGATTGGCAAACCCCTAAAAATGGATTTGAAAGTAGAGTCGGTTGAAGTTGGGAAGCCATACCGCATCAACAACATTTACTTCAAAACCAGTTCGGCACTCATCAATGCCGAAACGGTAATTATTGTGGGCGAACTAACCGAATATCTTAACGAAAATAAATCCATTAAAATCGCTATTCACGGCCATACCGATAACGTGGGCAATGCTGCCGATAATTTGAAACTCTCGGATGCCCGTGCCAAAACCGTTTACGATTTACTGATATTGAATGGCATCAATTCGGAAAGACTCAGTTACAAAGGATTCGGTGCCAGTCAGCCCGTAGCGAGTAATTTAACCGAAAAAGGGAAAGCGTTGAACCGACGAACCGAATTTGTGGTGACTGGAAAATAAATTTCTCCATCCCATTTCACACTATTATTATTTCTGCGCAAACTTCACTTTAAAATAATGTAGCCATTCGTAAACTATGCTCAACGCCAGCAGAGCAAATAAGACGCAAAGTATATAGGCAACACTATTGATGTAATACGTTCCGTTTTGGCAAAGTTGTAAGAAGAAATAAGCGCCAAAGGCCATTGGAATTAATGGTAACGTGCGGTACCATAAATAAACGCTTCGTGCGCTCAGCCACGATTTACGCACACCGGGTTCGATGGTCGCATTGAGCCGTTTAATTAAGGGTTGAAGCATCTGGTTGTACAACCAGTACACCATCGAAAACATCGCGATGGGTGGGAATAAAAAAACCAATCCCAATAAGCCCAAAATTGCCATAACAAAGAAAGAGATAATCATAAAAATAGCGCCCCAAAGCAAACGCAAGCCAAGTAAAATTGCATAGGCTCCAGAACCCAACTTCTCTTCACCGGCATACTTGCGCTCAAAAAGTCGTTCGTACAAATTTCCGATGAAAACACCGGGCGCATATTTGCCCTCAACCAACAACTTTCGCATGAAGGAATTTACCTGCGTCGTTTTGGCGAGATGAAAAAGCTGAACGATGTTCTCGAATTCCTTAACCAAAGGATGATTTAATATAAGTGGTTTGGCCGGCGGTGTGTAGGTGCGTTCGCGTTTAACATGGGTAATCGGCCGCCGAACCTGCGGACGTGGATTGTTGATTTCGCTTTCGGAAATTTCGAGAAGGATTTCAGAAGCTGCCTTTATACGCACAAACATGGCCGACGCATTTTCGCGCGCTACATCGGTGTAGTGTTTATCGGGATGATATTCTTTGGCGAGACTCCGAAATGCCTTGCGCACAGCATCATGTGTTACAGGGCGTTGCAAGCGTAGCGTTTCGATGGCCTGATTCGCATTCATGGAAATAAAACTCTATCGTCGCGGTTTTGTTGTGTCGGCTAAGAACGGCAAATTTACCTTACCTTGCGGCAATTCAATCGAAGTGCATGAAACTCCATCCTGCCAAAACCATTAAAGAAATTGCAGAATTATTAAATGTCCCCTTTTCGGGCCCGGAGGATCATCTGATTACCGGCATCAACGAAATTCATCAGGTCGAACCCGGCGATATGTCGTTTGTTGACCATCCGAAGTATTATGATAAATGTCTGAACTCTGCAGCAACAACTATACTCATCAACAAAGAGGTTGATTGTCCTCCCGGAAAAGCCCTACTTTTTAGTGAAGATCCCATTGCAGACTATAATTTCCTTGTTCGTTTCTTCAGGCCTTTTCAGGCAGCAAATCAGATGATTGCCGAATCGGCTAAAATTGGGCGTACGAGTGTCATTCAGCCGGGTGTTTTCATTGGTAATCATGTTACGATTGGCGAAGAGTGCATCATCCATCCCAACGTTACCATTTACGACTACACAGTGATTGGCAATCGGGTAGAAATACATGCAGGAACGGTAATCGGGGCGGATGCATTTTATTACAAACGCAGGCCCGATGGCTACGATAAATTGCGTTCCTCGGGGCGGGTTCTTATCGAAGACGATGTGGAAATAGGCGCTGCATGCACCATCGACAAAGGCGTAAGCGGCGACACCATCTTGGGAAAAGGAACTAAGCTCGACAATCAAATACATATTGGACACGATACGGTGATTGGCGCGCATTGCTTGTTTGCTGCTCAGGTAGGAATTGCCGGTGTGAGCACCATCGAAGACGAAGTTATCTTATGGGGACAAGTGGGCGTATCGAAAGATTTAACCATAGGCAAAGGGGCGGTTGTGCTGGCGCAGTCGGGCGTGCCGAAATCGCTCGAAGGCGGGAAGACTTATTTCGGTTCTCCGGTGGGTGAAGCACGCAGTAAAATGAAGGAAATGGCCTACATCAAACGCATACCCGATATGCTCGAAACCTTACGCATGAATCCGAATCAGGCCGAATAAATGCATGAATATTCACATAAAGATTCGGATCAGCGGCAAAAAGACCAGTTGTATGCGCTGTTGCAAGTAACGCGGGCTATTAACAACAATGCTTCGGCCCGCGATTTATTCAGCATTTACGAATTCATTCTGAACAAGCAGCTTGGATTTAGCCGAGTTGCATACTGTTCGTTCGACGAAATCTGGAAATGGCCGGTTCATGTGGATGCCGATTTTGACATTGCGCGCATAAAACCAGAGCGCGATTTGGAAGCTTTCGACGATTTGACCATACTGGAAGCAAGTAGAGAAAACGATATGCTGGAAGCCTTCGATGTGGTCATCCCGGTGAAGCATAAAGGAAAAGCGCTTGCTTATTTGTTGCTTGGGAGACTCGATCGGAAAGGGATTAAAACTCAGCACAAATCCGATTTAGAATTCGTGCAAACCATCAGCAACATCATTTCGGTTGCGATTGAAAACAAACGCCTGTTTAAGGAAAACGTTCAGCAGGAAATGCTGAAACGCGAATTGGAAATGGCCAAGGAGGTGCAGTCGATGTTTATTCCATCGAGTTTGCCACAGGACGAACATTTCGATTTTGCGGCCGTTTACAAACCGGTTCGGCAGATTGGCGGAGATTATTACGACTTTATCCGCTTGAGCGATCGCGAGGTGCTGTTTTGCATGGCGGATGTTTCGGGGAAAGGCGTTGCAGCGGCCTTACTCATGGCGAACTTTCAGGCGTATCTCCGCGCGCGGGTTTCGGTGAATACCGACTTGCAAAGCCTGGTAAGCGAATTAAACGATCATGTGGTGCAGGCTGCGAAAGGCGAAAAATTCATCACCTTGTTTATTGCCCGGTATACCATCGACAACCAAATGCTCGAATATGTAAATGCGGGGCATAATCCACCCGTATTATGCTCGGGAACTGAAATCATGGTGCTAAGTTCAGGTACAACAGGCCTGGGAATGCTTGAGAAACTGCACCGCCTCGAAAGCGGCTTGATTCGAATCGACCACGGATCGATGTTGGTTTGTTACACCGATGGACTCGTGGAGCAGGAGAACGAAGGCGGGGATGATTTTGGAATTGAGCAATTGCAGGAACTGGTTCTGGAGCACAAGCATCTAACCGCAGCCGCATTTAACGAAATGCTCATAAAGACATTTACCTCGCATAAGGGCGAACAGCCATCGTTGGATGATGTGTCGCTGCTTACCTGTCGCTTTTATTGAAGCGGTAATTCGGCTTTATCATTCGGTTCTTCCGATTGACCATGCTTTTGGTGATATACATCGAGCGCCACTAAAATAGCAACCAAAGACCAAAATGGAGCGGAGGCTTTATCCTGATCGAGGAAGTTATTCAGAAATCCATGCAGGAAATACGTGAATAGGCCAATAAGTGCTCCCATGCTTAGGAAGCGTACTTGCCGCGACTTTGAAGTAAGATACACACGCGAACCGGTTCGGATGGTGAAAATTACAATCAGTACAAACGAAAGCGTACCAAGAAAACCTTGCTCTGCCAAGGGGCCGAGGTATTCGCTGTGCGCGTTACCCAAGGTGCCCGCATTGGTACTCACATAGGTAAGTTCATATGAACGCTGGAAAGGTGCATACTGAAAACGATACGTGCCGGGACCAAAACCCACGAGCGGTTTTTTACGGAACATGCGCAGCGCAGAACTCCAGCGATTGATGCGTACCATATTTGACGCATCTGATTTGATGTTTGACACAGACTTGAGATGCTCTCCCAAATCCTGTGAAGAACTTTGCTTGTTGGCAGCCAGTTTTAATTTGATTTCATCACTGTAATACCCTAAAATACCGAAGCCAATTACGAAGCCAACCAAGACAAGCTTCCAGTTAATCCGTAGCAAATAAATGAGATATACACAATAAGCTCCCGCTACGCTCAACCATGCGGCACGTGTGTATGAAACCACTATTCCCATAAGAATAATGAGGAAAAAACCGAAGGAAATGAAACGGTATTTGGGAGAATAGGATTTATCGAAACTAAACACGAACATCAACGGCAGCATCATGGCTATAACAGCACCGTAGATGGTATGATCTTTAAAGAACGGTTGCATCACCCAATAAAGCGCATCTTTATCGATATTGTAATTGAAAAACTGAATAATCGAGTAACAAATAACCAGACTTAAGGGCACCGTAAAAAGCCAAATCCAAGAAATAATTCTGTCGAACCTCCTGAATATTTGGGTAGCGATGAAATAAAAGCTAATCACAAACCAAAGGCGCGCTACAAAATACTTTATAGAAACCAGTACCATGGTCGAGGATAGCGAAGTCGTAAACATCCAGGCGAGGTGAAACAAAATGGCAAGGGTTACCGGATGTTTGGTGATTTTAATGTCAAAGCCTCCTTCGAACATCAACCGAAAAAAGAAAACAAGCATAACACCGAACAACAGCGGCTCGGTTGGCAAGGTTAACGCTGCAAATTCACTGAATTCGATTGTTAATGAAAGGGGTATGAAAAACAGGATGAAAAAAACCAGTTTGTCTAATGCCACCAAGGAGGCAAATACAATCAAGACCACCAGCGGCAATATGGGCAAATAGTAAAACTCTTTCGCCGTAAAAAAGCTATTCAGCAGAATAAACAAAACAAGGCAAGCCCAATACCAGTTGTTTGACTTACCCGTGTTTATGCGGTGAATAAACTGCTGAATCACAATTACAATGAACTTTTAACCCTCCGGATGTTCTCAAGAATCAGCAAGACAATTACAGATAGCATTCCGGCTGCAAGTGTTGAAACCAAGACGATAAGCCAGCGCACAGGATAGACCTTTTTCTCTGCAGGCTTTGCAAGGTTCACAATAAATTTATGCGGAATCTTGTCGGTAGCATCAACTTTTGCTTCTTCATATTTCGTCTTCAGTTGGCTCATGTTTTTCCGGTCATGCTCCATATCGTGCTGAATTGCCATTGCCTTTCCGCCGTATTTGGCCAATACCTGCATCTGATCCTGCAAAGTTTTCACGGCACTTGCATTTCCGGCAAGAAGTGCCTTTCCGTAAGCCTCACTCAAGCGCTCAACCTGAGCATTGTAATCAAGAACACCGAGAGCGCGCAGGTTATTCAGCGTGTCTTCTCGGGCAGATAAATACGATTCAAAATCGCGGTATTCTTTCTCAACAATAGCCAGCGCTTTACGAGCCCGTTCGTGTTGCATGCGTGTTTTAACCGAATCGAGCAGGTCCGAAATTTCGTTGGCCATTGTTGCAGCCAATTGCGGATCTTCGTCCAAAACATCTATGCGTACCGAGAGGTATTCTGTACGATTGAACGAAATATTTTCTTCGAATCGTTTATTGAGTTTGGTAATCGGATAGGAAGCATCCGGATCGATCCGATAGTGCTCCATGAGGTTAAATTTTTCAATGATTCGTTCCCTAATTTCATCTGAATTCAAGATCTGCAGCATTTGTTCGACCTGTTCTTCCTCACCAAACTGAAGGATGTTCTCCTTTTCAAACGCACTCTCACTCAGTAGCGATTTCGAAATCGAACTATTGGTTGTAGGGAACAAGACCACCGATGATTTGTATTTCGGTTTTATAAAAAACGGCGAAGAAAATAGGATGGAAGATATGGCTGCAATAAGAATGGTATAACCGATTTGCTTGCGCTTAGTCCATAAAAACAGCACCAGCTTGTTTGAATCAAATAATGAATCTCCTGAGTTTTGTTCCATCATATGTTGTTAGTGCAATTAAAATAATTTGCAAATGTATCAATAATTGATTCAACCGAGTTCAAACGTTGTTATCCATATTTTAGTATGCGGAAGATCGATTTCACATGCAATAAACCTATGGCAAACGACGATAAACCTCCGGTAATTAGAAGGAATAAGGCACCATAAATCCAATTGGAAAAGAGTTCACGCGAAAAAAATGCAAGCGAAAATACCAACCCGATAAAAATGGTTAATCGAATCATCAAACGTTTGTTGAATCGGAATCGGAAAATTTGCTGTGCAAGAAAAATTTGGAGCACGGCGGTGATGCTCTGTGTGCATAAGCTGGAATAGGCTGCACCCACGGCCTTGAAATGGGGAATTAAAAAGAAATTGAGCAATAAATTCAGTACCATGCCCGATGCAGCCATGATATTTAACTGCAACAAGTTGCCATTCGCTGTTAGGAGCGTTCCGAAAATATAGGTTAATGAAGTGGCGATAAAGCATCCCATGATAATCGAAAACACGTGTGCCGATTCTGCAATATGCTCGGCATAAAGCAAATCCATCAATTCGTGATTGTAAAAAAGCGCGGCAACGACAACAACGACAGCCGGTGTAATTAAAATCGTGAAGGCTAGTTTAACCAAGGCCTCGACCGATTCTTTGAAGCGAATCATGCGCGCAAACATGGGCAAGAGCAGTCCGGCAAAGAGGAACGAAAACATGTTGGCCGAATCCAACACGCGGTATGCCGCCGCATAAATTCCACTTTCGAGTGCACCATCGGGCAGCATCCGCTCCAGCATCACCGCATCCACTCGATTGTAAAATGTCATCAATAAGACTAAAATGGCGAAAGGCAGGCTTTTCTTGAGTATGAGAACGAAGAAGGGGAAATTCCACTTCAGCGCTTTGAACTTCGCTTTGCGCACAACAATCAGCAAGGTTATAAGCGTGGTAATGAAGTAGGAAAATGTCTGCGTATACACAAAAGTTTCAATTGTAAATGGTGTATTGAGAATGTTTCCCCACAACAGAATTCCACAAAACAATATCATCAAACTGCGGTCGAGCACCGAAATAATGCTGTCGGTTGCAAACAAATGCAGGCCGGCCAGATTTGATCGAAGGTACATAATCATAAAGGCCAGAAATTGATTGAAGCCCATGAACGCGAGTAAATACAGGGCTTTGCCTGAATAACCCAGTAACAATGCTGCCGCCATCGTAATAGTCATGAATGCAACACCTAACAAAAGCTTCAAACCAAGAATACTTGAAAAGTGCTTGGTAATTAAATGGTTATTCTGTGCGATGTTCTTGTTGTTGAAATTGGTAATTCCAAAATCAAGAATAATATTCAACAGAAACGAAAAATTAAAAAGTGCGAAGTACAAACCATAATTCTCCGTTCGCACAACCTCCTGAACCTCCCGCTCAATACCGAAAACCCAAAACGGCTTTATCAGTAAGTTGAGCGCCAGCAGTAACGCCAGATTCTTGATGAAGGTTTTTTGCATGCTGTTTATCTTAACCGGTCGGCCGATCGAACTAACTTCTCGTCGCGATTAATTGCACGAAGAGCAAGCATGTTTAAGAGGATGGACGCGAATGGCAAGCAGAAATTCCAAGCAATTACGCCATCGGTAAGGAGCATCATGGAAATACCCATTTCAACCATAAATCCCACACCTAATAATGCGCAAATCAACACCTGTCGCTTTCGATTCTTGAATGAAAAAATCGAAAATAAGAGGAGGCCATTTAAACTTAAGTTAAGGATTGTAACACTAATGTTTGAAGTAACACTTACCGAAGTATCTGTTGAAATTCCGATAGGTGCAAATAAAAAAACAAAGTTAACAATCAGAGCACCAAATAAATATAAGGTTTGAATTCGTTGCAACATGGTGAATATTTAATAAATGGGGGCGGCAAAAATACGTAAGCAATCGGGAATTATCTGATTTTTTTCTGGATTTGTTCTTTGTTAAAATTAATGTCGTATTATTGCCAACGAATTAACGATTATCGATTTAATTCTTCATTTAACCCGGTCTTACCGGAATCCCCCAAAATTTACATGTACACCATTCAGGAGCTAAATGCCAAACTTGTTGGCGAATTGCGCGAAATTGCTGCTTCATTGAAAATTGCCAAAGCAGATGCCCTCAAGAAAAACGAACTCGTCTATAAAATTCTCGATGAACAGGCCGTGAAGCCTGAACTTACTTCATCATTGAAAAAGAAAACGCCTCCCGCCAAGCAAGAAATTGAAGCGGTTACAATTGCAGCAAGTCCGGCAGAAATGCGCGCCAGAGCTTCGCGTGAATTAAACCCGCCTGCAGCTCAGAAAAATAAATCTGCCGAAGCCCCCAAGCGCGGTCGTCGCCCTAATCAACCCATCCTAGTGGAAATTAAGGCTCCGGAAAAGCCTGAAGCCGTTATTCAAACTGAACAAACCGAAAAGCCTGCTCAGGAAATACGGCCACAGGGCGAACACCATCGTCGTCGCCGCGAACGCGTTGAAGGCGAAAAGCCCGAAGAAAAATCAATCTCTTCTGCAGATAACGTTGTTAGACGCGAGCCCCAGCGTGTTCCATTTAACCGAACCGAATCCAATCTCGCAAATTACCAACCCGCCGAAGGTTCTACTCCTGCAAATCCTACGCAGCCAAACTCGGTCGCCGCCCAACAAAGTCAGCAGCAACACGGAAATCCGATGCAGCGCGAGCGGCAGAACTGGCAAAACCCACGCGATCGCCAACAGAATTTTCAACGCAACCCGAACCAAGCCAATCGCCCACATCACCCGCAAAATCCTCATCAGGCTGCAAACGAACAAAATCCGCTGAACGAGGCTTTTAACAACGACGATTTGCTCGTTACGACTGAAGGTGTTATCGAATTGATGCCCGAAGGCTTCGGTTTCCTGCGCTCATCAGACTACAACTACCTGCCATCGCCTGACGATGTGTATGTTTCGCAATCGCAAATTAAACACTACGGACTCAAAACCGGCGATACCGTGAACGGTTCGGTACGTGCACCGCGCGAAGGCGAGAAGTATTTTCCGCTGGTAAAAATAAACCTCATTAACGGACGCGATCCGGGTACTGTGCGCGATCGTGTGCCGTTCGACTTCCTTACACCGATGTTCCCCGATGAGAAATTGAAACTCACCGGACACAAACACGGAACACTTTCAACGCGTGTAATGGATTTGTTTACACCCATCGGGAAAGGCCAGCGCGGACTCATCGTGGCTCAGCCAAAGACCGGTAAAACGGTATTGCTCAAAGAAGTGGCGAATGCCATTGCCGATAACCATCCCGAGGTTTACCTCATCATACTTTTGGTTGACGAACGTCCCGAAGAAGTTACCGATATGGCTCGTAGCGTGCGCGCCGAAGTGGTTTCATCGACCTTCGATGAGCCGGCAGATCGCCACGTGAAAATTGCCAACATTGTGCTCGAAAAAGCAAAACGCATGGTAGAATGCGGACACGATGTGGTAATCCTGCTCGATTCCATTACACGACTGGCACGCGCCTACAACACGGTGCAGCCTGCATCCGGAAAAGTACTTTCGGGTGGTGTGGATGCCAACGCTTTGCACAAACCGAAGCGCTTCTTTGGTGCGGCACGTAAAATTGAAAACGGCGGTTCGCTCACCATCTTAGCAACAGCGCTCATCGATACCGGCTCTAAGATGGACGAGGTGATTTTCGAAGAATTCAAAGGAACCGGCAACATGGAGTTGCAGCTCGACCGCAAACTGGCCAACAAACGCATGTTCCCGGCCATCGACCTCATTGCATCGTCTACGCGCCGCGACGACTTGCTTGTTGACAAGGAAACCCTGCAGCGAATGTGGATTTTACGCAATCACCTCAGCGACATGAATCCGGTCGAAGTTATGGAGTTCATCCGCAGCCGCATGAACAACACCAGCAGCAACGAGGAGTTCCTCATTACCATGAACAGCTAAGACAATGACACCCGAAACCCGCGGCGCACTCTTCGTTCTGGCCCTTTCGGTAATCTGGAAAACCCTGCTGCTGCTCACCGGCTGGGTGGATGGCTTTTTGGGTAAATTTCCGCTACTGGCCATACTTGCATTTCTGCTTATTGGGATGTTTCGCAGCATGGAAGCACGACGCAAGTTATCGTATCCCGATGGCATCGCGTTTCTTCCGGCCTTTAAAGCGGGCATGTCGGTAAATGCCTTGTTTTCGTTGCTTTATTCACTGTTCATGTACTTTTACCTGTATGTGCTCGACACAGGTTTTCGCACCCGATTTGTAAACCATCGGGTGGCCGATATGGTAAGTGAAAAAACGGCGCCCGAGTCTATCGAAGCCTGGAAACAAAGCACCGCATCGTTCCCTTTCGAGATGATGTGGATGCTATTTACGTTTATTGGCGTTTTGGTAATCGGTACGTTCTATGCGGCCATGACGGCAAGAATGATGGCGAAGAAGTATCCCTTCATTTTAAATCGTAACAATGGGACGCGTTAAAGAACCCAAATGACCTGTCTTTTTAATTATAAGTGAACCTCTAACTGATTTAGCAAAGTAAAGAAACTAACGAATTTATTCGAAGGTATAATATTGTTGCTGTATCGAAGACGAA
>Ga0169931_10009025_pt1 | contig 14453 bp, 13 predicted proteins | sample Kivu_15m_20L_FD_129675 | JGI IMG/M metagenome (GOLD analysis project Ga0169931, IMG submission 129675) | Freshwater microbial communities from Lake Kivu, Western Province, Rwanda to study Microbial Dark Matter (Phase II) - Kivu_15m_20L... | ecosystem: Environmental > Aquatic > Freshwater > Lake...
GACCATCGCCATTTGGGCCTGTTGTGCCGAGCGGGAGGATACTGCAGTGGCGACAATAGCCCCCGATCCGATCAAAATGCTCAGGAGCGTGAGGAGAGTCCGAACCGGACGTTGCTGCATCTCTCGAAAGGACAGACGGGTCAGCGGCATAGCAAGCTCCGTAGAACCTCAGGCAGCATCGGTGGGGCTCTCCCCGGCTGCGACTCGAAATGCGGACGCATTCGCAGAGAATTCGTCCCGAGTAAGATCGGCTTCGATATTCCCATCGCGAAACTTTACCAATCGGAATGCTGCCCGTGCGACTTGCGCATCATGGGTAACCATCACGATCGTCTGCTGGGAGTCCCGGGCCAGGGAGCGAAGGAGCTCCGTCACTCGTCCGCTTTGGCGCGAGTCCAGATTGCCGGTGGGTTCATCGGCCAACAGGATCATCGGCTCGATGGCCAACGCCCGAGCGATCGCGACCCGCTGTTGTTCACCCCCGGAGAGTTTGGAAGGGATGTGTTCCCTGCGATGCTGCATTTCGACTCGCTCCAAAGCACGCATTGCTCGATCGCGTGCCGCAGAGCGAGGAACGCCATCGAGTTCCATGGGAAGGGCGACGTTCTCCAATGCGGACAAGGTCGGGATCAGGTTGAATGCTTGAAAGACAAACCCGATCTTCCTGCGCCGCAGAAGGGTCCGCTGGTCGTCGTCCAGCGTGGAAATATCAACGCCATCGAGGAGTACTTGACCGCTGCTGGGGGGCTCAATCCCGCCGATAATACTCATCAGAGTACTTTTTCCTGAACCGCTCGGCCCCATGAGAGCGACGAATTCTCCCGGTTCGATCGACAGGTTGACCCCCTTCAAGACCTCCACAGCCAGGTCCCCGGTTCCGAACTGCTTGGTCAGGTTGCGCGTTTCAATGATGGGCATTGGTCGTTCTTGGAGGAGGTGAAAAGCCCATTGCCGGAGCCGGCCGGATCGCCGATTATAAACGCTTTCGCAGGTTTTGCGGACCTCAGTTTGCTCCGGGGGATATTCCGAAAAGGAGGGGCCTGGAGCGGGCTTTACCGTCTAAAATACTATAAATTCGAGGGAATATGCGAATCGTTGTCACAGGAGCGACCGGCTTATTGGGGAACAACATTGTTCGTGCAGCTTGCAGCCGGGGAGATGAAGTTGTCGCCGTTGCCCGGAGTGCCGACGCATCTCTACCCCTGCAGGGCCTGCCCGTGACCCCCATCAACGCCGACATCGCAGACCCCAAATCGCTCGAGGGCGTAATCAGCGGGCCGGTGGACGCCCTGATCCATGCTGCCGCCCACATCCATCTGGGTTGGACAGGTCGCGAGGAATCCGAGAGGATCAATATCCTGGGAACTCGCAACGTTCTCGGAATCGCAGCCAAGCTTGGCGCCCGATATATCCACGTATCCACCGTTAATGTTTTGGCCGTTGGTCAACCCGATCAGGTGATCGACGAGGAATCACACGGACTGCCGCAGGTCCCGTGTACCTATGTTCAAACCAAGAAGGGGGCCGAACAAGAAGTCCGGTCCGCGATCGACCGAGGACAAGATGCCGTGATAATCTACCCCGGCTTTCTGCTTGGGCCTTGGGATTGGAAACCGAGCAGTGCGAGGATGATTCTCGGCCTTCGTCGCGGCGCTCCACCGCTTGCTCCCTCGGGAGGTTGTTCGATCTGCGATGCTCGCGACGTGGCGCAGGGGATCTTACAGGCTATCGAACAGGCCCCTCGGGGCGGTCGTTACATTCTAGCTGGCGAAAACTGGACCTACTTTCAGTTGTGGTCGGAGATCGCAACCCGCTTGAAGCGATCCAAACCTTGGCTCTCCATGCGACCTCCTGGCCGTTGGCTCATCGGGACGATCGGAGACTTGCTCGCAAAATTCTCAGCCAACGAACCGGTATTCAACTCAGCAGCCCTTCGCATGGGTGCGCAGTATCATTGGTACTCCAGTCAACGGGCTCGCGATTGCTTTGGATACCAATCGCGTCCCGCCTCGGAGTGTCTCGACGATACGATCGCGTGGTTGCGCGAGCATGGAAAGCTGGATCCCTCATGACCAAGTCACCGCTTCGATCGAAGTTGCGCGCGGGATTGCATCGGCATTTGATTCGATTTGGTATCGACACTCGAAAAAAACGCCCCGACCGTGTCGCGCTCGAAAAGGTCATCTTCCCCGAATTGCAACGAGATCCCCAGTACCAGTCGATCTTGTTCGTGGGTTGCGCTTGGTACACCCTCCATTACCCAAGCCTCTTTGGTGGAAAAAAATTTCATACTCTCGAGATCGATCCCGCTCAAGCATGTTTTGGGGCCATGGATCATCGTGTCGGTTCGTGCGAAGAACTCGAAGCGATTTTTTCTCTTGGCCAGTTCGACTGTATCGTGCTCAATGGTGTGTTCGGTTTCGGAATGAATACCCCTGATGCATTGAATCGAACTCTCCATGGTATTCATTATGCAATGCGATCCTTTGGGTTGCTTGTCTTCGGTTGGAATGACTTGCCTGCCCACGCACCCTTTCCCCCATTCTCGGTGGAATCATGGAGTCTTCTGGAGCCATACCGCTTCCCACCGTGCAACGCTGAGCGATATTCATCCGACTCGATCAACCGCCATAGTTTCCATTTCTTCGTAAACCGCCCCTAACTCAAGCATGTCGAATAACTTCGCCACACACCAAGACGCGATAGAACAGGCTTTGCGTCTGGCCATCCATTACCATGCAGGCCAACGAGACAAGGAGGGAAAATGCTACATGTTGCATTTGCTCCGTGTGATGCTGGCCTGCTCCACCCCGGAGGCTATGCAAGTCGCAGTATTGCATGATGTCCTCGAAGACACTTCGGCGACAGCAGAAGAGCTTCATGCTGCAGGAATGTCGCGCGAAGTCGTCGAGGCGGTCTCGCTGCTGACCAAGCCGGAAAGCATGCGTTACGAGGATTACATCATCCGCTTGTCTTGTAACGAATTGGCTCGGCAAGTCAAGATAGCGGATATTCAGGACAATTATCGACTCGATCGGGTTGCCTACCGCCCGGACCACCGCCATGAGGATCGCCAACGCATCGTGCGTTATATCCTGTCCTACCAATTTCTCGCTGGAGAAATCGCACAGGACGAGTACCTCTCTCGCATCGCATCGTTGGATTAACACGACTTGCCGATCATTTACTCGCTGTGCGGTTTGCGAGTTAAGTCGATTCCATCTATGCTTTAGGATTCCCTTCACACCAAAAAACAAGGACTACAACCCATGTCGCAAATCGGACAGAAACTGGAATCGCTCGGACTCAAGCTTCCACCGGCTCCGAAACCGGTTGGGCTCTACAAACCCGTCCTCGTAGTTGGCAACCTAGCCTATGTCTCAGGACACGGTCCTCTCAAGAGCGATGGAACCATGATGTTGGGGCGTGTCGGCGCCGATCTGGATGTTGAGGGTGGCAAGGCCGCGGCTAAGCAGACTGCACTCGCCATCCTGGCAACCCTTCAAGCAGGTCTCGGCGATTTGGATCGCGTTGTCCGGGTCGTCAAGCTGTTGGGACTCGTCCGCTGCACAGACGACTTTGGACAAAGCCCTGCTGTCATCAACGGATGCAGCCAAGTCTTCGTCGATCTTTGGGGTGAAGACCTGGGGATCGGAGTTCGCAGTGCGCTCGGAACCAACTCCCTTCCCGGTGGGATGGCGGTCGAGGTCGAAGGGATCTTTGAGATTCGATGAGTGAACGGCAAACACTTACGTTCCTCGCGAAAACGCTTGAACGCGCAGGACTGCAACCCAAGACTCGCTACGGTCAGAATTTCCTGATCGACCTGAATCTGCTCGACATTCTGCTCCAGGGTGCAGAACTGGGTCGTAGCGATGTGGTGCTCGAGATAGGAACAGGCCTCGGTTCGCTCACCAAATCGCTCGCAGCCCGAGCCGGTCGCGTGATCACCGTAGAAGTCGATCGAGACCTTCAAGCCTTGGCAGCCCGCGAATTGCATTCGATTCCGAATGTTGAACTTCACACCTGCGATGCTTTGCGCAATAAGAACCATTTGCGGCGAGAAATACTCGATGCGGTCTGGGCTGCCATGTCGCAGATCGAAGGAGCCAGGTTCAAACTGGTCGCAAACCTCCCGTACAATGTAGCGACACCGATCATCAGTAATTTGCTCACCGAGTCGCCGCTCGTCGAACGCATGGTGGTCACGATCCAGAAGGAACTCGGAGACCGAATCGTCGCTCCCCCCAGTTGCAAAGACTACAGTGCGTTGAGCGTCTGGATGCAGTCGCTGTGCGATTGCGAGATTCTGCGTGTTTTACCCCCGTCCGTTTTTTGGCCCCGGCCCAAAGTCGACTCGGCCATCCTTCGAATTCGCCCAAACGCCGATAAACGAAAACGAATCCACGATTTGGAGTTTTTCCACACCAAACTGCGTGCCCTCTTCTTTCACCGACGAAAGTTTCTGCGGAGCCAACTCGCTACCGCCGTTCAAGATGAACTCGAAAAGCCGGAAGTCGATGCCGTTCTCGAGCGTTTGAGTCTCGCCCCGAGCCTGCGGGCCGAACAACTGACCGTTGAACAGATCATTGAGATGCTCGAACTGTGTCGCCAGACAGTTCAAAGTAAGAAGATCCCTACAGAGTGATCTTGGGACGGGCTTCATTGGGTGGGCCAACTCGAGGAAGCTCAATCTCGATACAACAGCCCGCGCCCTGTTCCGATCGCATCGTAAAAGTGCCGCGATGCATCTCCACAATGCGACTTACGACGGCAAGGGAGATTCCGAGCCCGCGACCATGTTCGCGCCCGCTGAAGAATAGATCGTTTGCCGATCGCTGCGCTTCGCGAGACAACCCTGGACCGGTATCGCTCAGAATGATTCGAACGCGTTCGTTCGAGGAGTCGACTACAACAACATCGCACCCCCAACAAACCGCGTCGTTAGGACCGCAGACATCGATTGCGTTCATGCCCAACATCCGAAGTGCGTCGAGCAACGATGGGGCGTGGACATCGGCATAAATCTGCTCCGAGCCGATATCGCATTCCCAACGAATTCCCTCTTTGCGGGCCTGCTCCTGCAACTGAGTCCACGCTTGACGCACAATCGAAGCGACATCGGTTGCCGATAGACTGCAGACTCCACCCTGGATAGCGCGCATCACTTCCGCGAGCATCTCATGGGCTCGCATTCCTTGGTCCATGATGGTAGCCAAGGACCGCCGCGCTTGGGGATCGCCCACCTCACCCATCAGTTTTTGAGCTCGCGCGACGATATTGGCGAGCGGATTGTTGATCTCGTGCGTCAGTCCATAGGCTAGGTTGTAAACCTGTCGTCGCGCCGATCGCTCCACCGCTGCATGAAAAGAAACCTCGCAACTTAAAAGCTGAATCGCTCGGTGTACCGCATCTCGGACGATCGATTGATCCTCGGACTCCAATTGCGGCAAGAGCCATTGCAGGGCCGCCATATCGGGATCCTTGACCTGCGAAACGCTTGCGGGAATGGTCCAAGCCCGCTGTTTGGCATACGAAGCGATTTCCCGAAGAATCTCCAACGAACCGGTCTCAGCCAGAGACATGCGGGCCAACAATCGGTCCGCCGCTATCTGTAGGATCCGTGCCGCGACTTGGTGTTGCGGGTCGCTTCCGCCCGAAGCGGAATCCCCGTTGCCTTGAATCATGATGTGCTCCACAAACGATGTAGACACACAGCATACCAAATCTACGATTCAACCGTGCGTGGCTCGGTGCGGTTTGTAGCGGGATCGCCCCTTGCGCACTCCTTTGAAATGCCCCGTTAGGATGTTTCCTTTGCGATCTCGGGCTAACATCGCACCCCGAATCTCATCCCCGTCACGATTGGCCTGAAACGTCATCTCAGTTGGCTTGGAAACCGAGTCGCCATCGGGAGCGCCGATGTCCCCGATCAGAACTTGCAGATGGCCGGTCAACTTGTTCTCGTCCGCCGTGAGGACATTACCACGCAACTCTTGCGATTCCGTACCTCGCTCCTTGAGCGCTACCTCTTCGCCATAGACATTGAGCTCCATCATTTGTTCGTCAGTCCCTCCTAAGGCAACGATCAGGAGAAAGCGGCTGTCCCAATACGGTTTTGGTCTGGGGTACTCAGCGATGTCCTCTACATCGCAATTCAATGCCTCCGCAATCCGTTCGATGTTTTTCCTCAGAGCCGTCCAGGGCTTCTGGCGAGGTCGCTTCTTGACCCAATTCGAAAGTGTACTCAATGAGACAACATCCTCGAGTTGCCTATGAAACGCTCTAAGCGATTCATGATCATGGATGATCCGTCGAAAGAGTTGCTCGGACTTGATCACCATCAGCTTCTCGGACTTCATGTCGTCGTCCTCCCTGCAAAGAACCATCGCGAAAAACTATCGCGGAAAAAAGTCGCCGACCCCTCGAGCGATGTTCCCCGTCGCGAAACTCGCCTTAAGGGCCATGATAGCGTTTCATCCTCTCAAGCCAATCTTCGGCCAATCGAGTCCTATGGCGAACGCGTGCATTCCGGTGCGAAAAAAAATTCAGAAATGGACGTGGACATTTGGTGATCCCAGAAAAACAACGCGAAAGAAAAAGAGAGGATGTTCAATGAACATCTTTTGGAATCGCCGCAGAAAAGAAAAATCCAAGCTGAAGAAAATCTCCAGCTTGGATTTGGTATGTCGAGTTACTGAGAGTACCCAGATCTATTTCGTAAGAGCCGAGATCCAATCCTCTCGAGAGCTCTAGCGATTAGTAGCGACGGCGATATCCGCCACCACCTCCGCCACCGCCATCTCTACCACCGCGGCCACCGCCGCCACCACCGCCGGTGTTCTCACGTGGGCGGGCTTCGTTGACCGTCAACGGACGACCGTCGTGCTTGGTGTCGTGGAGATTGTCGATGGCGTTCTGCGCATCTTGAGCATTCTCCATTTCAACAAATCCGAAACCTTTGCTCCGACCCGTGTCGCGATCCTTGATCACCTGGGCACTGCGAACCGTACCGAATTGCGAAAAGAGTTGCTCCAACGCTTCATCGGTAACACCGTAGGTCAAATTGCCTACATACAACTTTGTAGCCATGCTACATTCTCCTGCATCGAAATGCTGCCTAACCCTCAAATATCACTTTCCGGGCCAGATGGAAAGGAACCCAACAAGGAGGGTTCGCCTAGAGGACACACGAACCAAGCAGCAGCAGGCGAAACACCAGAGCACTGACCAAACTTCGCTTCATCTTCCATCCGAAGGGTAGCCGTCATTAGCTCTCGAGGCAAGATGAATTCGGAATTATCCCATCAGATATCGGTGGTAGAATTGCCACAGTTTCCGGGACAAGCTTCGTCCGAGCGACCAGTTGCGATTGATCGCCATCGCTTGAACTCGAATGCCGGAGCGGAGTTGCGATTCGCATTGCGAGTCGATCTCCATGACCACCAGGAAATATCCCTTGATCGCTTTTTGCGTGTACGGGTCGACGTCGATATCGCCTCCCCCCAGATGGGTAAAGGCGGAGTCTTCGATTTTTTCGTGGCTGGATTTGGAGACACGGACCACGCGCCCCTTCAAACGGGTCCCTGGTTGACCGATCACATCGAATTCGACGGGATCTCCCTCGGCTACTTGCGAATCGAGGATTTCCTCGTCGGTAGCCAATGCCCGAACGATCCACTTGCCGGATTCGAGCTTCACGAGCGGTTCGCCTGACTTGAAGAATCGACCGGCGAATTGGTCGGATTGCCATTCGGTGAGGACCCCATCTTGCGGAGCTCGAATGGTGAGCCTTTCCATGGCCTTCTCGACAGATTCCAAAGTCAGTTTTGCCTGCTGATATTTTTGGAGCAGGATGCCTGACTCGTCGGGCTTATTCTGTAGAGAATCGACCCATTGGGTGTGCCCTTTAGCGACATCGGCTCGAGCGATAGCGTGCCGGCTCATCAGTTCTTCGTTCGTCAACTCGAACAGCATTTCTCCGGCTTGAACCTTCTGCGATGGCTCGAAGCCGACGTTGGAAACGAACCCTGGTTCCAGGGCTCGGATGAACGTCTCTTTTTCTCGCCCTACGATGCCTGGGAAAGAAATCGAAGAAGAGAGAGGGAGCGTCAGCAGGAACGCCGCGCATGCCCCGAGCGATGCGAGCATCACAAGAACGCGAGGCCGTCGCGATGTCGTTTCCGGATGGCTGAACAGATATCGCACCAGTCGGTCGATCCCCGGCAACATGGTCGCAAATAAATAAAACAACCCGAACGCCAACCCGATTGCCGGGATCTGCAGACTCAGGAAAGTTACGATCCCTAACAGGATCACGATCCGATAGGATTCGGACGCGGCACCAAAGAGACTGAGCAAGCGATCACCCCATAGAGTATTGCCGATGCGAGGTGATTCGATTCCTAGAAGAATCCGTTTCAGGCAATGAATGAACGAGGCGGTAGAAACTCGCTTCAAGTTCGGAATTCCCAAGGAGTCGCTCAGGGTGTAGTAACCATCGAACTTGAGGAGCGGATTGGCATTGAAGAGAACTGTAACCACGGTTGCCAGTACGATGGTGTAATGAGCCACCGAGTGAAGCAAGCCTGGAGGGGTCAACGACCAAACGAACACCGCGGCAATCGCGATCAAGGATTCAAAGTACATGCCCGCGAGATTGACCGCTATCCTCTGCCAACGATTACGAAATCCCCACGCGGCCGATGTATCAACGTAAGCGCACGGGGTTCCAATGATGAAGATCATACCCATCTCCGGAACATTGCCTCCGTACAGTTTGCACGCGTAGGCATGCCCCAGTTCGTGGAATAGTTTCAACACGCACAGGATCAGCAGCAGTACCGGCAGGCTCTTCAAAGCCAATAGCGATGAAGTGCTGTTGGTGAATTCGGCCCAATGGGTCGATACCACATAGGCTGCCACACCCACCAATACCATCCAAGCGAAGATGAACCAGGAATGAAACACCGGCTTGGCGAACCGCAGCGTCGCTTCGAGAAACCGATCCGGATTGACCAGCGGGACCTGGTAGGACAGCAAACGCATCGGCAGGCTGGCATTTTCCTTTTCCCTTCGCTCACTGAATTCTTTGTAAAGAAGTTTTCCGTCGAGGATCGGCAAGCAGATTAGGTTGCGTCGATGTAAATCGAGAATGAATTGGTAGAACTCGTCGCGTTGGTCTGCGGCGACCATTCCTTCTGCGGCCAGTTTTTCATAGGCTTGAAGAACCGTTTGGTTCGATTCCAAGTGCAAGAAGACTTGGTAATCATCCTTCGATAGCGCGCAACTGGAAAAGGCCAATGGATCGCGGATGACGTACTGGACTTTGTTGTTGCTCACTTGACGCGAGACTTCCAGATCGCTCCGCAGGCCGATCGGCAATGCGGAGATCGCGTTCAGGATCGACTCCTTGTTCGAAGTCGATGCGATCTCAGGTGGGGATATCACAGGGCTCATAACTGACTCACCTTTCGCTGAACATATCGAATAGGATGCTGCAAAAGGATCCACCACCCAGGTTGATTGCCAACGGAGATGCGAGCAAAACCGCTCAAGCCGAAACGAGTCGCTTCGTCGAACTGAGGTGTAGTCGCGATCGCTTTGATGAAGTTCTCGCCATTCATCGCAGTACTGGCCATCTCAACGCGTTCGACAATGATGTCGCGCCATTGATCGGGTTCAGCCGAGGTGGCGAATCGCCCTTGTTGTCCTGCGCGAAACTCCATGCCCAGGTGATCCGGTATGCGCAATTCGACTTGATGGGTACGGCTTGGAGCAAAATTGAGCAACGGTTCACCCAAGGAGAGCATTTCCCCCTCCCGTTGATGCAGTTCGCTCTGGATCACAGTACCACTTTCCTGCGCGAGGACGATCGCGTTTTCAAGCTTCGAGTTGATCATCGCCAACTCGTTGCTGATCGCGGCGACGTTGGATTTCTCCTCGCCAGCCTTGGCGGTGTCGCTCGCTTGAAGAAAGCGAATCATCGCCTGATTTCGGGACTTCCACTCGGACTCCAATTTCCCTTTCTGGTTGACCAATTCCTCGGTATCGAGTTCAAACAATACCGCCCCTTGGGATACCCATTCCCCGCTTCGGAAATAGGACTTCTTCAGTTTTCCAGCGAACGGGGCGGAGTACACTCGCTGCTGGGAACTGACCAGCGTGCAAGGAATACTGAGCGAGTGGGGCCACGGAAGAACAAGATAGGTAATGAAAATCGCGGCAACCGCCAAAACCAGGATTCGGCGCCCGGTCCCCGAAAATGCTTGATGCTTCGCGGCATTGGACAGTTGCTCACAGAAACGGGAAACAAAGGACTGATTCAACCGACTCGCCACCACCACGTATTCCGCGATTCTCTCGTTGCACGATTCGAGCATCGCAATCTCATCCCGGTTAAAGGGCCGATTCTCCTCGCGACGCAAGGTGCAGACCGCGACGACCTGCCCGTTGTGGCTCAGAGGCATCGAAAAACAGGAATTGTTCCCGCTCTCTACCCGGAGCGCTTGATGCAGTGCGCAATTCAAATGCTGGGTTGGATCCTCCGAAGGACCATCTTGCTGCAGGACGATCGTATGTTCCGCATCAACTGCTTCGGTCATCGCTTGTTCGATCGCGAGACACCCAGGTGAGCGTCGGTATACCGACTCAGAGCCCGAGATCGCTAGCAACTGAACCTGTTTCTTCTGAACGATTCCAAACGACACATCGATGCAATGCAACTGGTTGCACAGTCCATTGACAAAGTGGAATGCGAGTTCCGTTGGGTTGTCCCAAATCCTGCCGCTGCAGAAGGTTGTCGAGAAGTTTGAACCCTTGGGCCCTTTTGCTTCAAACACTTGCGCTTCATCGCTCGCAGTCGCTCGCGTAGAATTCTGAGCCGTCAGTTCCAAAATCAGCGATTGAAACTGCTCGAGAGCTCGCTTGGCCGCTGTCGCGTCCTCGGCAGGAACGACTACGCTAGCGACGCCGATCGGTCCACCCGTTGCCAGGCTGGTGGGTACTGCAATGACCGCAGTCTTCGTCCCTGTTGTTCGTTCTACGAAGAAGCTGGCTTGATTCGCTTGGGTCGACATGCATTCGAGTATCGGTACCGAACATAGTTGCTGCCACGTCTCCGCAGGCACATCCCCGCAGCAATGTTCATGTTCGATCCGCAGACCATCGAAATCCGCCCGGATCATAGCATACGGAGCACCGAAGCATTTCGCGATCGACTCGATACCCTCGGAGAAGCGACTCTTGCGGTCGGCAGTATTCGACGCAATCGATTGGATCGCTTCGGAGCATTGTTGGAAATCCAAGCCCCCGACAACGGGGACGTTGAAGATCGGAGTTCTTGTTGTGGGGTTCAGTTCGGTCTGCATAAAACACGCCTTGCGTTGACGTTTTCTGACGGGCTTTTAGTTACTGGCGAAATGAACAAGGAACCCTGCTGGCAGGTTGGGTTCCCGATTCTCAATCTCGAACATGCAACGAATTGTGTTGGTACTCGGATCAATCATCGGCGCCACGGATGTCAGTTTCGCTTCAATCGATTGCAGATCTCGAAACGAGGTCTTCAACGGGTACATGCTGCCGACTTGAAGCTTGGACTGGATGGAGCTCGGGACATGCACTTCCACTTTGAGCGTAGTCGTATTGACCACTTCGAGAATGCTCTGGTTATCTTGCAACCGTTCTCCGACATTCGCCTTAATGCGATAGACAACCCCATCGAAGGGAGCATTCAAAGTCAACTGACTGACACGTTCCCGCTCGATTACGAGTCGCTCCTTAGCAAGCTGAAGATTTCCTTCGGCAGTGCGCAGATTCGCTTGTGATTTCTCCACTGCAGCTCGAGCGATTTCAAAGTCTTGAGCAGCAACGGCGCGGAGATCGGTAACCGACTGGAGCCGTTGCAAATGCTGTTCGGCAGCCACCAGCTCTGCACGCGCCAGGTCGATCGGTCCAAGTTGCGCGGCCGCAACTTCGGCCGCTGCCAAAGTAGCCACTGCAACTCGATCATGCATGCGAACGAGCGGTTGCCCCTCACGAACGAGCGTCCCTTCCTCCACAAGCAGTTCCTGGACCACGCCAGCAACATTCGGATAGATCACCGCTTGCAACGATGGCCGTGTAATGCCTGGTAGGCCGGTATCTTCTTCCACGGAATTAGACGGCAACTCACCCGCTATCCCGAGAATGCCGGTTCCCAGCAAGGCGAAGACTGTGTAATTAACCCAAGAATGCATGAGGGATGCCCCTTCCATTCAAAATACGGACGATACTTTTTCCGAGAAAACCTAGGTCAAACCTGCATTGGGGCTTGGTTTTGCGCGAGCGAAGAGCCAGATTACCCCTCGTCGTTACCTAATAGACGCACCGTAGGACCTGTAACGGTTCGTCGGATGAGACGAACTATTCTCATCCGACGGATTATGAGGACAGTGCGATGGAGAGCCCTGGAATTAACCCTGTTTGCCACCTCGTTGACTGGTTCGTGTCTCGACACGGGCATCCTGGCGAACAGCCGAGTCCTGGGATAAGACCCCACCACGTAGCATGTTCCAGAAGGCAACTACGCGACTCTGCATTGAAACATTGCGCTGCGTCTCTTGCTCGATCTCCGACTGCTCCTGAAGTTGCTCTTGGCTAACATTGCCAGTTTCTTCGGAGTTTCCGTACTCGGTATCGATACCCAATGCTGCGATCTGGGCCATATCCGCCATTTTCGCAGTTACCGTTCGCTCCTCTTGAACTTCGAACGTCTGAGTTGCCGAATCCAGCTTGGCGACGAGAGCAAACGATCGGAGTTCCGACTGTTGCAAGGATTCAAACTCGCGAGCTAATTCGAGGTCCTGCGAAAACTCGACGGTGCTGATGTCCATTGCCAGGACTCCTACACTTTGGGGAGTAGCTTCAGCGGTAGCAGTACCGGAATTCGTTGGAGCTTCCCGAACAGGTTCCGAGGTGGGCTCTGCCGAACTGGTTTCAACCGTTACTCGATCCGAAGGCTCGGAAACTCGAAGTACCTCCACCTTCGCTTGAACCTGTTGCTCAACGACCGGTGGCAAAACGGCATCCACATCAATTTTCACCGACGTCTCAACACTGGCGTTTGAACCATTGCCTAATTCCGTGGTCGTCAACCGATAAGTGAACGTGTAGGCTCCCCAAACACCACCCTGCGAGTCCAACTTCAAAGCAGGGATATTCCAGTTGGTCAATTCAACCCAGTCGAGCGGATTCGTTGAAACATGGGACTGAACACCATCAGTAATCTTCATCCCCATCGGGATACCGCGCACATGGAGCGAAGCAACTTCGCTGCCATCAGTATCGGACAGCGAATACCCGAGTGGAAGCGCTAGAGTCTGCCCTGCACTGATTCGGCCACCTGTGCCGGTGATTTGTCCCGCATCTGCAACCGCAGCGATTTCGATCACTCGCTGGAAGGTCTGGGTGTAGGCAGGACCGTGAGATGTATACACGTCAACATTCGTGAGAATCGCTCCCGAAAGATTCGATGGTACTCGATACTGGAGCGAACCTAGCGACAATCCAAAAACGCTTACCGTTCCGCTTGTATCTGCAACGCGAATCGCTCCATTCGCATCGGAGACGATCGTTCCGGCTGGCAGCCCCCTTACAACGATATCGGTACAGGTTTCTCCATTGGTATCTATCTTGGTCACTGAAACTGGCCAGGTGAATACCGTATCCTCTGTTCCTTGAGTGTTCACGACTTCAACATGCAATTGGTCGCGATTGCCTTCGATGAGGATACTTACCGAAGCGTTGGCTACGAGACCGAACGAATCTTCGATCTGGTATGCGATGACGACCAAGGCGGTTTCACCCACGCTCAGATAGTCGTATGCAGTGCCTGCCTGATAAATCAGATTGCCACCGACGATCTGAACCTGACCGAATCCTTGTGAAATCTGAGCCGTTCTGACCGAGATCGAATCGTTGGGATCCAGGTCGTAGTCATTCGCAAGAACTGGGATCGTCGCAATATCGTTCTCCTGAATCGTGATCGAATCATTGATCGCAACGGGAGCTTCATTGGTATTCAAGACTTGAATCGTGAACGCAGCGATGCTGTAGCTTCCGTCCTGCGATGTTGCGCGAACGACAATGTTGTGCGATGCAAAAGACTCGTAATCGAGCGGACCGGTTTGTGAAACCATTCCAGTGACTGAGTCAATCGTAAATCTTCCACTAGCACTGTCGTCGAGCGAGTAGGTGACGATATTGGTTGTCGAATCTCCATCGAACGCCGATGCAGCGATTCCAACCGGGACCACCCCAAACGTATTTTCGAATACTGCATTCGAGTTCGGGTTGGTATCAATACTGATCGATACATCGAACTCATCGATATCGTTGATCACAATGCTGAAGACTTGATCGGTATACGATCCGTCAGTCGAGGTCGCTCGGACCGTGATCGAACGGGTTGCACC
>Ga0169931_10009026_pt1 | contig 14450 bp, 10 predicted proteins | sample Kivu_15m_20L_FD_129675 | JGI IMG/M metagenome (GOLD analysis project Ga0169931, IMG submission 129675) | Freshwater microbial communities from Lake Kivu, Western Province, Rwanda to study Microbial Dark Matter (Phase II) - Kivu_15m_20L... | ecosystem: Environmental > Aquatic > Freshwater > Lake...
CCGAAGCGAAATCATCGATTTGGTGGGTTTTCTGAAGTCTCCGGAATTTTTCATCCAGTCACTCAAGTTTGAAAAGCGATTTCTGAGATTTTTTTATAAAAAATGCCAACCACGGCGTGCGAGCAAAAAGCGCGTGGTTTCGTGCGTACTGCGCGCATCACGTATGTAGAAGTGTAATTTGCTACGTCATCTGACGTCATAACCGCTTTTAACGGATATTGCCGATATTTTTTGTGCCCCTGTCCAAAATTATTGAGACGTATGTAGTACTGTATGGCTGTATGGCTAGTCTTTTTTAAAAAAGATCCAAAGATTCGCATCAATGACGCAACGACACGTCAGCAGAATGCTCCATCTTGTTCTTTGAGCAGACAGACCAGCCGGAGCGAAAAGATGAGAAAAGATCTCACGTCATTGATGACGATGCTTGTCGCAGTGCAGTACTAACATCTCGTCGTTTCGTATTAATAGTATTAAGAAGAAAGTAATCAAATCATACGACACAGCAGAAGACACATTATTCAAAAAAGAGTATTCTATACCTGAAGATCTTGCTCCTGCGATGAGCCAGACGACTAAGGAGGCTTCAGCAAATAGGTCTGATACAGGTGTCGATTTCGCAGATCATCAAAATGATCATGATTCTGGAGCTAACTCCAAAACGGTCACCTATGATCAGACTGCATTGGAAATGGTTCCTACTCAATCCTTATTATTGTCGTCATCCTCTGCATCACCGGCCAACCATGATCCCAACTATCGAATGAGATCCCAATCCTTTAAACGTGACAAACGCAAGATCTTTGTTGGAGGTTTGCCTATGGACTGTACGTTTTCGTACTTTCAATCGAATATTACTTTTTATATTATGAAGCTGCATTAGAACATAACAATCGTTCATTTCTTTTGTCCACCTCCTCTGACTTTTCGTGATGAACACACGATACCTCCATTGTCGTGTCGATATTTTTACAATCACACACACACACAAACGCCTGTACTGTTACTTGAAATGCCAGTAACCGATTTGGAACTAAGACAAGCCTTTGAAATGTATGGCCCCCTCGTAGATTCTGTGGTTATGATGGACAAGAATACGAATCGATCTCGAGGATTCGGTTTTGTGACGTTTGAGGACTCACGTGTGGCACAATATGTCTTGGACTCGGAATTCATCGCTCATGGGAAACCCATACCTCCTGGAGGATGTCGGTCAGGGCGGTTCTTTGTTAAGCACAAATGGTGTGAGGTTAAGGCTGCAGAACCTAAAGAATCACCATCCCTTGTATCGCAGTTATCCTCGATGGGTCAATTACAAAATTCACCGTTCGCACTGAGTCCTACTGCTTCTGTTCCATGGACCAACAACACAGTCATTTCTTCCCCACATCCATCATCCTTATCACCCAGCTCACAGATGATTACTGTTGATGAGAATAACAGTCGTGTCACTATGAGTCCATCGTGGAATAATGATACAATTCCAACTAGCACCTCAAAGGATAATATGTCCTCTCCTTCCACGTCTCCAGCAGGAATAGGTCCTCTACAACGACAATCAACAACTCGAACTATGCCGACATATTCTTCGGCTTATTTAACTACAGCTTCAAAATCTATCATGAATGATTATGACTACCTCAATCATTCTTACCAAAGCTTACATAATTATGGAAACTATTCCACCATCGATGGGCAACGATCACACTTTTCCATGGCTATACCTGGATCGTTCACCTTAAATCAGTATGAAAATTCATCATTTCCAGTAAATATATCTAGCTATGACAATACCTACACTTATCCGAACTCTCCATGTATACATCAACTACCCTCCATGTACTGTCATCATGTATTTTCATATCCTTCACAAGCAGGTGTGGGTATGACATTATCCGATGGTCATTACAATATTCCAGTAGTGTTTCCAAACACGTATTATATGGTTCCATCCTCCATAATACCAAAGTCTCCTAGTGGAACTTCTTGCCAAGATTATGAAGAAGGAAATATCTTATCCCATGATTGTCAAGACGAGATGGATACATTGGGTATGAATACTGATAGCAATAATAATAATAATACTTAAACACTCGCCATCAGTTAATATCTTGGATGTGATGATTCCATTGGTTAATATCTTGGATGTCATGATTCCATTGTATATTAAATTAAATACCACATTTTTATTCTATAATCTACGCAGTATATAACCGCAGATGACAATTAGAAAGCTTCGTAATCGAAAGTAATACGCCTTTTAAAAATGTGTGTGTGTCTGATTTCCCAGAAAAATCAACCGCTATAATTTCGGTTAGCCCCTTTACAATTGTTGTCTTTTGTTCTTTGTTTCATTATGCACGTTCACATACTCTTTAAATTGCCGTGGATTCTGCGTTCTCAAGCTGCACAAGATAGTTATCACATGATGGTAAGCAAGATATAGTACATAATCTTTACTTTTCTCTTACTCGATATCCTAATTCGTGACGGTGAGAGATGACTTTGTGAAGAGAGTCATTTCATGATAGTTAAGGATATGAAACGTGGGGAATCATGAATGTTGTTTATATGCTTGTATCTAAGCCCATATCAATCAAAGGTCTTATATCATTTTGTTGTTTTGATTGCATGAAATAACCAGGAAAAAGCAAGTCTTACACCTTCACCTGTTTTGGCTGATCCAGCCGTAATAGCCATGATAGGGTTTAGTGTTGGATACTTGATAGTAGCTTCAGTATATGTGTAGTCATGAAGCATATTGAGAGAGTTGTACCTATCTTCCAGGGGGTAGTCTATAAATTGGATACCTCTGTCATGTTTTATTTGTAGCTGTGTGGAAATAAAAGAATAAGGTGATACATTAGAAGAAAGAGATATCTTAAATTCAAGGGTAGGGGGGACATTCACGGGTTTTAAGAAAATCGATGCAATATCATAGATAGAAAATTTTGTGAGATTTACTTTGTCATCGTACTTGCATTTTGAAGGATGAAGATGGATAGGTTCCGATAAATCCTCCTCTTCTTCATCATGGAGAGTGGCACTACTAGTAGTACTTGTACTGCTGCTATGGCTACTGGTGCTGCAGCAACTATTCATGACGTTGGGCTCATATGTGGATGTATGAAGATCAACTTTATTAAAAAAGATAAGAATAGGAATACTTGACGCATCAAAAGCAGCATCATCAAGATGATCTCTCATGGCTAGGAAGAAAGCTCGAGCTTCATATAGCTTGTCAAGATGACAATCCTTGGAAATATCTACAACATAAACTATGGCGTCTATTGATGAGTAATGTTTATTCCATAAGGATCTCATTGTCGGGCTACCGCTCAAATCTAAAATTTTTGCGCGTAAGCCAAAAGCTTCCAACTTCGTCAAGTTCATTCCTATGGTAGGGCGTATCAAATGAGACGGGAGCATTTGTTTTCCAGGTATCAAATCATACTGCTGAGCAGCAAGCTCCTTTGAGTGTGACGATAATGTCAACAAGCCCAGGAGTGACGACTGATTGGTCATCGCGGTTGCACAGGAGACGCCCTCGAACTTTTTCTCGTGTTGGTTATGAGCACTACTAAAAAAATGTCCCAACGGGTCTAACAGTTGGAATCGGTCCACCAGCCAGTGATCAGACTCACATCGAGGGTCAGCAATATCAGTAGAAGTATTCTGTTGAGCCGATTCCTGCTGCCGATGAAAGTGAACCTGGTCCTGTGATGATGAGAACCACCCCGCTGAAGTATTTGTAGTATTTTTGAAATCAGTCACCTTCAGACGCTCCAACAAACTCGTTTTACCAGCATTATCACAACCCACCAATAACACAGACACTTCACGCGAGACGAGATATGTTTCGTACAGCCCAGCGCCTAAGCTAAACATTTGCGTTGCGTCGTTGATAATAAACCTCTCGCCGCACTCTCTTGGTCTCTCTCAGTTATTATGCACTACTGAATGAGTGACTGACTGAACTCACTTGAATGGCTGATGGATACATATGCTTTATGAATGCATCACAGGCATTCAGATCGTCCGTTATATCCTTTGGGTCGTCACACAGCTCAGAAAGCCTTATTATCGGCGGATGTGATATAAATACTGTACTACATATAATAATTCAAGCCGCACGAAGATGCATAGATGCATGTACATACTAGCCTACATACATACTATAGTAGCTCTTCCACGTGGATCGTTATGCCCATCAGCGAAAGCCGCATCAGCTGAAACAGTAGCCCTAGTACCATATGTATTTAGTATACTTTCACAGTTTGATGGGATACATGATACCCTTTTGACTGTTGATGATGAAGAAAACAATGGTCCTGTTCAGTATGCCCGAGAATGCCATTGAGACTTAGTACCTAATTAATATTCATTCTAGGGGTATGTACTATTGCCCTCGTGGAAGACTATAACTGTGCGATTCATTAGGCACGAAGTCATAATTCCGCAGTTGCATTATTTCAACATTTTCATATTATCACGTGTCGGTTTATAGATAGGCTCGGTCTATCACCCAGTTATTAAAATAGCTTTCTTCATTAAACACAGCGGCTGCAGCATCGACAGGCTAGGATCGATTCCTCTCCGTAGCAGTCAGCTTCCAAAATCTCAAGCTCTCCTCCATGAGTAGTTGTGACATTCTTTCGCAAATTACAAAGCTGCATTGGAACGTTACCTTTTAATGAATTGTTCCAGAGCGTGACTATCTCTATAAACTGGATATTGGAGAGAGTAATAAAGCATGATTTTGTTGCACGCGAATTCATTCAATAGAATAACTTACCAAGATTCGATAACTGCCCTAATTCTTTTGGAAGGGTGCCTTGCAGACGGTTCGATTCCAGCTGTAAATATCGCAATTGAACAAGATTTCCGATTAACACAGGAATTGTCGATGATAAAAGATTCTCATTTAAATCGAGTTGAATCAGATTTTTTAACTTGAAAAGGTCAGGTGGTAATGTGCCTACAAGCTTGTTGAAGTTCAGGTTGAGGGCTTTCAAACTACTCAGCTTTCCCAATTGGGGAGGTATTGTCCCACTAAGATACTTATGCTCTGCTCGCCAATACTCATTAACATTCATCGCACCCTAATTATAGCATGTATATCAATGGTAACATGGTTGATGAGATCAATGTTAAACAGACTTGACAAATATCTACCTTGTATTTTCCATTATGCCTCAACAAACAAACATACCTCCAAGTTAAGTACTTTTAATGACCTCGACAAACTTGCTAACTCAGATGGAAGGCTACCTGAAATACTACGAACCAAAACAAACCATGCCAAAAAAGGCATTTTGAGCGAAATGATTACACTTTATCAGGTATATCATGGGATGATTCTGGACGTACCAAAGTCAATTTTTTGAATCCATTTGCTAGATTTGCATTCTACTCCTCCCCAATCACACTCATGACTTTCCGATAACCATGAGCTCTTCCGGCCATTACTGAGACAAACCTTTCCAGCTCCAATAAGATCACAAGGCATTTTTGAGTTGCGTCCGCATCTTTCCCATGTCTCGTCACCATGTGTACTGAAATAGAATACTCCCAGTGCGTAACGTTGGAGTATCGCATCAACTTGATCCAAAAGGCAATTACTTGATGACCCAATGTCGGGATTCAATAGGGGATTAGGGGTTACATCATCGATACTGGAATTATTTTGGTTCATTTTGCCTTTTATTCCTTTGTAGGAGGCATTTTTAGAACCTTTTGATCTCTCGTTGGTGCCACCTTTTAAGGTCGTGTCATCGGATGTACTCGCCTTATTTGTGCTTTTAATTTTTTTATCCGATCTTGCAGTGGAAGATGTCTTTTTGAAACTTTTACTATTTCCAGATTTGGTCGATGATGAAAAGGGTCTGATATTGTCGTATGTCCATGGGCGTTTTTTATCTTCCTGTTTGCTCTTCTTCGAAGATTTGTTATAAGTAGGGCCTTTGGATTGAAAATCTCGAATCAATTTTAAGGCAGCTGGGGTACTCTTTAATAAGTATCCATCTACATTTTTGTTTGTATTTGTTTTGAATTTACGATGCATATGTATGGTCTTCGCGGTTTTTATCCTTGACGGGTGCTCGCATCCCTTTAATGTATCTTCAATCAAAAGCCATTCTAATGCTTTTCTTTGTGGAGAAGATGGATCATTCAAGGATTCTGAACTTGAAATAAGTGTAGCTATGTCAAATAATCGTTGCCTCACGCTGCGAACATTATCTTTGCAAGACTGTGACTTATTTTTCGTCGATTTTTTCGAACTTTGATCCCCCTTAACAAACCTCTTGTGAGTAACCCACTCAACGCCAAGTTTTTCCTCCGAGGCTCTATCGGATAGACCTAAAGTCAACGTGCTTGTAACGAGAAGATCTTGTATTGTATGATTACGAAGAATATAAAGAATAACTGCGCTAGCGACGTCATAACTTCTCAAAACAAAATGCAATATAGTGGAAATATTATGAGATAGGTTTTTGATTATCCTATCAAGCGTTGACTACAGAGAAACAGAATATCATTTTTTTTGTAAAATAATGATAGGTAGAATTGTTGAGCAATTTCTTTTCGACATTCTTGGAAATTACAGGAGAAGAAACAATATCTCATCCTATTCGAAGATGAATAAAAGACATTTCTGTTAAGTCCTCAATTCTTCTTCGAATGAGATACAATTTCTTCTCCTGTAAATACTTTGAGAATACAAAATGTCGAAAAATCGCCCAAATCTTTGATCCCCTAGTTCTTTATGATCTCAGGGGGTAGGTCCTAGGTTATTCGTTTCCATGAGCCGATAGGTGCAAGTGTAATGTAAGTGAAAAGAGCTGTTCTTAAGAAAAGTTACTTATTTTTATATCTGTCATTATATTCATTATGATGAAAAACGTAACGCTGGCCGTGTATAATATTTTAATGGTCTCGATAAGTCCTTGTCATTGTAGTATTAGACCTAGAATCGTCCCGATATAGATAGGACGAACGATTTGTCGAGTTTATTTGTCGATTCTTATAGTAATCTGAGTGTGCTTCTCTTCGATAACATTCATCTTCATCACGGACCGATTGCATAAGATGAGATAATTCCTTTCGTTTTTGCTCAACGACTAAACGAATACGTTCTTCAGGTAATTCATTTTCATTAGCGTGTCTTAAACGAGCCTCTGCCTGCTCTAGCTCCAAGCGAATGTGAGTTAACGCAATTTCTTGATCCTTGAAACGAACACAAGGACACAACGTATACAAGGATTGTTTTAAAAGCGAGTCATGGTTCAAACCATAATCTCATAAGGACGTAGACAAGTGTATATGGACTCACCATAGTGAAGTGATGTATGACATGAGCCTTATTTTCGATACGTCGATCCAAAGCTTGGACATCAATGCCTTTCCTAGCTAATATTTCCTCCCTAGGTCTGGCATTGCCAAACGGATTTACGCGAGTTTTCGGTGATGTTGTAGTTGTTATCGCAGTATAAGTGCTGTCAGCCTTGGAATCGATGCCTCGAAAAGGCAACTATTATATGCACACATAAAGAGGAGCGTATCATAGTTATGAACCAAAGGCGAACCGGTTTGTAATGAACGTTGAGGCAATATGACATGGGCACTTACATTGAATCTTTCTCCTGTTTCCGATGGTTGTTCCGTGCACGATTGTTGTTGGAGGATATACTCGTCTCCAGCAGCAATGGCATCAGCACCTGTTTGAAGATCCATGATCTGTCTTGATGACGACCGTCCATCATCATGGGTTAAGAGAGTAAAGGGTCGTTTTGAATACTGACGATTGCTTTCGTGATCTCCCATCAATATTGTATTGGTTATGGTAATTCTAATGTATCATTTTCTCAGAAGAATCTGTTTCCGTGAATGAGAACCACACCAAAAATCATGATGTAGGTTTCAACCTGCATTGACGAGTAGTAATTCTATGGAGCTGGGTCATACTGTATTTATAGAGTCAGCGATTGAGTCTAGCAATTGTTTCAGGGTTCCGATTAAAATTATTTAGGCCCTCCGATCTCGTAAAACTGTTTTAAAAATAACTCAAGAAATTCCAGTAAAGCAACGAATGTCTTTGTAGTCAACATATGCGTGACGTCGAAGAGACCCATACTCGGTGGGTTCGGACAATGATCCATTAAGGAACGATGGGCTAAAATACTCTTATCTTAATTGGCAGTCCTTTTGATGAATCTGTCATATACCAAGATTCGTCGCGGCAAGGATGAGCTGAAGATCGACTGATGGCTCATGATGACAAGGTATTAACATGTGCTATAAGTTAAATAGGCTCCAAAGATGTGCGAGGAAGAGCAAGTAAAGCATCGCGGATATTGCCTCGAACCGGTCAGGCCAGGAAACGAGCATAGAGAGAGGATGTCTTAATCGGGCTTTTTATCACCAGCGAAACTTACGACCCCGTCGCGATCGGCGTCCTTTCACACTTTGATCCTCTCTCCATGACAAATCATCACATCATGATCAGATTATGTAAATTGAGGATCATTAGTTAAGTAGATACAGTCGGATGATCTTGTTGGTAGTAGTAGTAGTAGCAGTAGTAACGATGTTATTCAATTAATAGTGAATTTCGAGATGAGAGGTTTTATGGATCTTTCTTTTCTCACATGCTGAGAACGTGTTGTCAAAGCAGCATAGAGCCTGTCGCGCAGCGCTGATCAGTAGCTTAGTCACGTACGCGTACAGTCGTGGATTAGGAGCTAGTACATACAGTAATTAGACACTCATAATTCGTAATTACATCGGTTTCCAATTACGTGTTCATCAATAGAACGGTCCATAAATTAGCTACAAAGGAAATATCAAATACTCAAATCCATTTAGCATCACTTCTCATACAACATCCGTAGCATCAGTCCGTGATACTAATATTAATTCAAGAAGCGGAGTTCAACCCCTCCGGCAGAAGCCATTCCGCTATTTATACGAATAGTCAAGGATTTAAACGATTTTCTCCTCTATAATCTCAGCATGTTTCACATCCCTGCGTTAAAAAATCGTCCTGAAATCTATTGTACTAAGATAATCTATTGCTCCTCTCTTCGAATTTTAAGACACTCTCTATTTGTAAACCAAAACTAGCATTAGTATTAACTTTTATTTCTCGTTCAATGCAGCAACACCAGGTAATATCTTGCCCTCGAGAAGTTCGAGAGAGGCACCTCCTCCAGTCGAAATATGGGACATTTGATCGGCTTTTCCAGATTGCTCACATGCAGCAACAGAATCACCTCCTCCGATGATTGTAACAGCACCTTTCTTTGTGAGGTCAGCAAGGATATCAACGATACCGAAAGTTCCCTTATTGAATTTTTCGATTTCAAATACACCCATGGGTCCGTTCATGATGACTGTTTTGCAATCAGATAGGAACTCCTTTTGCTCTTGAGTAGACTTGGGTCCGTTATCAAGACCCATCCATCCATCGGGGATCTTGTCAAATGTAACTACCTGAGTGTTGGCATCGGCAGCGAATTTGTCTGCAACTACAATATCAGAGGGTAAAAGAATTTTCTTTCCAAGTTTTTCAGCCTTAGCCATAACGTCCTTGGCAGTTTGGATGTAATCTTCCTCACAAAGAGACTTTCCTACATTGTATCCCTTGGCTTTTAGGAACGTGAAAACCATACCACCTCCAATTACAATCTTGTCACACTTGTCAAGTAGGGCATTGAGCACGGTAATCTTAGATGAAACCTTTGATCCACCAACAATAGCAGCCATAGGTTTCTTTCCACTGGATACAGCACCATCAAGGTATTCAAGTTCCTTGGCAAGAAGGAAGCCTGAAACCGAGGGTTGCAAATACTTGGTAACACCCTCTGTGGAAGCATGTGCTCTGTGAGCAGTACCAAACGCATCGTTGACATAGAGATCAAAGGGTGCAGCAAGTTTCTTTACAAATTCAGGTTCGTTTTTCTCCTCCTCTGGATAGAATCGAGTGTTCTCCAACATAATAACATCACCAGGTTTAGCAGCAGTGACAATAGACTTCACGGCATCACCGATACAGTCAGGGGCAAGAGTAACCGGTTGGCCAAGTAATTCTCCCATGCGAACTGCACAGGGACCTAGCGAGTACTTGTCTTCAGGTCCACCTTTGGGACGTCCAAGATGCGAGCAAACAGTAACAATGGCTCCCTTGGACTTGAGGTATTGAATAGTAGGGATGGATGCTCGGATACGGGTGTCATCGGTTATAGTCTTTCCATCAAGTGGAACATTGACATCACAACGAACCAAGACACGTTTCCCCTTAAGCTGAGCCTCAGAGAGATCCTCGATAGATTTCTTTGCGTCCAAGGCAATATCACTGCGAATACCGAAGGCTAGATAAAGGCTGGTTAAGAAAACACAATGACTTTCAAAGAAGAAGAGAAAGGTGCAGAGATATTCACTTACATGCGGATGGCGCAAATGCAGCAGAGCCTGAGATAGCAAGAGCAAGAACAACAGCTTTCAAGAACTTCATCTTTTATTTTCACTTGGAAGGATAATTTATCTTTGTTTCAATTAAACTATGTCAACTTTTATGGGGTTCAAGGATCAAGGATACGTCGCGATGAGAAGAGGCGGATCCCATACATACGTATGCGTGGCAATAAGACAACGTTTTCTCAAACACACGTCATAGCCTTTACCCAAATACAGTATTAGGGTTATTTTAGACGAGCGCGGTACTATACTTGATCGAGCATAAAGCATAACCTTATAAATTATAAATACTTATTACAAATTTCTTAACAATTGTATGTCGCGACTTACTATCATAATCGAATGCTTTACGATACTCCGCTGTTTCTAGCATTTCGTAGATAAACCATTTTAAACAACGTAATGAGATGATTGAAATCACTATGTTACTCAAAAGGAAAAAGAACTGCTACAGAACTCAGTTTGATATCGCTCCAACAACATCGATATTGCTCCACTCATCATGTCAAATTATTCTGCTCTTCTTAAGCTTACAATTTTTATATTTTATAGCAGCTGTATGCATGCTAAAGTTCATTCTTACTTTCGTCCCTTTTCTTTTCGGCCTTTTCCTCTTGCTTTAAAACAGCAGAATCTATATCAGCATGAAAGTCAAAATCAGCAGCTACGTGACCCTCTTTGTCTTTTATCGATGTATCAGCACCACTCTTTTTCAATAGGCCAACCATTCTATTGTGTTTCTCCAGGGCCTCCTTAATAATAGAGCCGGTGCCACCATCATCAATGCTCTCGTCTGATTCACTATCCTCTACCCTCCCAGTCAAATTTTTTTCTATCTTCGCTTCGGCCATAAATTGTTCATATCGCTCCCAAAGCGTCTCCACTTGATTTTTACCATTATACGCAAACATTAATGCTGTATGTCCATCCACGTTTTGTTCATTCAATAAAGCTCCTGATTGAATCAGAAGCTCTACAATGTCGGTATTTCCCCGCGCAGCAGCTGCCATGAGTGAGTTTGTCGAATCCTTGTCTTTGGTGTTAACATTCGCTTTTCCTATCTCAATCAGTAGTCTTACGACTTCAAGATGTCCCTCGGATGATGCAGCTATCAATGGCGTAATCCCCTCATCACTCGAGATATCAACCCATGTTCCATGATTTCCCGAAACTTGAAAATCGCTGGAAGAATGCTTCTCAATTAAAGCTCTCACGACGGATGTAAGTCCTCGATGACTCGCTTGGAGAAGTGTGGTGATATTGTTGGCATCTTGATAATAAATATCTGCATCCTTTTCGATCAATGTCAAGGAGAATTCAATATTTTCTACAATTATACTATCCATAAGAAGATTGTGCACAGTCCCATCATCATCTTTGAATGGAATGTTGGGGTTAGCACCCGCTTTGACTAATGCCTTCACAACCTCGCCATGATTACCCTTCACAGCAAGGTACATAGGGTCCCTATCCTCATCATCCTTGATTGAAACATCTGCACCAGCTTCTAATAATACTTGAACACAGGCCAAGTGACCACCTTGCGCTGCTACGTGAAGCGCTGTTACACCATCCACATGAGGATCTTGCTCATTATTATAAGTTCCATCCTGAATCATTTTAGCGAGTTTTTCAAGGTATTCAGGAGTCGCTTGAGCAATTGCATTCACATCTGCACCTAAACCAATCAAAAGTTTGGTTGCATTGACATGCCCTCCCGCAGCAGAAAACATGACTGCACTACCCCCCGAAAAAGATAATCTATTTATGTGTTGAATCATGGCATCACTTTTTGGTTGCATTAGGGAGGAAAGGGCATCCAATACATAGTTTAGCGCAGTAACGTTGCCATTTGAAGCGACTGCCATAAGCGGCGTTACTCCATCTTGATCCATCGAATCAACTTGCGCCCCCACTGAGATAAGATATTTGATAGAATTAGCAGCTCCTGCCGTACAAGCTTCTAACAATGCAGAGCCTCCATTGCTGTGTAAAGTATGAATATCAGCTTTACCGTCCTGAACAAGTACTTTGAGTGTTTCGACGTGTCCTAATGAAGCAGCATACATGGTTGAAGTGACTCCATTATCAGCCACGATGGATACATCCGCACGTGCATCATGAATCAAATATTTTACAGCGTCGGTCTTTCCATTAGCAGCGGCGATGATAAGGGCGTTGAACCCTGTTTTCGACTTAAGGTTTATGTATTCTGAGTCCTTATTGGATGCATCAGCTATTAATTTTAGTACCTCAACAGATCCATGTTCAGCAGCATTCATCAGCGCTGTCAATCCATCCTTATCAACTGCCCTAATATTGGCCCCATTTTGAATCAAGAATTTGACGCTTTCCACATGTCCTGCATGGGCCGCAGTCATGAGGGCAGTTAGACCATCAACACGAGTAACTGTTGAATCTGCACCTTTTTTGATAAGGACCTTCATCACGTCTAATTTGTTCTCTCCGGCGGCTAACCACAGTGCAGTCACTTGTGATTTCGTCGTGGCATCAACTTCTGCTCCAGCTTGTAGGAGCAGTTCAACTACTTTAACGTGTCCCATGATGGATGCCTCCATGAGTGCACTTATACCATCCTTGTCTTGAATATTCACATCCGCAGAAAAGTCCTTGATAAGTGTCTTAACGATGTCGACATGCCCAGATGCTGATGCAGCTATGAGAGCTGTAAGTCCATCCCAATCGACAGCATTGACATCGACGACGGTGGCAGCGTCTTTATCCTTTGGATTCAGTAAGGATAACATCCTTTTCTTATCACCATCAGCAGCAGCTCCAACCATCCTTGCAATGGCTGAGGACATGACATTGATATCAGCCTTGGAAGCAAACTACATATTATACCGAGATACATAGATAGATGATAGAAATATGAATTACCCCCGAAGGAAAGAGGAAAAATGCATGTAATTGAGAATCATGATGAAAGACTGGATAAAAAAGGATGATCCAATCAAAATGTGTACTCATGTGTGTAATAACTTCGATTTGTCTTACCTGCAGTTGTAAGGGTGTATAGACAATATCTTGACTATCACAGGGTGCTAATTTCGCCTTGCGTGATTGTTTTTCTCTTACCAGACAAAGTTTGACAGGTTTTGTTGTAGATGTCGTGGTCGTAGCATTGACTCCAGCTTCTGTGAGGACGTATCCAGTATCTGAATCTCCGAGTATATTCCAGCTTTTTGCGCCGCAATGAGTGCATGGTGCAATCTTGACTTCTTGTACTTTGAATGCATCCTTTTCTGCACAAGAGGGTTTGGCAACACACATTTTGTTGGACGAGTCCGCTGCATCGTCCTCTCCATGAGGCCTCTTCACGATACTGTAGCTTCCTGGAGACCCAATAACATAAAAGAGTGTATCGACTGAGCACCGCTTGAATTCCTCCCCAGCTAAGCATAACCCATCTGCTGGATCTTGAAGAAAGAACGGTGGAGGACCTTGTGCTTTCGCAACGCCCGATGTCCCGCTGCTAGTAGACTGTTTCTTGTCCTTCTTCGAGTCCGCAAGTGTAGGATGAGTCACGATCAGCAGGATGCTGCTGATGATCACCCACAGGAGTGACTTTCTTGAAGAAATTGGGTTCGTCATAAACAAAGAAAGATACTGATGTCTTCAATAAATAAATCTAAATAATAAGATGCATGAGCGAGGTTATTTACGTGATCGTCAATCGACGGAACGCGGACGGCGGCCGACATCAAAAAATGCTTACAGCAGGACAAACCAACTTCCATCATATTCAGCACGACTACATAGTTTTCGTCCATCATCATCAAACCAACAAAAGACTGAGGCGTTGATTGTTTGCAATCAATTTGGAGGTGGGAGGCATCGAAGATGGCTTATGATCCGACTCATAGTTCTATGAAATTGATACCGTGGGGTAGTGTTGCTACAAAAAAGGAAACTGGCAGAGAGATTGACACAGGCAATAAAGACATACCAAA
>Ga0169931_10009028_pt1 | contig 14450 bp, 16 predicted proteins | sample Kivu_15m_20L_FD_129675 | JGI IMG/M metagenome (GOLD analysis project Ga0169931, IMG submission 129675) | Freshwater microbial communities from Lake Kivu, Western Province, Rwanda to study Microbial Dark Matter (Phase II) - Kivu_15m_20L... | ecosystem: Environmental > Aquatic > Freshwater > Lake...
ACGTAGTAATACATATGGACCGCTCGCGGACCCGGGTGCAATTCCCGGCGCCTCCACCAAGACTTCGAGAGAACAGCGCTCGGTAGTTGCCGAGAATCTCGGAGCATCCATGCGCGTGACGGAAGCGCGGAGTGTCGTCGTCGCAAGGCAACGATGAAACGATCCTGATCGCTCCCCCATTGCGTCAAGTCCGAGTAGACTGCGCCCTCGTGAACGCACCGCAGGAACTCGCCGTCATCGCCACCCTTCCCTCCTAAGATGAGGGCGGCTCGGTTCGATTGACGAAGAAGCTGATCGAAGGCGCCGAGCGATATGTCGCGCATTGGCCCGGACCGGTTCGAATCATTCTTCCGCAGGCGGTCGATCGCTCGTCCTCGGGGAACCTCGACGACGTCATCGTCCCACGTTCCTCCCTTCCTTTCGCCGTCGACGTGATGCCGTACACGATTCCGCGATTGAGCGACGCCGTGAAAGGCGCTGCGCTGGTGCTGAGTGGCCTCGACTATCAAATGATCGGGCTCGCGGCCAGCTGCAAGGCCCAGCGTGTGCCCTACGTCTTGGTCAGCGAGTACAGCCTCCTCACCCGTTTGCAGATCGCAAGGTCTTCGCCCAAGGGACCACTCCGAACCGCCTGGTCCATGCTGTGGGAGATGCGAATGGAGCGGCACTTCCTGAACGATGTCCGAACTGCCTCGGGCATTCAGTGCAACGGAACACCAACCTACAACGCCTATCGTTCGTTGATTCCGGATGCGTTCCTGTACTTCGATACACGAACGAACGACGGGGACCTTGCCTCCGAAGAGCGGCTCATCGAAAAGGCCCGTCGGCTCGAGACAGGGGCGCCACTGCGTCTGGCTTTCTCGGGAAGACTCAACCCAATGAAGGGCGCGCAAGAACTGCCCCGCGTCGCCGAAGCGCTCACCCGCCTTGGGATCGACTTCACCTTCGACATCTGTGGTGACGGACCGAGCCGAGCGGAGATGGAATCGACTGTTCGGTCGTTGGGCCTCGACGGCAAGGTCCGCTTCCGCGGCGTTCTGAACTTCGCGACCGAGTTGCTGCCGTTTCTCAGCAAGGACATCGATCTCTTTGTCTGCTGCCATACCCAGGGCGACCCTTCGTGTACCTACCTTGAGACCTTTGGTTGCGGTGTTCCGATCATCGGGTATGCGAACGAGGCGTTCGCCGGTCTCCTCGAGCACACGCCGGCTGGGCTCGCGAGTCCCCTTCGACGCCCGAAAGCGCTCGCGGACAAGATCGCCGACTTTGCGCGAAATCGGCCGGTGAGCCAGTGGATGGGCTGGGCCCGCTCGGGTCTCGAATTCGCGCGCGAGAACACCTTCGATCGTACCTTCGCGCGACGTGTGGATCACATGAAGGCGATCTTGGCGCGACACAACGCAGGCTGAGCGATTCGCCGTACGCAGCGGAACGCCGTCAGCGTGGGGATGAAACCGCCAACGGACAGGAAGCCCGCACCGAGGCCGTGACTGCGGGCATCAAGCCAGGCGTGATACGCGCACGTTGAACTCAGGCCAAGATCGCCTTGACAACCTTGCCGTGCCCATCGGTCAGCCTGAAATCGCGGCCCTGGTACCGATACGTCAGTCGCTCGTGGTCGATGCCGAGACAGTGCAAGATCGTCGCGTTCAGATCGTGAACGTGAACCGGATCCGTCTCGATGTTGTAGCCGAAAGGATCGGTCTGCCCGAGATTGACGCCGCCCTTGACACCTCCGCCTGCCATCCACATCGAAAAGCAACGCGGATGATGATCGCGTCCGTAGTCGTCGTTGGTCAGCTGACCCTGACAGTAGGATGTCCGGCCGAACTCGCCGCCCCAGATGACCAGCGTGTCATCCAGCAGTCCCCGTTGTTTCAGATCCTTGATGAGCGCCGCCGCCGGTTGGTCAACGTCCCGACACTGCCTCGGCAGCTGTGCCGGCAGGCGCTCATGCAGGGGGACAACCATTCTCGAATGGGTACGGCAACGTCGCGTGGAGAAGGCCTCGCATATGCTTCGTTTCACACCTGCATCCATCAAGGACATCGCGCAGCAGGTGGGGATGGCAGATCTGCACCACTTCAACAAGACGCTGCGTCGGGAATGTGGCCTGTCACCCCGACAGTTGCGACAACGACCGGCGTAATCGCATCTTCAACACCGCCGTGCTCACTCGACCGCTGCCAGCATCGCGACCATGTCGGCGTGTAGCACGCCGTTGCTCGCGACGATCCGACCCGTGCGCGGATCGAACTTGCCGCCGTTGTAGTCCGTCACCTTGCCGCCGGCTGCCATCACGATCGCGGCGCCGCCAGCGATATCCCAGGGACCAACGTTTTTCTCGAAGTGCACGTCGAACCAGCCGCAGGCGAGCGACGCCAGATCAACGGCGGCCGAGCCGGTTCGTCGCGGGCCGTGGGTTTGCTTCATGCACGCCACCCACTCGGCCACGTTGGCGGTGGGATTGTTGGGCACACTCGGAAATCCCGTGGCGATGAGCGCACGACCCAATGTGTCCTCGGAGGAGACCGATATCGCCGTACCATTGCGGGTGGCACCGACGCCGACCGTACCGGAGAAGGTCCAGTTCAAAACGGGCACCACGATCGCGCCGACCGCCGGAACGCCGCCTATCATCAAGCCCATCTCGACGCCAAAGAACGGCAACCCGTGGGCGAAGTTCATGGTGCCATCCAGCGGATCGATGTACCAGACACAGTCGGAATTCGTATCACCGATGGCCGAGCCCTCTTCTCCGACGATTGCGTGGTTCGGGAACGCCGCACGCAACCGCGAGACCACCAGCTCCTCTGCGCGACGATCGTATTCCGTGACGATGTCGTTGTGCGCCGACTTGGTCTTCGATTTTGGGCGGCTTTGCCAACCCGACAGCAAGAGGGCCCCAGCCTCCTCGGCGATCGCCACCGCGATGCCTCGGATCCGCTCCTGCTCCTTGAGCGTCATTTGGCCTTCTCGTAACGAGACTTCTTCGGATCGCGACGGTACACCAGGATGGCGCCACCCATGATCTGGGCAAGCGATGCGCCCGGAATCCCGGCGAGCTGCTCGGCGACCTCGAAACGCGACAACGGGCACTCGCTGTTGACCTTCACCTTGACGAGCTCGTGGGCGGCCAGCGCACCGCTGACCTGCTTGAGCACCGCCTCGCCCACGCCCTTGTTTCCGATTTGTACCACAGCAGACAGGGCATGCCCGGCAATCCGAAGACGCTTGCGCAGGTCGCTTGTGGGCATCAGGTGCCTGGTTTTTTCGGACCGAATGGACATGGCAGACAGACGGTTAGCACGGACGACCAGTCGCTGCTATCATCGGGCCCCGGTTTTCCAGGTTTCATCAAACTACAAGAGGAAAAGGACCCCCACCATGGCATTCGAGCTTCCCGCACTTCCCTGGGCCAAGGACGCCCTCGCCCCCCACATCAGCGCCGAGACCATCGAGTTTCACCACGGCAAGCACCACAACGCCTACGTGACGAACCTCAACAACCTCACGAAGGACAAGCCCGAGGCCAACAAGTCCCTCGAGGACCTCATCAAGACCAGCGAAGGCGGCATCTTCAACAACGCAGCCCAGATCTGGAACCACACCTTTTACTGGCACTCGATGAAGCCCAATGGCGGCGGCCAGCCGACCGGTGCCTTGCTCGAGGCCATCAATCGGGACTTCGGCTCGGTCGACAAGTTCATCGCCGAGTTCAGCGACGCTGCCAAGACGCAGTTCGGCTCGGGCTGGGCCTGGCTGGTACTGGACGGCGGCAAGTTGAAGGTAACGAAGACCGGCAACGCCGACTGCCCTCTGCGCAACGGACAGAAGCCGCTTCTGACCTGCGACGTGTGGGAGCACGCGTACTACATCGACTTCCGCAACGCGCGACCGAACTACGTCGAGACCTTCGTGAAGCACCTCATCAACTGGGACTTCGCAGCCAAGAACTTCGCCCAGTAATCGGCGAAGCCCGTCAGACGGCAGCGGTGGTGCACGCCCCGCTGCCGTTTCGTTTTTCGAAGGTCAATCGGGAATCGGGAAGTCGGAAGGGTCGTAGATCGCCTTTGGTCGCTTGACCTTCATGGATTCGAGCTCGTCGGCAACCGCGCCCGCGATGAGTGCGTTGCGATACCACTTGCGATCCGCCGGGACGATATGCCACGGAGCGGTTTTCGTGGAACAGCGCTGCAACACGTCCTCATAAGCCGACATGTATTCGTCCCACAGCGCCCGGTCTTCGAGATCACCCGGGCGAAACTTGTAGTGCTTGCGGTCGTCTGACAGCCGTTCCTGCAGGCGAATCTTCTGTTCCTCGCGGCTGATATGAAGAAAGAACTTCATCACGCGATATCCCATGTCACTCGCGAGCTGTTCGAAGGCATTGATTTGGTCGAAGCGCGCCTTCCAGATCGACTCCGGCGCGAGCTTGCGCACCCGTACCACAAGCACATCTTCGTAGTGTGAGCGGTTGAAGACGCCGATGTTTCCGTAGCGCGGGAACTTCTTGTGAATGCGCCACAGGAAATCGTGGTCGAGTTCTTCCTCCGAGGGACGCGCAAACGACGAGACCTCAAGTCCCACCGGATTCACGGCAGCGAACACCGACCGAATGGTGCCGTCCTTGCCGCTCGTGTCCATGCCCTGCAACACCACCAGCAGCGCCTTTCGATCCTCCGCGTACATCAAGGTCTGCGCCGCCGCGATGCGAGCCGCGTCCGTCTCGAGCGTTTTCAGGGCGTCTGCCTTGTTGAGCCCCTCGGTCGAGGCCGGATCGACCTTCGAAAGTTTCACGGGCCGGTCGGGTTTGACGCGAATGGGCAGCGGCGAACGCGGATTCTTCGGCATGTGCCCACTCTACCAGTATTCCTGCGGTTTTCGCCGACAACGCCCTGCGTCTTTCAGACGACGCTTGACACCTCTAAGAACATCGCGCATCTTGCGTTTGAGCGTTTCGCTCACAAATGTTCACAAACGAGCGTCAGCAAAATATCGTCGCCCTTCTCGAAAAAAAGCGACGACTCTCGAACGCCGAGCTGCTCTCGAGCCTTGAGATATCGGCCGCCACCCTGCGCCGCGACCTGGCGGAGCTTGAGGGAGAGGGTCGCGTGGTTCGCTTCCACGGCGGCGCCGCCCATCCGGCCTATCTGCAGGGCGAGCCGACGCACGAGGAGAAGAGCAAGGCCTCGCGTTCCGAGAAACGTGCCATCGCTGCCGCAACTGCCGCACGGATCCCCGAAAAGGCGACCGTCTTCCTCGACTCAGGGACCACCTGTCTTGAGGTGGGCCGGGCGCTGATGAGTCGGGCTGACCTCACCATCCTTGCAAACTCGATAGCGTTCGCCCAGATGGCGCGCCAGGCAGCCGCCCGGGTGATCTGCCTCGGCGGCGAGGTTCGCGGCGTGACGGGCGCGCTCGTCGGCTCGCTCACGCTCGCGTGGCTCGAGCGCTTCTCTGCTGACTACGCGATCGTGGGCGCATCGGGTCTGGATGATGCCGGCCCAAGCACAACCGAGCTCTCCGAAGCCGAGATCAAGCGCGCCCTCATCGCCCATGCGCGCAACCGAATCCTCGTCGCCGACGCCTCGAAGTGGGCGCGCGCGAGCCTCATTCGGTTCGCGGACTGGAAGGACTTTCAGCTCTGGATCACCGCAGGCTCGATCGATCGCAACACCATTTCAACCGTCAGCAAGGCTGGGCCGCAGGTCGTGCGCGCCCCGATGTAACCCCGAAAATTTGGAGAAAAAGAGTCATGAAACAATACCGCCTGAATCGTTTGTTCAATCCCCGCTCACAAAAATGCTTCGACGTGGCCGTCGATCACGGCTTCTTCAACGAGCTCGCCTTCCTGCAAGGCATCGAAGATCTCGGTGCTGCGGTTGACAAGCTTGTCGGCGCCAACCCGGACGCGATCCAGCTGACCGTCGGCCAGGCCGACCTGCTGCAGAAGATCCCCGGCAAGCAGAAACCTGCGCTCGTGCTGCGCACCGACGTGGCGAACGTCTACGGCAAGGAGCTCCCGAGCGCTGCCTTCACGCGCATGATCGAGGAGCCCGTGATTCAGGCCCTGCGCCTCGACGCCACCTGCGTCGTCATCAACCTCTTCCGCATTCCCGGCGCTCCCGAGGTCACGGACCAGTGCATCCAGAACATCCTGCGCCTCAAGCCGGAGTGCGAGCGCTACGGCATGCCGCTCATGATCGAGCCGCTCGTGTTCAAGCCCAACTCGGTGGCCGGTGGCTACATGGTGGACGGTGACATCGACAAGATCTTGCCGCTCGTGCGCCAGGCGACGGAACTCGGTGCTGACATCATCAAGGCCGACCCGACCGACGACGTGTCGAACTACCACCGCGTGGTGAAGACCGCCCGCGTGCCGCTGTTGGTTCGTGGTGGTGGCAAGGCCTCGGATCAGGAGATCCTGGACCGCACCTACGCGCTCATGCAGCAGGGCGCTGCCGGCATCGTCTACGGCCGCAACATCATCCAGCACGCCAACCCGGCAGGCATGACCCGTGCTCTCCTCTCGATCGTGCACGAGAACGCAACCCCTGAAAAAGCAGCCGTCTTCCTCTCTCGCTAGGACCATGAACATGTCGGAAAAACCTGTACGCATTGGCATTATTGGTGGCGGCCTCATGGGGCGCGAGCTCGCAAGCGCGATTGGGCGCTGGTTTGTGCTCGATCCCTTGCCGGTGAAGCCCGAACTCGTCGCAGTGTGTGACGCCGTGCCGGGCGTACTGGACTGGTTCCGACGTGTGCCCACCGTGACACAGTTCGCCACGGACTATCGGGCGCTGCTCGACAACAAGGATGTCGACGTGGTCTACATCGCCGTGCCGCACGATCTGCACGAGCGCATGTACATTGACTGCGTTGAGGCTGGAAAAGACCTGCTTGCCGAGAAGCCCTTCGGGATCGATCGGCAAGCAGCCAACAACATCGCTCGCGCCATCAAGAAGTCGAAGCAGTTCGTACGGGTGAGCTCCGAGTTTCCCTTCTTGCCTGCGATGTACCGCACCTGGCAGTACTGCGCATCGGGTGCTCTCGGCCAGCTCATCGAGGTGCGCTCGGCGTTCAACCACTCGAGCGACATGGATCCGAACAAGCCCATCAACTGGAAGCGTCAGGCCAAGCGCTGCGGCGAGCTGGGCGTCCTTGCGGACCTTGGCATGCACCCACTGCACGTGCCGATCAAGCTCGGCTGGCGTCCGGTTCGCGTCCACGCGCAGCTCACGAAGATCTACGATCAACGCCCTGATGGCAAGGGTGGCATGGCCGCCTGTGACACCTGGGACAATGCACTCCTCAACACCGACATTCGCGCAAACGGACGCGACATTCCGATGCACGTCGAGATGAAGCGCCTGTCACCTGGCGATACGAACAACTGGCTCTTCGAGGCCTACGGCACCGAGGGTGCGGTCAAGTTCTCGAGCAGCGACACCAAGGCCTTCCGCACCTTTGAACGCAAGGGTGGCGACCAGTCCTGGAGCCGGATCGACATGGGCTTTCAGACGCCCTTCAAGGTCTCGACCGGCGGCATCTTCGAGGCAGGCTTCCCCGACTGCTACCAGCAGATGTGGGCCGCCTTCCTTGCAGAGCGCGAAGGCGTGCTGGGCGATCGCATGGGCTGTGTCACGGTTGAGGACGCCCTCTTCTCTCACGATCTCTTCGCGGCAGCGATGCAATCGCACCGGGACAAGTCCGTCGTGGCGCTTGAGTCGCTCCCCGGAGTGCCGGCGTGAAACGCAGCGAGATCAACCAGCTGCTGGCCTCGGCCGAGACCTGTTTCCGCAAAAACGGCTGGGTGCTCCCTCCGGAGCCCCAGTGGGATGTCACCGACTTCGGTCTGGGTGACTACCGGCGGAACGGTCTCGTGCTGATCAACCTCGCGGCCGAGCCGGAGTACTGCGAAAAGCTGATGTACGCGCAGGAAGGCATGACCACCCCATGCCACTGCCACGCCAAGAAAAAGGAAGACATCATCTGTCGCAGTGGCGCCTTTGCGATTCAGCTCTGGCATGGGCGCCCGGAGAAGGCTGAAGGCAAGCCATACACCATTCGCATCGACGGCAAACCCGTGGAGGCGGTGGGCGGACAGACGCTCACCATCGCCGCTGGCAGTCGAATCACGATCGAGCGCGGCATGTATCATGCGTTCTGGCCGGTGACGGCCGAGTGTGTGATCGGCGAGGTCTCGACGGCCAACGACGATGACAACGACAACTACTTCGCCGATCCCAGCGTGGGTCGTTTCCCGCCCATCGAAGAAGACGCAGCACCCCGGTACCGACTGATAAGCGATCGCGCATGAAAACCGCAACGAAGAAGCAGGGCAAACGCCGGGGGATTCTTGCCTCCGGCAACTTCATCATCGATCGCGTGGCGATCATCGACCGCTATCCGCCGCAGGATGACTGCGCGGCCATTCTGTCGACCAAACACGCCAATGGTGGAGCGCCCTTCAATGCGCTGTGCGACTGGGCCCGCATGGGCGTGCCCTTTCCCATCGCAGCTGCGGGTTGCGTGGGAAAGGATGCCGATGGCGAGTGGATCCTGGCCGAGTGCAAGCGGCTCAATATCGACACGAAGCAGCTGCATCGCCTGCCGAATGCGCAAACGTCTTACAGCGAGATCCTGACCGAGAGTGGAACGGGGCGTCGCACCATCTTTCACCACCCGGGAGCCAACGCGGCCTTTGCGCCCAAAGATCTCAAGCTCGCCGAAAGCAGCGCGAAGATCTTCTTCCTTGGCTTCATTGGCCTGCTTGCGCGCATGGATGCTGCGGATGCCCGTTTCGGGACCAAGGGCGCCAAGCTGCTATCCGAGGCGCGCAAGGCCGGCATGATTACAGCCGCCGACGTGGTCACCGATCGAACGGGCGCGTTGCCGGGGCTCACGAAGGCGGCGCTTCCGCACCTCGATTATTTCTTCTGCAACGAGATCGAGCTTGAGATCCTGACGGGGACCGCCACGCGCACGAACGGTGCGCTGAACAAGAAGGCGATCGAAGGCGCCGCTGCAGAGCTGCAGAAACTTGGGCGCGGCGTGAGCGTTGTCGTTCATGCCGCCGAGGCGGCCCTGGCACTCGGAGCCGACGGCACGGAGGTCTGGCACGGCAGCGTGAAGGTTCCGTCCGAAAACATCGTCGGCACCAATGGCGCAGGCGATGCGTTTTTGGCGGGATTCCTGGCAGCAACACACGAAGGAAAGACCCCGACCGAGTGCCTTGAGCTGGGCGCCTGCGTCGCCGCCTCGTCGCTCTCGGATAGCACACCTTCCAACGCCGTTCGCAAGCTGGACGCCTGCCTGAAGCTCGGTCGGAAGTTTGGGTTCAGACCAGCCTGAACGGGCTGCTAAACTCGATCGAATTGTCCCGTCCCTCCCCCATCCCTGCCGCCCCGATTGAGACCAGCGACCCCGCATACGCGGATCGACTGAGTCGGCTCGGCGACGTCTGGTGGAAACGGCTCCTCGATGTGCAGCGGCCTTATCGATGGCACCTGCAAAAGCTCGAACTCGGTTTCGTGCTGGATCTGGGCTGCGGCATCGGGCGCAATCTTCGTCATCTCAAGGGCAACGGCGTCGGCATCGATCACAGCAGCGAAGCCATCGCCCGCTGCACGGAACGTGGACTTGTCGCGTTCACGCCAGCAGAGTTCAAGAACTCCAAGTTTGCCACCCCCGGCCGTTTCGACAGCCTGCTGGTCGCCCACGTCATCGAACACATGACCGGCAAGCAGGCCCGTGAGCTGCTGCGCGAGTACCTGCCATACGTACGACACGACGGACGGGTCGTCTTGATCGTCCCGCAGGAGCAGGGACAGCAGTCAGACCCCACGCACCGTGAATTTGTGAGCCTCGCAGGCCTACACCTGTTGGCCCGTGATCTGGGCCTCGTCCCCGAGAAGGCCTACTCTTTCCCCTTCCCGCGCGCGGCGGGAAGGCTGTTTGCACACAACGAATCGGTGGTCATCGCCCGCCATGTCGTCCCCCGCTGATTTCATTCGCGAGGCGCAAAGCGTCGCGCTTCGCCTCGTGGCCGGCAGCGGTCATACCGACGCGGTGATCGGCGCCATTGCCGAGGCGAAGGCGAGCGTCTGGATTGCGACGGCCAACCTCAAACAACTGATGATCGCCATTCCTGGCGTTTTGCCTGGCGTTGGACGCAAGGGTCGCGGTCAAAACAACTTCGATTCCGTACTCGTGCTCTTTGAACGGCTCATCGCCCGGGGCGTCGAGATTCGCCTGTTGCACGCCTCTCCGCCTTCGCGACCACTCGCGGCCGATCTCAAACGACGCACGGGCCTTGCCGATCCGCCCCGCGGCATCACCGGCCGCTTCGAGTTGCGCATGTGCCCGAGGGTTCATCTCAAGACCGTCATCGTCGACGGACAGGTCGCCTATCTTGGCAGCGCCAACTTCACCGGGGCAGGACTCGGCGCCAAGAACGAGGACAGGCGCAACTTCGAGCTCGGCATAGTCACCTCGGACGACCTGATGCTCGACGAGCTGCAATCGTTGTTCGACTTCGCGTGGCGAGGCGCCGCATGCAAGACCTGTAGACTGATCGAGGAATGCCAGACGCCCATCGATCCTGCGGTCAAACCCGCCGCTAGCCGAGGCGCGCCGTCACCCGCGCGCGCAGGTCGTCGCAAACCTCGTCCAAAATCTCGGGATGAACGTTGAGTAGATTGGCGCCCGCCACGATCACCTGCTCCTCCCGCGCCATGTCGACCGCACCGACGTACAGGCCCTGACTCTTGCAGAGCGCATTCGCCAAACGCACCACGTTTGGAATAGAGAACGGTTCGTCGGCCTCGTAGTTCAGGTTGTCGCCGATGGCGCGCCTCACGACGGAGGGAAACTCCCACTTCGCGGCAACGAGCAATCCGACCGTGCGGTGGGCCGATGAAACCAGACCCTCGAAGTCCGCGGTGCGCAACCAGCCCTGCGTGGGGTTGTCCTTGCGCACGCGGCGTTCAACGTCCAGCAACATCGCGGCGAGCACCGGTTTTCCGATGTCGTGAATCACCCCCGCAAGATATGCCGCCTCGGCGACCTTCTCCTGACCCGCCCCGGTCAAACGCAGCACCAGATCCCGCGCCACGTTTCCTGTCTCCACCAGGTGCTCCCAGTACCCGTTACAGGCCTCGTTGATGCCAGCGTCGGGGGACTCGTACACGGCGTCGGCGGCGACCTCGTCGACAAAGGACGCGAGCGTGCGCTGACCGATCCGACGAACTGCACCGGGGAGATGAACGACCGGACCATCGCCAGCGTAGGCAGGGCTTCCCGCGAGCCGGAGCAAGCGCACAGCCACCAGGGGATCGACCTCAAGGACAGTTGCGACCGCTTCCGGATCAAAGCCACCCGACTGGATCAACCGACGGGCAGCCGTCACCACCGAGGGCATTGGGGGCAAGATCAGATCATCGTCAGAGATCCGCTGCAGCACGATCGACTTGAGCTGCTCGATGAATTTCAGGTCCGCCATCAGTCGAATAGCCTAACGCATCTTCAGGGCTGCTGTCGCTCAGGGAGTCGAAGAAATTGCGGAATCGTCTTCCGAAGAATCCGGCCCCGCCATCCGGCCTGCGATGCCCGCCACCAGTCGAGGCCGAATGGTCAGGGTGAGCTGTTCTGGAATGGCCTCGGCGCTGCCCGCGTCCAGCTCTTCCAGCTTGCGCGCGGCAGGAAGGACGCGTTTCTCGAGCGAACCGACCGCCGCATTGTAGGTGTCGTTGACCTTGTTGATTGTCTTGCCAAGTGTTGCCCAGTGCTCTGCGAAGGTCACCAGATTCTTGTGCAAGATGCGCCCCTGCTCGCTGATCTTCCGGGCGTTCTCTGCCAGGCGTTCTTCACGCCACCCCAGGCGAATCGTCTGAAGCAACGCGATGAGGGTCGTGGGTGTCGCGATCAGCACGCGCTTGCCAACGCCTTCCTCGATGAGGGTCGGCGCGGACTCGAGGGCAGCGCTGTAGAAAACTTCGCCCGGCAGAAAAAGGATCACGAACTCGGGCGCACCGGTCAAACGTTCCCAGTACGCCTTGGCCGACAGCTTCACGAGATGGGCGCGAACCTGCGCCGCATGATCGCGCAGACGTGAAGCCCGCGCCTGCTCGTCGTCGCAGGCCATCGCATCAAGATAGGCCTCAAGCGGCACCTTGGCGTCCACCACGACGTGACGTCCGCCAGGCAAATGAATCACCATGTCGGGGCGCTGACGGGCATCGTCGATATCCGAACCGGAGAGCGTCTGCTGCTCGGTAAAATCGCAATGCTCGAGCATTCCTGCGAGCTCAACCACACGGCGCAATTGAATCTCGCCCCAGCGACCTCGAACCGCCGGAGCACGCAGCGCCCGGACAAGGCGCGCGGTCTCACCTTCAAGACGCTGCTGCGTGGCCGTCATGCTCTCAACCTGCGCGGTCAGCCTGCCATAGGCCTGCTGTCGATCTTTTTCGAGCACCGAGATTTTGCTGTCGACCGCGGCGAGAGACTCGCGCAAGGGACCGACGATCTGCTCAATCGCTTGCTGACGTTTTTCGAGATCGTGATCGGCGGCGCTGCGCACGGCCGACATCGACTCGCCCGCCAGCTTTAGAAAACTGTCGTTGTTGCCGGCGAGGGCCTCCGAGGCGAGCGCCCGAAACGTCTCTCGAAAGCGCTGCTCCGCGGTGTCGAGCAGCTGCTGCTGGGAGGTCACGTTTTTCTGCAAGAGCTCGGCGCGGGTCGCGAGCGCGGATTGCTCGCGTTCGAGCTCGATCCGAAGCTGTTGTTGCGTGCCCAGATCGCTGCGAGCCTGTTGCAACATTGCGCGGTGATCGCTCAACGCGGACTCGACGACCGCGAGTTGCTGCTGCAACGGCGAGACACTGGCGCGCATCTCATCCGCAAGTGCGCGCTCGCGCTCGAGCCACTGCACCCGAGAACGACCGCGAAAAATCGATATCCCGGCGAACAGCCCAAGCGACAACCCCAGCGCGCCCGAGACGAGCGACCAAATCAAGGTGGAGGTCGACATTGTCCCAATCCTATTCACCTGTTCAGTAGAAGGCAAGATAGACTGGTTCACCTCAATGCCCGAAGATGGAATCAAGCAGCGCAAGGCGGACCACCTCGCCATCACGGCGGCCGGGAAAGGTGCCTACGAACGACCGACGCTGCTCGGCGACGTTCAGCTGGTCCACAACGCGCTTCCGGAACTGGACCACGCGGCCGTGAGCCTCGAAACCTCCTTTCTGGGACGGACGATACGGGCCCCGCTGATGGTGACCGGCATGACCGGCGGTACGGAAGAGGCCGCTCTCATCAACCGAGAGCTCGCCGGTGTCTGTGGCGAGCTCGGTCTCCCCTTTGGCCTCGGCAGTATGCGCGCGATGATCACGCGACCGGAGACCGCCACGACCTATTCGGTTCGCGAGGCGGCACCTGATGTATTTCTGATGGCGAACTTCGGCGTGATGCAGCTCGCCGAGATGAAAACCGCCGACGTGCGCGCCGCGCTCGACAGGGTTGATGCGAATGCGCTTTGCATCCACCTCAACCCAGGGCAAGAGCTTGCGCAGCCAGGTGGCGATCGGAATTTTCGCGGTGGCATTGAGGCCATCCGGCGCATCTGTGCAGAGGTCGGCAAACCGGTCCTCGTGAAGGAAACGGGATGCGGAATTTCGCCCTCTGTCGCACAGCTTGTCGACCGTGCATGCGCGAGCGCAATCGATCTGTCGGGTTCCGGCGGAACCTCATGGATTGCAGTCGAGGCCCAGCGTTCAGAGGTGGCAACGGCCGAGGCGGCGGTTGGGCGTGACCTGCGCGAGTGGGGTATCCCGACGGCGGCCGCGATCGCCTGGTCCGCAAAACTCGGGCTACGGGCATCCCTGGTTGCCTCGGGTGGTATCCGAACGGGACTGGATGCGGCGCGGGCACTGGCACTCGGTGCGCATGTCGTGGGTGTCGCTCAGCCGGTCCTGCGTGCCCATCGTGATGCCGGAGCGGACGGCGCACGAACGTACCTGCAGGGTCTCATCGCGGGGATTCGCGCGACCGCGCTTCTGTGTGGCGTGCGCTCCGCCGCAGAGCTGCGAGCGGCGCCCAGGGTCATCACGGGTGAGCTCGCACAGTGGATCGCGCAGGCACCGGGCGGAACGTCGACGCCATGAACGAGAGCATTCGTGGCACAAGCGGCTTCGGGCACGGCAAGGTTATTCTGCTTGGCGAACATGCGGTCGTCTTCGGTCAGCCGGCGCTCGCTGCCGGGCTCGGCAAGGGCATCGCCGCCGAGGCGAGACCCGGCGCCGGTCACATCACCATCCCCCCCTGGTCGCTGTCGTTGCACCGCAATGACGCGCATCCCATCTGCGAGGCCGTCAACACGATCGCGCAGGCGGTCGGCGCAGGCGATTTCGATCTGGCGATCACACCGGATATTCCAGGTG
>Ga0169931_10009029_pt1 | contig 14448 bp, 9 predicted proteins | sample Kivu_15m_20L_FD_129675 | JGI IMG/M metagenome (GOLD analysis project Ga0169931, IMG submission 129675) | Freshwater microbial communities from Lake Kivu, Western Province, Rwanda to study Microbial Dark Matter (Phase II) - Kivu_15m_20L... | ecosystem: Environmental > Aquatic > Freshwater > Lake ...
TCAAACTAAAGACTAAAGAAGGGATAAATGTTAGATAAGAGTTTTTTATCAAACTAAAGACTAAAAAAGAGATAAATGTTAGATGAGAAACACTTAAAGAATGATTGATTATTACAAAGAAAATAGGTATCATGCCCTCTTTAGGGAAGGGAGTAGGGAGGTGCTCCTGAGCCGCTCCTTACTCCCTTTACAAAGAAAATAATATGGTATTGAAAAATAAGCTATAAGACTTTGGCAACAACTTCAATTAAATATGGGATTAAGTATGTTTACCAAAAATATTATTAAAAAACAAAAAATATATCTAACCCACAAATTAACCAAAACCATACCATTACCATACTTAAACGAAAATTAATCTGATCGAGCAATCTATCCATAATACCAATAGAGCGCCGGTCCACAAACCAATAGACAAAACTGTCTCAAACGCCCAAAAAACCAGATACCATATAATTCCGCATTTAACCAATATAAGAATGTCTAATGTTGATAATCCATATCAGCGATCGCTCTCATAGGGGCTTCTTTGTCGTCTTTGAGATTAGTTATAGTTCCTATTCCTTTTTAGCGAAGAGATAGGGCTCCTGTGCCTCCTTGGGGATTATTGAGGGCTTCTCTGCCTTCTCGGAGAAGATTAACGACCACGATGATAGTCCCTCTAACCATAATGCCGAGAGTAACCTTAACGACCATAAGCCCGCTAGCTGCCAGACCTAGATGAGCTGCGCCTTGTCTTACGCTAATAATTTCTTTCTTATCTTTATGGAGACCCACGATGTCTCTGGTATGGCCTGCGATCTCTGTATTAATCTTGATATTATTATCTGGCTCTCGAATCTCTTGAGTATCTTTATCTGTTTTATCTGTTTTATCTGTATTATCTGTCTCTGAACTCTCGTTATCTGTATTCTCTCTCCTCCCTTTATCTGTAATCTCTGTGTCTCATATCTCTTTATCTATCTCTGTAGCTTCTTGATCTTTAACGATGATCTCTGTATCTGTCTCTATAATCTCTTTATCTATCTCTTGACTATCTTTATCGATCATCTCGATGATCTTCCTATCTAGCTCTCTCCCTGTACACCCTATACTGCATTTCCCTATTTTTTTATTCTCTCTAACGATTCCTTTACTCCCTTTCCCTTCTACTTTGCTCCACCGTTTTTCCTGTCCTTTGTGGGCACTCTTTAGCCTAATGCCCTGAACCCTTGCAATAAAAACATCCTTAGCTCTGTCTGTCTTCACGCCTACATATCATCATAAATACACTCGCATTCTCTTCCCATAAAAGCTGAACTGGTCAAGTTATCTTATAGCCACTGAACCAGCCTAAGGGTTCTAGTACTCGACAAACCCGAAATAGTAAGTCGATGTCTTGTTGTTTTTTATTGTGAATTTTTTTATCGCGCCATATTTCTAGAAAAGAATTCTTAGCTAGGTTTAGACCTTTGACTGAGGGACATTGCTATCGATGTTCGTAAGGAACAGTTTGCGAGAGTCTTGAGGTTATTATACAGACCGCGAAGGAGAGTCAGTCATGTCACACTCGTATAAATTTATACACAAAAATTGATATCTTAAATATATAGACAGTATATACTTGTCTGAGTTTATCTGAATTTATTTAAATATAGCTCTAAATCAAAACCGATGCGATACGCTAAGAAAAACTTCCTACAAAGTAGTTTCCTGCAACGACCAGTTCTCCAATTAACCTCCTTATAGTTAATTTAATTTGGCTTAAAGTTCGCTCTACTGGCATCTGATGACCTTTTCTTAGTTTTTGGCACGATCGTAGCCTCTAATAACATATCCTTGACCATAATTTTTCTTAAGTTGAGTGGCGCTGCCTTATGCAATCACTCTACCTTTGGACATGATCATGATCCTATCCGAAACACACTCTGCTTATTACATGTTGTGAGTGGTGATAAGCACAGTGTGACTTCCCCTTAGACTCAAGATCAGCTTCCAAGTGTTCAATCTCACCTTGGCATCCATACCTGTAGTAGGCTCATCTAGAATAACTAATTTAGGATCGCCAATCAAGCTGAGAGCCAGGGATAATCTTCGTCTCATACCACCTGAAAAAGTACTCACTTTTCCATCTATATTTTTCTATAAACTGACAGTCTACAAGCATCTAAACACAGTTTCTCTATCAACTCCTATTCCTTTTAGTTCATAAAATAATCTAACATGCTATCCAGCTGTAAGTTCTTACCATAAAATATCGAACTGCGGACATACACCTATGATCTTTCTGATCGCAGTTATGTCTTCCTAGACTTAGATGCCATCGATGATTGCTCTGCCTCTAGTTTTGGCCAAGGCACCTATTACTATGTTAATCAAAGTCGATTTTCCAGCTCCGTTTTATCCAAGTAAGGCTACGATTTATCCTTTTAGTAAGTGTGCAGTCACTCCATTCAGAGCAAATACGTCATTATTGTATCTTTTTTGCAGGTTAGTAATATCCACTAGTTTTTAGTTAGAGTGCTGTTAGTTAAAATATTAGGAATTTCTGCGCTTACGACGCAGACAAGGGTTAAGACTTTACCTGTAACCTCGATTGGATTCTACTAAATTATCGAGCAGCCAAAGGGCTAAAAAAAATGTTATTGATGTCAATATCATGTATATTGCAGATTATCCAGGCGAAGGTAAAATGTAACTTTGTGGAAAAGGTTTTTCATAGCTTTTGGATTGTCTCACAAAAACATCTTTCCATGCAAACTGTGTCCCCTACACGAATCGGTTCTAGTATGTATCCATATGACTATCTGCAAGTCTATGCACATCACTGACAATCTTACTGAAATGAAACGAAGGATAAGCATTAAAAAGATACCTAAGTGAGACTACCACTGGACTTGCGTTGGTGAAATACATAAGATCGAAAAGTATACCTCCGCTAAACATCCACTGCATTACTATGGAGTATAGCACAAATCCATAGAGAATGCTCATACCGAGACCTCTTTAAGTCACAGCTGCAGTTATGCAAAAAGCAAGCAGACCGAGTACCATTCCGTTTGTTATTAGGACCAGCAAGTCGAATATGAATATTCCTCTGGAAAAGAATTTGAAATCTAAGATCCAACCGAAGACACAGAACACGGTGGAGAGGACTGTAACATGAAGAAGATAGCTAATTAGCTATGCTGCATAGAATTATCTATGAGTGACTCCGATAATATTGAGTCCTATTCTTAGTCGTTTTTCTTTCTGCACCAGAAGTCTTCCTCCTTCCATCACCAACAAAGCCAAGAAAGGTATCATAAAAAAGAAAGATCCATGCTGCGCGACTATGCTGACACCTTGAACGAACCGACTAGTTCGACCTGGCATATCTGTGAAATTGAGCTCTACTTTAGCTTGGGGGTTGTAGTGTTGGATGATTGCTCTATCTATGTCGTATTTTAGTTTTATTGTTACGTAGTCTTTAGGGTAGTTCTATTTTAGATTGCTCATGTAAGGAACGGTATGGTAGAGTGAAAGGTTGTATACGATAGTGTAGAAGTTTAAATTGTACTCATCTGCGTAACAAGGGACTGTATAATTATCGAATTGGATATGTGAGTCGCTACAGAACAAGATAATGAATTGAGTTTTATTGGGATTAGAAAGTAAGTATGGGTTGATACCTTGTGCGTTGATTTATAGCTATTTGATATCATCTTTATCAAAATTGTTGAATTATTTCAGTTTGGATATGACAGTGTCCATGTATGGCTTGCGCTGTCCCTATATAACAACTCCGATAGTCAAACATTCCTGACCGTAGCATTTAGGGATGGGGTTGATAGTTTTTTAGACTGGATCATTGTTCTACCATGTAAAGTTGGACTAGGTCCATGCTTGAAGAATCATAAGCATGAGGAGAATGAGAAGGGGGCTTATGTAGATGGTTAGGTATTTGTTGCGGTGGGCTTTGAAGACGAGGAAGTTCTAGGTAAGGATAAGGTACTTTCCAGAGGAGTTTGGATATGGTTGACCAAGACATTATGTGGAGGATTTAATTAAAGCAAATACTATTATTAGAGTGTATAAATGATCAGAATCATATAAACAAACAGAATATCGGTAAATGATAGCGTCATTTAACAATTTTCTTAACTTTTTATAGTCATCTTGAAGCTGATTTAAGCTAATATTTTATTAGTCTTGTATATGATGATTGAATAATCTAAAAAAATGTAAGATAAGTTGAACTGTATCAATATTCGATGCGATTAGCTCTTTTGAATGCATTTTCGAGTTATTGTCTACTCAGCTGCCCATCATTATTTTTGTCCATCGACAAAATAAACTCAAGGATTTACAGCTAGCTAGCCGTATGATCTGTGCCTATACTCTTCAGCGACGCATTAATAAGATTATTAACTTCCCATCGGTCCAGAAGATCATCTTTGTTGGCATCATACTTTGCAAAAATATACTTGACAGCTTCTTTGATTTCCTGTTCAGTATAGCCTAGTTCATGCATGTCCTTGTATGACTTTTTCTACATGAATCTGCTAAACATAGTCGATACTGATTTTTCGTGGTCCTACTAGGAAAATGATGATTTCTTGGCAGAGTTGTTCAAAGGACGCAAATCGTTCATTGTTTTGGGTTTGTATGGACTTTGTCCTTTTTTAGGGTTGGGGCTGTGGTAGCGGTCTCTGGAACGACTGGATTTGTGGGGAGATGTTTTGTTGACCTGCATGGATATTAAAAATTATACAGGCAGTTACTATTACAGGCAACCGCTGATAAATATTGATGAGTTTTGATTAATTTTATAGTAAATAGATATTTTTATACTCAATAACTTGTTTTTTTTATCAAAATCATTAATCGGTATTTATACCTAGCTATTAAAAACGGAAGTTTTTCATGTTTAATCTTGGTGATTTTTAATTTTTTGGCCTAATTTCATCGTTAGGATAATAAATAATAATTATAAAATGATTGATATTTTTCATAGTTTGCACTTTCTTTGAAAATTAGATTTATAAGTTGATATATGTGATATATTTGACTAGGCGCACTTTATATAAATTTGATGTAGATTTCAATCGAATAACAACTCCATCGTATCCTCGATGCCTAAATCAACAAAACCATTGATGGCTAGTAAGATGAAAATCACAAGAAACTCTCTATTATTGTTAAACTTCAAGTCGTTCTAACTTCCCATTAATGTGATCGAGTCTACTTCAAGAAAGAGTTATAAGCACTCGTCAAACAAATCGCAGAGCTTAAAACGGTGGAGATTCAGTTGAGAATGGAACTGCAAAGGACTATTCAGCAACTCAATAGCAGGGACAAGTAAGGAAGTCAAGTTGGAAATGCAAAAAGTTAGGCCAAAAACAAAGAATAGATGATTCTTTTTAATAAATGCAAAGAACTTTAAGAAAAAATCGCCTCAAAAGACTAAGAGTTAGCAGAACGAGTAAAGCAGATTGAGGATTTGCATAGTCAAATAGAGCATATAAGTAAATAGAAGTAGCAGATTAATAAGGATCATGAACGCTCAGTTGATCGCGCAAATAATATTCAGGCCAACATTTGTGACTACTAAAGGCAAATTCAAGAATTAATTTAGAAAGTAAACCTTAAAGAGAAGTAACTGATTGATCAAAAAGAATAACTTACACATGGGATGATTAGATAATTCCAGGAAGCTCTTATCAAACGAACTGATCAAGAAAAATAGGCTCTTCATGTCAAAAACAGGGCACAAATCAAATAGAACACTTAGCTTAGATCTAGACTATCAGCTATTATTGACTCCAGTGCGAGAGTTTTAGGAATCAGTAGCAGTCTCAGCTAAGAGCAAAAGATAGAAAAAATAAAGCAAACAGAAGCTAAATATGCATCATAGATGAGAAAATTCATAGCAAAATAAACATCTGAGAAAGTTGACCAGTAAAGATAGTTCGTAACAAACTATTTTAATTAAATCAAGTTGCGAAGACAAGAACTGACCAGAATTCTGAACAACAAACAGTGATAAATTGGCTATAATACTTAATTTTTAAGAATAATAATATGCAAAAGTAGAAATCTCTTCGAGTAGTCGCAGTGTCAGACACACACTCTAGCTTCTCATAACACGAAAGTATCATATAGTCAGGAATCAAGGGCGATTTATTTATACAAGCTGGAGATTTCACCTCCTACGGTAAAGAATAGCACTTCAAAAAGTTTCTGTATTACCTGGAAAGGCTTAATTTTAGATATAAGATAGTTATAGCTGGCAATCATTAGATTCCTTTAGATGGTAATTTGACAGGACCTGCGCTTAACAAATATAAACAAAAATATCCTAACTCGGTACATATTTTTAAATACAGATAAGTAGACAATACATGGTTGATTAACTCAAAAAAAGAAGCATCTACTTATAACATGAATTCATTTAAATATAAGGAATCAAAATATTTGGTTCTCCTTTTACTCCTATGTACTCAAAAGGAGCATTTCAATATCCTAAATAGCAGGATATGGAGATATGGAACACTCTACCATCAAAAATAGATCTTTTGATCACTCATGGCCCTCCTTTAGGCATTCTAGACCTGAATCAAACCAGGAATATTAATGGTGGATCTAAGGGACTCCGAAAAAGAGTGTTTTAAATCAAACCTAAATTTCATATTTTTGGACATATCCACGATGGCCACGGAAAGAGAGATGTATAAGGGACTACCTTTCTGAATGTAGCGAAGAAATTCGTGACTTTTGTTATAAGTTGATAAAAATGATGCTTCTTACTGTTTGATAAGACTATGCTGGTTATATCTCTTTTGATTTATAAGTTAGGATAAATTGATTGTTTTATAATAGACATAATGCCAGGAAAGAAATGGTGTTAGTACTGTCGCATTAACATTCCTTTTAACAAAAAGGATATACAAGCCCATGAGGAGACCAGAATGCATCTTCAAAACAAGCAGAAAGCTATAAAATTCTAGCGGATAAAAATACAGCAGCAAGATAAATAAAAACGATAGTAGCAAAAACAAAACGCTTTATTAAGCACAGCTAATGTTCCTAAAGCTAAAAAAGGATCATAACTATAACAGCAGGTTCAAAGCTATAGAAACGATGTTATGGCTTCAGGAAAGGCAGCTATACATCAACTGATAGCTTAGAAAACTAAAGGACTTTACGGTGCTCCTATTGATTTCGGAGAAAAATAAGATCTTGTGTTAGCGTAAAATTATAAAGTTGACAAAGATGACTAATCTGGTTCAGATAGCTAAAAGTTCGAGATGTGGAAAATTGATATTTGCTAGTAGACTGGAAACCCTTGCTTTATTAATAGAATAACTCAGGTCAAATTTTACGAACCACCTAAAGGACATGTAATGAGTTAAAAACAAAAAGAAGAATGGTAATACTTAAAAGATCTTTGTAAATAGAAAGTTGATCCAAATGCATAAAACACTGTGTTTGTTTCAGCTTGGGAAGAAGTACCAGAAGAACAAGACTATTTTAAAATCAATCAGATTGAATAATAAGAGCAAGAGATCAAACAATAGGAGATTAAAACTAAAAAGCCTAACTAAAATATTGCATATTCTGTGAAAACTGAGGTCAAGTAAGAAGACAATAATAACGTACAGAAATCATGGGTGAACTAGTTGTAGTAAAAGATTAATAACAATTCAGTTGACGCAAACTAAGTCATGTAGACAGTAATTTACAATAAACTTAAACTATGCAAGAATATTAAATAGAAAAATGAAACTTTGAAGATTTTGATTAAAGGAGATATTTAAATTCGACAAACTTTAGATGAAGAAAATAAACAGTTTAGGAGACTATAGGGATAGGAAGTGAAATAAGAAAATATTGGTTTTAAGCCAAGGAAAAAAGTAAAAAAGGTAAATATAAGCGAAGAAAAAGATATGTATTGAATATTTTATGTTTTTTATCTGTGAATTTTTGAAAAATATAGAATAGTAAGCATATCAGGTCAAATATTTTTGGAAACTGAAAAGAAATTACTTCGTTATCTTGGTCTACTGACTCCTCTAGTCTGTCTTATGCTACTTTTGCTTTAAAGATAGCTTTAGACTCGCTTATACAACTAATCGAGAGACTCAAGACCTTCTTTGCTTTATTTAATGCTGATTCGCGATGTTTAAAATTGTCTGCTATTTGTCTGAAAATCTTTTTCTTAACGCTTTTTTGGATAATCTGCCTAAAATTGTGACTGCTTTAGTCTATCAAACCTATTTGATTAAACACCATTTAATTAGGATTTGATCAATTAGTTGTAATTTTTTGATACAGATTTGTTTTACAAACCGTTTCTTTAACATAGAATGCTAGTTTTACTTTGAGATCCGATATCTTTTTTGCTACTTAAGTATCGAGCTTCATCTATTTGTTTGGCTGAATGTTTTTAAAAAGGCTAAAGCTAGGGTAGATTTAACCGAATCGCTGAGCCTTAACGAAACAAAGTAACCTCTTCGATTCTTTACTGGAAAGGCGTTTTTAATCTTTGATCTATGTCTTATATTTGAACTGTTTTTTATCTTTTAATAATGATCGGTTACTCTTGAATATAAGTTGGTACTCTTTCCTATTTTATTCTATTGCGATTGATGCTTGTTTTTATATAATTTTAAAGCTAGCAAGACTAAAACTCTGAAATCTCTTTGAGACATAATTCTACGAATTATTGTTTATTATAGCTACTATTTTTGTATTTTATGCTAGTGAAAATTCTTCCTAAGGCAAATTTCAAATCTTCAGGAACCTAAGCGAAAGAACAATTATATTTTGACAAGGTTTTTAGATCATCAGCGTCTATAGAATCAAAAAGTAATTAAAAATATTAATTTAATTAATTTTTTAGCTTATTTGTGATAGATGATTTTTACTAAAATTTGTATGAAGGTTTCGCTGCTTTTATATTCTAAGATTGATTTTAAAAAAGATTTGGTCTAGTGTCCGAAAATACTTGAAGCCTACTTTTCTGATTTTTTTTAATAGAACCTATTGGTAAAAATCTACCGGTTTAATTTTCGTTAAGAATTTCTAGTCTTTTTTGTTAAAGATACTATCTAAACTATTTTTTCTCAACTGCTTGTATATTTTAATCTTGTTTAAGTTTAGATGCAGAGCCACTCTTATCGTACTTAGAGGCAGAGCCGCTCTTGTCTTTGCTTGCATTTTAAAATTCCATATTGAAGCTAAATTTCAAAAAATTTTGATTATCCTGCCTTTAAACTATTTTCTATCTTGACTAATTAACTATCCTTGAATTCAATGTATCCTTAGAAATCTCCAACAACTCTCTATCATGCTGAAAATTGTAAGCTCCAAAAGAATCTTCTAGTTTCCTAAGAGATGGTGTAACATATTTATACTATTTATTTTGTTGATTATTAGGCGTGTGGTTGGTGATATCTTGAAGGGCACGCATATTAGTATTCAGTTAATCGTTAATTTAATAATAAATATAATAAGATTTAATTGATTCATTCAATTACGGAACAGCCTCTCCAGTAGCTATACCTGCTCGATATCGTGTTTCTTCTTCTTGCCCACAGCTGGAGATGCAGAGGTCTGTCGACTCACGCACTGGAGCTCAGAGGTAGGGATCTTGCCGCTCTTATGCAGGTACTCAAGTAAGGCCTAGAGACGATGGCCCACATAACTCCAGGCACCGCTGTTCTTTTGTTCCTACTGGAACCACACGAATTGCTTGGCGTTAGGGTATCTGCTTAGAACGGAAATAATTGCCGAGTAGTGGAGAGGTGCAAGCTGTTCGATTCTTATCAAAGCAACATCCTAAGTTTTAAAATAAATACGTTTCTGTTGAGTTCTTTGCGTTTTTAGACGGCAGCATAATAGGCCTGACCGTACAAAAATACGACCTTTCTGACCTCAGCAGGCTTGACTGAATTATCATCAATAACAGTGTCAAAATGTTATTGGTTGATGTCAGCAAAAGTACTGCATGCATCTTTCAATTTGAGAAGCTTCTTATTGACGAAGTTGATAAGAGGTTTTCTGTAATCTCTGCGCATTTGTCTTCTGAGTGCGTGGAAGTAGTTTGAAGCTGTCGAGCAGCAGATGACAGCCATGTTGGCTTGTCTTAAAGCGCTAGGGTTGATGTCAAACTGTCCGTTTTGATAGAGATCTACCCAACTGTCATTCATCATCTGAAGATACCGTTCCATGCGTCCTGAAGAATGTTCAGGTCCTTGTCCATCCATTCCATGAGGTAGATTCATTACGAGTCCGTTCTGGATAGTCCATTTGCTTTAACCTGAAAGCAGATAGTTATCGATAATAATTTGAGCTCCGTTAGCAAAATCGCCGAATTGAGCTTCCCAGATAGTCAGAGTGGTAGGATTAGTCAATGAATATCCATACTAGAAGCCTAGAGCTGCGTACTAGCTAAGCAAAGAGTTATCGAGCTGAATCCTGCCCTTTTCATGGGGAGTCAAAAGCGATCTCAGAGGCATATACTTTTGCTAATTGACCTGATCGACAAGCACAGCATGTCTATGAGAAAATGTGCCTCTTTCGACATCTTGTCCGCTGAGTCTTACATTAAATCCATCAAGTAAAAGGGAGCCAAAGGCAAGACTCTCAGCAGTTGCGAAATCAATTCCTTCTCCTGTTTAGATTGAGGTGCGTCTTTGAGCGTATATCTTTTTGATGATAGGATTGAGGGTAAAAGCTTAAGGAACAAAAGTGATTTTCTTGCCGATTTAGTTGAGTTTTTATGAGCTTATACCTGTATTTTTTATTTAGCCAAGACTAGTGTAGTCTACAACACTATGATAGGTAGGCATACGCCATTTTTTGATATCAAAAGTCTCCTTCAAACTCTAAGCGTAAGCACTATTGATTTTTGAAAGTTATCTGCCCCACATCTATTTGATCTGATCCGCAGACACAACTCCTTCTTGTTTGAGTCGCTAAGAATATAAATAGTAACAAGTTTGTCTCTTACCGATGCTCTGATACATCATGGGCTGAGTAAAACTATATAAAATTTAAATTACGCTGGCTGGTCTTGTTAGTTGTGACCATATCGACGATATCCGACTATGTCGACAAAAATGTCTTTCTTGAATTTTTGACGATAAGCTACTGCGAGTTTAATGGCTTGGTTGACTAATTCAGGCTCATCTGCGTTGACATGGATGACTGGAGCTTGAATAGCCTTGGCAACGTTAGTGCAATACAGACCACTTCTAGCTTAAGCGGGGGTGGTCGTGAATCCGATCTGATTATTAGCGACGATATGGATGGTTCCATTGATGTTATAGTGATCGAGGTAGGACATTTGAAGACACTCATAAACAACTCCTTGACCAGCTACAGCAGCATCACCGTGAATAATAACACCCAAAGTACTAGCTTTGTTTCCAAGAGCATCTTAGACTGCCTTAACATGTCCCATAACAACTGGATTAGCTGTCTATAGATGGGAAGGATTCGGTATGATTGATACTCTAATTTTGTTGCCATTAATATTTTTCTAAGTGGTGCTTCCAAGATGATACTTGACGTCTCCAGAGTTTCCCCAAGATACTTATTTATCGATGTTTTCTTGGAATTAAGCAAAAAGTTTTTGAAGAGGCTTATCCAAGACATTAATCAAGGCACTCAATCTGCCTCTGTGAGCCATGCTGATTCCGATGTACTAAACTCCAGATCCCGCAGCTTAGGCTACTAACGTATCTACGATTATTTAAATACTTACTCAGTCCTGATATCATCGAATCTAAACCTTAGACTCCAAATCTCTTACTAGTCTTGAGCTTATCGTTCAAGAAGTAGTTGAAAGCTTATATTTGAGTAAGCTAGCTCAAAAGCTTTGTCTTTTGCTAGTTGGTAGGCTGGGTTTCAGCTAATTTTTAGAACTAAGCTGTCAGCCAAGCACGCTCTTCGACGCTTTGAATATACATGAACTCGAGTCCTATCTTGTTTGAGTATATCTTTTGAAGACGTTGAAGGATCTCTCGAAGAGTCCAGTGTGATTTCTATGCCACAAAATTCTGCGTAATTATAATTCTACTGCTAGCCTCTACTTGAAAAACGAGTCTGAAGGAAAAGCGAAAGGTTAGTCAAGATACTAGTTCACAAGAATGTTGTGGTTGACTAGATCGTGTTCTAGTTTGTATTTTGCCAAAACTTTTCCAAATTATTTGAAGTTGACCAAACCTATATAATAAGTTTATTACGTAAGGGATCGATTGTGGCTTCCTCATGTCCTCTGGATTTGTAATACTTGATAAGCATATATGCTGAGATTGCCAATGATTTTTATCTTTCTATCTTATCTTGCTATGTTTCGGTCTTGGAGCCAGAACCAGCGTTGATAGTGTTGGGTTGGAAGACACTATTGGCGGTTTGTACTTGACTGAAAGGATATGAGTATTTGGGTAGGAGTCTGCCTAGAGTAGTTTTGAGCATCAACTTGCTAAGATTATATGAATGACTGCATACTTAAACAAATCGGAATATTTTAATTAAGATATAAAAATATATCGTAATTTAACAAATATCTCTTTGATTTTATATTGCATATGATGCTATTATGTAGATATTTTTATGATTTTTAATATTTTTTTTTGGTAAGCTGGTTGATAATTTTAAAGGGATATTTGAGTGGCTATCACTTGCCGATGGAGAGGGTGAGCTTTCCAGGGTTGTTGTTAGCAGCGGGCTAGATGTTGAAACTACCCCACTGTTGTTGCTTGGGAGTCTGGCCGAGCTTGCTCAGTACTTGTCTGCCGTTGGGGTTTTCCTAAATGGCACCTTGGATGTTGTGGTTCTTTGAGAAATCGACCTCAAAGGCTAAGGTGTAGGATCTGCCTCCTCTCTTGGTTCTGACAGTGACTGATCCTCTCACGGCTTTTTGTCTGGTAAAGTTGCTGGCAACAAGTGTGTAGTTGTAGAAGTTTCCGGGTCTGAGGACTTTGCCTGACGTGGTATAGGCTTCTGAGTCGAGTCTGCCAGTTTCAATGTCCAACTTGACGATTTCAACATCGTCATCGAAGAGTTCGTTTCTGATTTAAACGGTGGCGCTCTATTGAAAGTTGTAGTAGTATTTTCCCTGAACAAGAGCAGTTCCGTAGTAGTAGAAGTGCACGTTGTTGTGGTGACCGAAGTTGTTGGTGGGATAGAGGAAGGCGGAGGATCTGATGCTCATCAAATAAAATTATATTCGACATATCTTAACTTCCCTGATTAATTGTTGATTTTATAAAAAGCACCAGTAATATAGAAGACAAAATAAATCCTGAAACGTTTTGTATTTTAAATATTTGCTTTTATTGGGAAGCATTTTTTTTTATTGATGATATGATTGATAGCTTAGAATAAAAGTCAATAAAATGCAATTAACGACTAATTTTTACATACAGAAAGATGTACGGCCACAAACACACTATAAAATATCTTTATCTTCAAATAAATCTCACAAAAAAAAAGCGATATTATCTGTCTTATTGTATAAAGATGACCTAATGACTTTGAATCGAGGAACTTATATCATGATGTAAAGTATTTTCTTAAAGAATTTATTATTTATCAGTACACAGGTTTCGGTTTCTTATAATAAGTTTATGTCTGATATTGATAAAAAAATGATCATGTCTGTTAATTTTTGATTTGATAGATAGTATTCAGTAAAGAAAAAGTTGCATTTTTAAGTTAATAAAGAATGAAAAATCAAGAAGTCTTGATTTGAAAAATTAATAATGTATGCCTTGAGGATTAGTTTAGCATAGACTCCAGTTAACGGATAGCTTTAATGATCAGTGCCTGTTATATTGACATTAATATAAGGAAATGAGTGTAAGTATTGACTGCGCTGGCGTTCCAGATGACTAGACTTGTCAAAAACGCAAAATAGAGCTGTGCAGAACCTTTACCTAGTGCGGTTACTGCCAGTACGGCGAGAATTGCCACTTCGCTCACGGCATCGAGGAACTGATACAGCATCAGCCAACGCTTAAAAAGAAGAAGTGCAGAAACTATCACCAACACCGTTACTGCAAGTTCGGATCCCGATGCAACTTCGTGCATGAGCCTATGCATAGCCAAGGCCCCAAACAGCTCAAATCTATGCAAAGGATGATGTAATAATTCCCGGAACTGTTACCGATGATTAACTTCAAAAAGCAGCTTCTGCACTTCCTTTGATCTTCATGGTCTCATTTTACATGAAAAATCTTTTTTTAACGACTTGCAAAAATCAGTTATTTTTTTACTAGGGCCCATTATAATGCCATCTCATACATAATTTTATTGCCTAGATTCATAACACCCATATACTACGATGAACATTTATTCAATAGAAAAATTAATCCTTTTTTTTTGATTCAAATTATTAGAAAAGTGATTTTTTAAGTGAATTTTCACAAGAAAAAGCTGAATCTGTTTACGAAGTGCGTTTCCTTCTATTTCTTTGAA
>Ga0169931_10009030_pt1 | contig 14448 bp, 14 predicted proteins | sample Kivu_15m_20L_FD_129675 | JGI IMG/M metagenome (GOLD analysis project Ga0169931, IMG submission 129675) | Freshwater microbial communities from Lake Kivu, Western Province, Rwanda to study Microbial Dark Matter (Phase II) - Kivu_15m_20L... | ecosystem: Environmental > Aquatic > Freshwater > Lake...
ATAAATTTTCTTGACTTCAATCATCTTAACTAGTTCTACGGTAAACAAGCTAAGATCAGGGCCAAATTCCAGGTAATTATAAGGTCGTCTCTTTAACCGCCTAGTAACATCTAGTGCGTAATTACGTTGATTGACCGTTGCGATTCGCTTTTCAGCTCCCATTAAGTTATCTGGCATATCTTGATAGCATTCGTCTAATTGTGTGATATTAAAATAATAAGGACAATAAATTTGCTGGCACACTAAGCACCGGTGATAGCTAAAAAAAATTTTCTTATTGTTCAACCCATAAAATGATTTCTTAACTAATTCGTAACTTTGCGATTCTGCTGGTAACTTTCCTCTATAAAATATTTTGTTTTTAATTTCATTTCTACCACAAGTTGGACAATTCCTTCTCTCCCAATCTTGGTGAATGTTAATTCGGTCTTCCATGAGCCTTCCAGTGCTTTAATTCTTGTAATCGAGCTGCCAACATTTGAATTCTTTTATTGTCTTCATTAGAAATTCCACTATAGTAATTTCTCTTATTTTCTAACCAAAGTAATTCGAAATGAACGGCCTCTAATAATCCAGTTTCGATATCAGACTCTAGCGCAATACTTGAATCAAATATCACTTTTCTAGTTTCAAATCTATCAAGGTGAATTTCATGTACCTGCTTTATGGCTTCAATTGACTCAATTGATACTCCCCCTCCCATGACAAGTTGTTTCGAATTCAACTTACACAATTTTGCAATTTCAATTATGTATTCTGTGGTTTGTCTCTTATTAATTGTATCTCTGTGCCATCCAAGCGAGCCCACAAAATCTACACGACCAAAAACCACTCCATCAACACCTCTTGAATCTTTTGTGGATTCAATCAACTTAATTCTATTATCAAAACCTGTAATTGTTTCTATATTGAATAGAAATTGTGTATCTTTTTGTTCATCTTTAGAATATACAATATTTTTGGCTAAGACATATTTACTTGCAGCGTAGGGTGTTTCAACCATTGGAGCAACAACATATTTCACCCCTATTTGCTTTGCTTCAAGCAGGTCTCGAATTGCTTCACACCCACCTATTTTTACAGTTACCGGAAGCCCTGCAGATCTTGAAATATCTACAAGTCGAAGGAGTTCTTCAATTCTTGTCCCCTCGGCCTCAAATTCTGCTTTTACACTAACTACTCCATACTTTTTGGCACCAGTTGTTAGAATTGTAGTCATCTCACGTTCTGTTTGATTCATATCTGTCTCTAATCTTCAGTTTGTTAGAATGGAATTAGGTCGACTATATACCAAGTTGTGACTTATGACCACTTATTGTGTTGCTTACAATAGAATCTATATCCGATAACGACAGCTCAAAATGCTTAGCTAATTTTTCATACGATTCATCTGGTGGCAGATACCTATTTTCTAGAATGTTAGACTCTTTAGTTTTAGTTATTTTGATGTCTTTCAAAAAGAATTTGATTTTATTGGCTAAATCTGTCAACTCTAATAAGTGTCCTCCAGAGTTAAACTCAATTGACCGTCCGCTTTTCGCTACTTCATAAAGTAAACTCATAAATTCACCTGCATCCACATAGCTTCGATATACCAAGTTTGGATTCTGAATACTTATTTCATTTTGTGTCAAGGCAGTGTAAATAAAGTCGCTAGCTGCATAGAGTCTATTTATGGGCATAAACTTCCCAAGGGCTCCCCAAAGTCTTCCACAAGCAAAATTCGTACCTGACTTGGCACAAATCTCCCGCAAAACATCTTCCTCTTGAATTTTACATGCACCGTAAATATCAAGTGGAGTACTTATATGCCCAAAATTAGCAGTTGCAGCCGCTCCAGATGAAACGAGCATTAACCACTTGGGTTTATTCTCCAGGACCATTGTTTTCACCCTATTTATTATCAAGTTGTTTTCGTCTTGATACTGCTTAATTGACATTCCACTTAATTTGCCCATAGTCAAAAATGCAAGGTGAGCTATTCCTTCAACTTCATCATCGATGAACTCTGTAAAAAAATTATGTTGTTCGAGGTGTAAACCATTCGAGAACTTTAAGCTTGAGTCGCTTCTTCCAAGAAGTTTAAGGTTCCTCGCATTCAAAAAGCCCCTTGAAAATTGTGCTTCTATAAATTCTCGAGCCATCCATCCTTGTGCACCAGTTACTACAATTTTCCCGGTCAATTCACATCCAAGTATTTAAAAAATCTTTGTTTTTGTGAACCCACTAAATCTGGAGCCATTAAATGGATTGGATTTGTTTTCATGCTTCCATCCGATTCCACTCGACTTGTGACCTTTGGATAATACAATTGTTCAGGATCTAATTTTATTATAAAAGCAAAAGGCCCATCTTGTTCCATATGATCAAGCATTTCACTTGACCAAAGATTAGATTGGGTAATAATTTTTACAGGAATATTAAATGCTTTAAAAACATACTCCCAATCTGGCAATCCTAAACCAGTAGATTCATCACAACCAATGTAGTTCCCGCCAAAATAAGATTTTTGTGTTGTACGGATCGAAGCGTAGCCTTTGTTTGAAGTTAAAAACATCTTTAAATTCAAGTTATTCACACCGACAGTGCCTAGTTCTTGCAAATTTTGAGCAAAACCTCCATCACCCTCAATCAAAATAATGCGATTACTTGGATTAGCAAAACTTGCTCCAATTGCACCAGAAAGACCGTAACCCATGCTTGCGAGGGACTTATTTGTTAATATTTTTTGATTCGCTTTATGTTGAAAAATCTGCATTACTGCATTAAAGCTACCACCACTACTGCAAGGAACTATCACGTCATCTGACTTTAAATTGTCGCTCAATTCGCGTACAAATTTGTGTAACTCGACAAAATCTCCAGTGGCAACATTCGCATCATCTGATTTATCTAATTCTGTTCGAATTTCACGAACAAAATTTAACCACTCTAACGTTGAATTGTTTATCAAATCACTTGAGATAAGTTGGTTGAGAAACATCGTAGAATCACAACAAATCCCTAGTTCTATCTTCGGGAATCCCTTTGAAAGCTCAAGTGGGTCAACATCAATTTGGACTATCTTACCTTTGGGAACGTATTCATCCCACGCAAAACCTGTTTGTTGAATTCCAAGCCTCGTGCCCACCGCAATCACTAAATCTGCTGACTGGTTAATAATATTTGCCCATCTCATACCATAAGTATTTGGCCTGCCAGCATACAATTCATATGAATATGGAATTCGATCAAACCCATTCCAAGTTGTTGCTATTGGAAATCCAAGATCAAGCAATTTAGGTAAAATTGATTTTGCATACGAACGAGGCACCCCCCCACCAATCAAAATCAATGGGCGACTTGAATTTTCAAGTAATTGCTTTACTAGTTTCATATCATTTATATTTGGTGAGGGTGGATTAATCTTGGTAATGTTTTTCTTATCAGTTTCCTCAAGACTGGGCATGGCTGAAATATCTAAACACATTTCTACAAACACAGGTCCTTTCCGACCGTTTCTCGAAATTTGAGTAATTTGTGTCACTTCAGATTTTGATAATCTTCTATCGGCGAGTATTGAATATTTCGTGATAGGTTTCACAATATTCGTGCCATCGATCTCTTGGTGACCAATTTGTGGAACCAGTCCGCGAGAAAGATCTGAAACCTTTGCCTGCCCTCCTACTACAAGTAACTCTCGGCTTTCCAAATAAGCACCAGCGATGGCTGTAACAATATTGGTTAATCCAGGGCCTGCGGTAACCAATGCGAAAGCCCTTAAACCCTCATCACTTAGCTCGTTGAAATACTCTGCTGCTATACCTGCTGCCACTTCATGAACTACTGGAATACACACGAAATTTTTGCTTGCAGATTCGAGTAAATGCATGACATTTCCTCCACCAACAAAAAAACAATGTGTGTATCCTTCTTCAGATAACCAACTCATAAATTGATCTGAGTATTTACTATTGATCTGCATCGACGTCTCTTCCTAATATCAATTTGGGTAGGTGCATTAAGTTATTCAAAGTATAGTCTGGATCGGAATGCATGGAGTTCTGTGTTTGGTGATCCTCATGGATAATCAATATGGATTTGACTCTGGCATCTTTAGCAGCATTAATATCTTCCGCCCGATCGCCAACCATAAATGCACATTTAAGTGGGGCAAAAAATTGCATAGTCTCAAGTAACATTTGACCACTAGGTTTTGGCGATCGGCCGCTATCCAATCCAACGATCAAGTGAAAATAACTTTCTAACCCTAGATCAAGCAATATTGACTTAGCCAGTCTTGTTGGTTTGTTAGTTACTACTGCCATCTTAATATTAGAATCACTTAACTCATTGAGTGTAGTTTCAATTCCTGGGTAAACCTTTGTTGACTTTGCGCCCGTTTCCAATAAATCTCTTTGAAATTCACTAACCGCATAAGAAAGTTCATTACCTGATAACTTTGTTTCAAACAATTTTTGAATCGGTATTCCAACGCTCTCAATGATCTGGTTATCTGAGATTGAATTGATTCGTAAACTTCTTAAAGTTCGTTTAGCTGATTCCAAAATCGCACTCTTACTATCAATCAAAGTTCCATCTAAATCAAACATACATAAGCGCTTAATTTAAACTTTTCCCATCTATTCCAATTGAGTTTCTAACTATATAATTAGGTCTGCCTTTAGTTTCTTCATAAATTAGACCAACATACTCACTAATAATTCCGAGCATCAATGACAGCAACCCGACAACAAGTAAGATCAAGCTTACAATAGTTCCAAAGCCAGCAAATGGAACCCCGCTAACGACCCAAACAATTGCTAATGGGAATATGGATAAGATTGACATTGAAGATAAGGTTAAACCAATGATAGTTATAATTCGTAATGGTTTGTATGAGTTAGCCATTATTCCTTTTAAAGCAAGATCTATTACCTGTGTTGATTTAGCATTAGATATACCCCCAAAACGTTTAGGGCGTTCCATCGGTATTCCTATGGACTTAAAACCAACCCAAGCAAAAAGTCCTCTTACAAATCTGTTTTTTTCAGTCATTTTCTTTACTGCTTCATAGACTTTTTTGTCAACCAGCCTAAAATCTGAAGCGTTTCTGGGGATCTTCCCACCTGATAAATTTCCCGCTAACCAGTAAAATAGTCTAGAATTTAGGGTTCGTATTGCTCCAGTACCCTCTCGACGCGTTACTACTCCAAAGATATTTTCCCAGCCAGATTCCCACATTCTTATGAATTCAGAAATTAGCTCGGGAGGATCTTGCAAGTCCGCAGTCATGAGTACGCATGCGTCCCCAGTAACATATTCTAAGCCTGCCGTTAATCCTCCATCCATTCTAAAGTTCCTAGATAGTTGTATGGACTTAAATCGCTTATCAAGAGCACATTCTTTTTGTATTAACTCCCAAGTTGTATCCTCAGATCCATTTTCTATAATTATTACCTCAAAGTTGTAATTTCTTTCTATATCAAACAGTAATCTAAGCCTGCGCACTAGTTCAGGGATGCACTCTTCTTCATTGAATGCAGGGACTATGATTGAAATCAGTTTCATTATTTCCAAATTTTCCAGGGAGCTTCCTTATTATTCCACAATGCATTTAACATTAACATTTCTCGATACGTGTCCATAGATTGCCAAAATCCTTCATGTTTATAGGCTGCCAACTCCCCGGCTTCTGCAAGTTTAGTTAGTGGAGACTCTTCCAAAATCGAATCTGGATCCAGGTAATTGAATATTTCTTTGTTAAAAACAAAGAACCCTACGTTTATCCATCCATCCGCCTGGGGTTTTTCTTTAAATTTTTCAACTAAGTTATTTTCCTCAATCTCAACTACCCCAAACCTACTTGTAGGTTTCACAACCGTAACTGTTGCAATCTTGCCATGAGCTTCATGAAACTTTAGGAGTTTATCTAAATCAAGATCTGCTAGTCCATCACCATAAGTACAAAAAAAAGTTTGACCATTAACATATTTTTGAATCCTATTTATTCGTCCGCCGGTAAGTGTTGACAGCCCCGTATCTGATATCGTTACATTCCAATCCTTCTCTGCAATTTCCTCATAGAATTTGGGTGGATTTATTGAACCTAGGTTCACCGTAAAATCTAGATTCTTAGATTGGTAGTTTAGAAAAAAATCTCGTATTACATCAGATTTATACCCAGTACAAACAACAAAATCAGTGTGTTTGTAAAATGCGTAAGTTTTCATAATATGCCATAAAATTGGCTTATCGCCAATTGGAACCATCGGTTTTGGCAAAAATTCAGTTTCTTCTCGTAAACGAGTTCCAAGTCCGCCAGCAAGGATTACAGCTTTCATAAAGATTCTCGGTTCATTTTTTTCTTCTCTCTTGAGTGCGTATATTGCTTAGTTAGAAAGAAATTCAAGTGTAGTAAGGCTAAGACCACTGATACTACCGTTCCAGAAACGCCATAATTTGACCAAACATCCTTAACTTGTAGATTGAACATACCCCATTGAAATGGCCATAATGGAACTAGTGCTAAGTATAGCAAGCAAAAGTGTGCCCTAAAAACAACATTATCAATCAAGGTGAAGTTAATTTTACGGGAATTATCGGAACAGTCGATCATTAGGAACATCATTGGAATGATTAGAAAAATTAAGTAGTACCCAAAAGATGTACCTGGAGTTAAAATAGTAATCAAGAAACATATAAATAGAATTTCAAATCTTGTCAATTTATTTCTTAAAATAAACAACCATATAACTGAAACAAATAGAAATATAACCGAGATTATTGTTACATAATTAGATGAAATAGGTGGACGAAATGCATCTCCTAATTGTTTATTTTGCAAGATTACTTCAAATAAACCTTTAAGCAGACCAATGAAATTTGCAAAAGAATAGTTTCGAAGTGATGGAATATCAGTATAAGTTTGATAAATTGTAATGTTTTGTAACCATCTTGCTGCATTAACAAATATGTTTCCAGGGAACAAGAGAAAGCTTACAAGAAGTCCTACTGTAAATGTTCCAAATGATGTTATGGCTGCTTTCCAATTAATTAAAGGTAAAAATATAAATACCAGCAACATTATTTGAGGTCTAATCATCCCAGCTAAACCAATTAGTATGGCAACTTGCAAGTAATTTTCCAATAGAAAGCCTCTAAAAATAAAATATACAAATGGGAACAAGAGATATACGCTGTTGCCTCTATCAAAAGTCATCAATACTGGTGTAGAGAATCCAAGAATTGTTAAAAAAAATTTATTTGAATTTTTCACATTAATATTTAGGCTTTTCCAATGATAAATAAATGGGAAAAGAAAGCAAATAATTAAAAGACTTTGATTAAACAAAAGTGGAAGTTTCATACTTATTGAAATAAACCAATCATTACTTATAATATCCATGATAAAAATTGATATCGGTGTATATGGTGTTCCATTTAGCCAAGGATTTTCTAATTTTGAAAATTGAGCAATCTGATAAAAATCACTGAAGCAATGTATGCCTACTCCTTCCAGTTTACTAATGCACCAGTCATCATCTGCAACTGCGCTAATACTTTCTGAATACTTCAATCCTAGGTAGCTTGTTAAAAGCACTCCAAATGCTACAACTATGATGTAGAGAAATTGAATTTTGGTTTGTAGTCTATGTAAATATAGAAATTCATTTTTCTCTGCCACTAGAATATAGTGCCACATAAATTCTCAGAATTACATGCATGGAGGTAATTTTTTCCAACAAAACCATTAGTTTCTTGTTTAAATAGAAGAAAGATAGTGATGGAAACTTACAGAGTTATACATCAAATTAACTTCACCGCCCAAAGCGCTAGATACAATCTCAAGGTTCTGTTGATTTCTTGCCATTTCTAGATTACAGAATTTACGAAGTAAAACCTTCTCGGGATAGTCAGCCATCATGCCTTGCGCATATGGTTCGAAGTCTATACAAATGGCTGATTCAAGTTTTTCATCAGCAAATTTCAGAACATCCATAAAGAATTGAGAAACCGAGTGATAACCTCTTTTCTTTAAAATTAACTTAAAAAGTGTTGGTTGAATAAGCATGTGATGTGTAACAAAGGTATATTTTGGTGAAGATGAAAATTTTAAAAGTTGACCTAGCAAGTCATAATAAGGTTGGTGAAAATTTGTTCCAGCCATTAGTATCTGATTGGAATCACAATCTAGCCAATGGACAGGAGTAAGTAATATAGTATCTGCGTCAAGCAATAAAACACCTTTTTCTTTTGAATTTAAAATTTGATCAAATGCAATAAATTGCTGCAAAATCCAACCGTACCTTGAAGAAAATTTCATCTTAATCAATTTACGAATCTCAGCGGAAATTACTTGATTTTCATCCACGATATCAAAAGAAACATCTAATCCCATTTTATCAACTTTTATTGCGCATGCTTCCAAATCAATAGTTGGACAAACTATTGTCACCAATGTAATTTGATTCTTAGAATAAAATAACGCTGAAGCTATCGCTTGATCCATAATTTCAATATCTTTTCCTGCAACAATTACCAATAGTTGAATTTGCGGAAAGCATAGATTAGGCAAATTCAGATCTTCGTCAAGTGATATAGCCCTTTGCTGCCTCAAAAAATTTTGGCGCAACTTTTTTCTTTCTTCGTGCTTTAAAATCCTAGGGAAAAGTTTTGGAAATATAATCATCCAATGCCAAAACCTAAAAGTCTTATCCCGCTTTGAGAAATATCCAACAAAGTTGTGCCTTGTAATTATCATTTTTCCTATTTCTAACCATAGAAACCATAAGTACCTTAGATTGAAGTGTAGTATTTAGTGCATGATGAGACAAGGTAAACCTTGATCCGGTTATTTAGTGATTACTCAATACAACGTAAAATTCAGTACCTTTACCTTCGAGCTAAAGTTTATGTTGCAGAGAAGCGCTATAAAAAGAAATTCTCGAATGCTAACTTGCTAGATTATTACTCAAACAAATACTCTCAAGCGGGACAGGACGGTATTCTTCGAGAAATATTTCGTTGATTGCGAATTTTAAATGGAAAGTTTGTTGAATTTGGTGCTTGGGATGGGGAGTATTTGTCAAATGCAAAGAGTCTTGTTGAAAATGGATGGACGGGAGTTTTTATTGAAGGGGATCCCGAAAAGTTCCGAGTATTGAAAGAAAATTATCAAAGCAAGGAGATAATTAAAATAAATGAGTACGTGGGTTATGTCTGTTCAGTTAATGGGAATAGAAGAGGTGAAAATCTTAGGGACATACTTAGTAAATATGTGAATGAGGACTATATTGAAAACATTGACTACGTTGGTATAGATGTGGATGGCCCTGATCTAGAAATTGCTTTTACATTGGGATTCCGCCCGAAAGTTATGACCATTAAAGGAGGCTCAAGTTTTAGCCCAGGAATAAATAGAAAATTTGACAAATATGCCAGTAATTTTCAGCATCCTTTAAGTTACATTGTAGACAAACTTAATGACATAGATTATACCGTTGTTTGCTTTCATCAAGATGTATACGCTTTGAGAAATGATTTGCTTAACTCTGAATTTGCCGACTTTGCCTGCAAAACTCCATATGAATTTTTTGAAGACAGTTTTCTTTTCTTGGATCAAAAAGATAGGATTCACCAACTTTTTAGAAGAGCTTTACAACCCGAGCTGCAGCTCTTTGAAAATATGGTCCTTGGTAATTTTCACATACACCCCCTAATAAGCACTCGAGGATATAATGCAAAGTAATTTAAGTTTGCACTTTCAAGCAATTTATGAACTTTACTTACAAACTTACAGTAAGAGAACTTTAACAAATGACATCTTGAATACTTATAAATATTAAAGATATAAACTACTCCTCAAAAACGGTGGGCCCTGTCGGGATCGAACCGACGACCCACGGATTAAAAGTCCGTTGCTCTACCGACTGAGCTAAAGGCCCGGTATTCTAAAAGCGATTAAGCACTGTGAACTTTACTGGCAAGAGGTGCCTATGTCGAATTTTGACATTTCTATCCAATCTAGTGGTTCTCATATCTAAGGGAGCTGGCTTAAATTTTGTACGTTTTATACATAAACATCTGACACAACTTGCAATCACTAATTTTTTAAAAGCACAATCAGTTGCAGATGATTGTTGAATAGACGGACCTTTGAATGACATACTTGATAAGTGGACATTTTAGTACTAGGTGCATCGGGTAAAGTAGGATCACTTCTAACGTCCAGATTGTTTTTTAATGGTATCTCAAAAGTAGAGGGCGTCAGCGGACAAAATTGTAATTTGCTTTTTCTAAGAAAAAAACTAAATGATTTTACAGGATTGATAATCAATGCAGTAGGACAAACCAATAGTTCTAAAGTAGAATCAGAAATGTATGAATCGAATGTAAGTTTTGTTGCCAATTTAATGCCACTTTTAAATCCAAAACAGCATAAGTTTTGGCATATTTCTACTGTCAATGTTTCACTCGCTGTTGACCAATACTCAAATCTCAAGGCTCAAGCGGAAAAAATTATAATTGACTCTTTAGAAGATTCAAATTTTGATGTTGCAATTTTAAGATCTCCTCAGATATGGTCCCATGAATGGGGGGTCGCACAATCCCGATTAATTAGCTTGATTTCACTAGCAGTATCTAAGCAAGAAATAAAACTCTTGAATCCGAACAATGTTACAAATTTAATTTGTGATAAATGCTTTCTGCGCGAGCTTTCAAGAATCAAATTTGATACAAGGAAAATTAAATTCATAAATTTTCCAGCGTTCACGGCTAGCGTTAAAGAAACTATTTCTTATTTTGCTAACTCTTCTAACAATGAGTTGAAATATGGAACTGAATTTTTACATTTAAGAGAAATCTTGAAAAAACTCACTATTTTTCAATAACTTTGCGAGCTATTGGTTTCTCTAATTTCGCAGTGTTCATAAATACTCTAACCAATAATTCTCCAACTAAACCCATGATTAGTGCGCTGAAAGCCAAAGATATAAATTGAAACAATACTATAAGCGTTAAACCTGTAGATTCAATCGAGTGCAGAATAAATCTTTGAACAAGTAAATAACTTAGGATTAAACTTGTAATTATTGTTAAAACCAGTCCATTAAAAATGATAAATCGAACTAGTTTGGATGGAACGGCTACCAGCCCCTCAAAGGCATAACCTAAATATTTTATGAAATTAAACTTGCTTTTACCGGCCAGTCGGGCACGGCGTGAATAGGGAATCATACGATGCATATAACCGCGGGATTCAATTGTGCCCGCTAGATGCTTGCTCACAGGCGGATTTGTCTCCAGATCGCTAATTATTAATTTATCAATTAGCCAAAATCCTGATTCCATTCTAGAATTTTTTTCACTGCCGAGAACTCTATGAATTAATTTAAATATACTACGTAGAAGTGTTAGAGATTTATTTTCAATTCTAGCAACTCTTTGTCCAGTTACGAGCAAGTAACCCTTCTGTCTCCATTCTAACATTTCATAAATTAACTCTGGAGGGTCTTGAAGGTCGAAATCTAAGATGAATACTGCATCAGCATTTGAATTTATCATTCCGCCAAATATACTGACCATTACGCCGTAATTTCTAACCCATGAAGTTATCTTATATTGATCAATACTATTTGAGCATTTGGTTTCAAGAACTTCAAAAGTTCCATCCGTCGAACAATTATCAAGAAAATGCGTTACTACGTTTGGATACTTTGCTTTTAGAGAACTTATAAAGCCTGAAAAAACCTCAAAGAACTCATCAATTGAATCTGCTTCGTTATAAACTGGAATGAGAATTTCTATTTTTTGATTCAACACCTATATATTGTATTACGAGAATATGGGATTTTAGACAGTGACACATAGTAGGATTGAAATATGGAGAGAATTAACTTACGCCCTGAAATTTTAGATTTAGTTAGGAAATATTGGGAAAAAAAACCTCTCGAGGCTTTCTCCCCTGGCGAATCACACGTATCAGTTTCGGGAAAACTTATTGATTCAGAGGATATTGCAACTCTGGTAGATTCATGTCTTGACGGTTGGTTTACAAGCGGCAAATACACAGATATGTTTGAAAAAGAACTGGCAAAATATATTGGTGTACGAAATTCACTTTTTGTAAATAGTGGATCAAGTGCAAATCTTCTTGCTCTTACTGCATTAACCAGCAAGCGCCTTGGTAAAGACAGACTTGGGCCAGGTGACGAGATCATAACTGCGGCAACGGGATTTGCAACTACTTTAAATCCAATCATCCAAAATGGATTAACCCCAGTCATTGTAGATATGGAATTGAATACCCTAAACGTAGACGTTAACCAAGTTCAAGAAGCTATTTCACCACGCACTAAAGGAATAATGATAGCTCATACGTTGGGAAATCCATTCGCTCTTGATGAAATTGTAAACTTATGTAATGAAAACAACCTGTGGTTAATTGAAGATAATTGTGATGCTCTGGGTTCAAAATATAAGGGGAAATTGACTGGAAGTTTTGGTGATTTGGCAACACAGAGCTTTTATCCTGCCCATCACATTACTTCCGGTGAAGGTGGAGCTGTTCTAGTTAACTCTCCGTCTTTAAGGAAGGAGATTGAATCACTGAGAGATTGGGGAAGAGACTGTTACTGTCCCTCAGGCATTGATAATACGTGCCATAAGAGATTTGAATGGCAACTTGGTTCGCTTCCAAAAGGTTATGATCATAAATACATTTATAGTAAAATTGGTTACAACTTTAAAGCAACTGAAATGCAAGCATCTTTGGGGTTAAGTCAGCTTTCAAAAATAGAAGTATTTGGAGAAGTAAGAAAAATTAATTTTGAATTTTATAAAAATAAATTGAGTAGTTTAGAATCTTTAACTTTCGCTGAAGAGACTATCGATTCATCTCCTTCTTGGTTTGGATTCCCAATTATAGTTTCTCAGAAAGCAAGATTTTCTAGAAATGAAATCGTAGGGCATTTAAATTCTCGCAATATTGGGACCCGCTTGTTATTTGCCGGGAATTTAACCAAGCAACCGGCCTATGAAGATGTTAACTTTAGAAAAGTTTCTGACCTGACCGTAGCTGACAATCTTATGAACAACGCATTTTGGATTGGAGTTCAACCCAATCTTTCTAATGACCAAATGAATTATGTTGCTGAGACAATCACAGCGTTTGTTCAACAAAGAGAATGATGCCACAGATTTCTTACTTAACAATAATTTGTATTTAGTTTTAATGACTTTTCAATAAACTTCAGGGTTGTTCGAAGCTTTTTTAATCCTATCCACTATCGCTGTGCCAAAACCAATGTTTTTGGGTAAATATATAAATATTTTTTTTATACCTGCATTATCTGCTGCTCTAAGTGAACTATATAGTTGGCGTGCAAATTCCATGGTGTCTGCGGGACTACAAATTCTTATAGATCCTTTCGGAGTTGGAATATTTGAAAGTGCGATTAAAGCGTCTCCAACTCCTGGGGGTTGATTAATTAGAATTTGCGCATTCGGCGAATAATGTCTCTCAAATTGTCCAGATGCTCTCATGTTGCTAACTTTAGATTGTGTGGGACCAGAGCCTAGTAGTTGATAAATTTGTTCACTTAAAACATAACCGCTCCTAAGTATGTTTGGTACGCGACCAGTGCAATCAAGAATAGTGGACTCTATTCCGATTTCACACATACCTCCATCAATGATTAAATCTGATTTTTCTAGTCGTCCTCCAACTTCTTCTAAAACAGAATTAGCATTTGTAGGTGAAACTGCACCAAACATGTTGGCGCTTGGTGCTGCAACCCCTGATCCGCCTAACTTTTCAAACTCGCTCAACAATTCAAAAGCTACCGGATGCGCAGGAACTCTGATTCCCACACTATCTTGGTACCCAGTTACGAAATCTTTAGCAATTTCGCTTCTCTTTAAGATTAAAGTCATAGGTCCTGGCCAGAACTCTTCAGCAAGGTTTATTGCATACTCTGGAATTTCAATTGCCCATTTATCTAATTGATTTATGGATGAGATATGGACAATTAATGGATGATCAGTTGGCCTTGCCTTAACCGAATAAACCCTACTTACCGCTTTTTCATTTGTTGCATCAGCCCCTAATCCGTAAACAGTCTCAGTTGGAAAAGCAACAAGGTGGCCATCCTTTAATGCTTGGGCGGCTTTCTTGATTTCATCTTGCGTGGGATTGCTGATCATTTCCATGCATAAATCATCCCATTTAATTAGTTTTGATTAGAAGTAGATGACCGATACCCTTCTCCTTCTGGTCCCCATCGTCTAGAGGCCTAGGACGTCGCCCTTTCACGGCGTTAACACGGGTTCAAATCCCGTTGGGGACGCGTCAAAGTTGAGTTAGCTTCTCATCTTTGAAGGTAAGGCCCAGTAGCGCAGTTGGTTAGCGCGCCGCCCTGTCACGGCGGAGGTCGCGGGTTCAAGTCCCGTCTGGGTCGCAGGGTG
>Ga0169931_10009033_pt1 | contig 14447 bp, 9 predicted proteins | sample Kivu_15m_20L_FD_129675 | JGI IMG/M metagenome (GOLD analysis project Ga0169931, IMG submission 129675) | Freshwater microbial communities from Lake Kivu, Western Province, Rwanda to study Microbial Dark Matter (Phase II) - Kivu_15m_20L... | ecosystem: Environmental > Aquatic > Freshwater > Lake ...
ACTAAATAACTAAAATTTTATTGTACAATCGTCATTTTTCTTACCGACTATCAGTCAAACGTATTTGTTAATCAAAAGTACTGATCTTCGTAATCTTTTTATATTTAAACATATATATTTTAAGTGAGTTAGTATTATTAGAATGTTCGTGAGCGAATCTTGCGGATCCACCTACGATGCAATCATCCAAGAAGCACTCTAAAAAAGTCAATAGATAGATCTACAAGCATAACAAGAAGCTAATCGAATCAAGTAAAAATTAGTAGCCTCTGGCAAGACAAAAATAGATGAGTAAAATATATGTGACTAAGATAGATGCAAAGTCTTATGAGGACTTGCACGATGTAACGTAAAATATTCGTAAGTGGCCAATTGAAACATCACCGCACGCTTAAAATAACCCGTCAGTACCAGTAATATACTTTTAAGTAAGTTTGTGCTAGGACATTTTTAGAGAGGTTTAAAGAAGACTAAGCGATTTCGCAAATTCAAAGACATATCGTTAAGGCTACAAGTAGTTTTTGGTGGCCTCTATAGTGTAAGGAATGGTGCGACTATTCGAGTAGGAAGTAAGCATCAGGTGTCTTCGAAGTGAGACTTCCCTTTTAAAATAAATGATTCCACTTTGTGAATAGACATACAATCGCTTCATCTACTAGCATTTCGGCATGTAGTACCCGACAAAACTTACGATCGCAACTAACGCTCAACTTTAACCGAAAAATATTTAGAATCAAATAGAATCAAAAGAAATACAAAGATAAGGGCATATTAAAGGACAGTAGGACACTCACAGCATAGGCGGAGTGATCCTAGCCGATAAAAGCGGAAACATAACCCTTAAAGCTACCTTAGACAGTCGTTTAAGCATTCTCAGATAGAGCTGTCTCCCTCTAGTAAGAGCTATTCTCTGGGGAGGCATATAGTAGCACTAATATCTCAAATGATTGTACATATTCATAAAATATAAGCAACAATTAATCATCATGCCAGTCGATAGGCTCTAGCTTGGATCTGTCTATTCAGAAACTATTTAAAATCCAGCTTATGTTTATGTAATTTTGCAGTAGTAGTCAATTTGTGTTTTCCGAAAGAAAAACATTGCTATTGATATCCTTATCTTTGCCGTACCATACTACCTAAACATCTCTGTTTTTCTGCTTATTATATTTATTTTGATCCAGAATTAAGGTGACCTAGCTATATCTATACTTCTTCAAAAACTGGTTCTTATTTAAGAGGGCTAACTTCTTGAGTTCTAAATGCATTTTTATCTCTTCTTTGCTGCCATACTCTGTTATATAACAATCCACCTGCCGTGTTACATAATCTTTGTTACTTTTTGACATGTTTACTGCTATGTCTGCTCATTTCTTTGCTGTTTCTTGCGGTTGAATCTCTGCTTCGAGGCATTGATTGCTGTCTTATAGCGTCGAATTTGCAATTAGATTGTTTGATGTTGTTGGAAATGTCTTTGAAGTACTAAAATGCTTTTTTGTGTAGTCGATTTTGATTGTATCGAGATTATTTTTACCATGAAATCTTTCCTTAAAAGATTTAGCCTTGGTCTTACTATTGAAATAATCGCATATAACGCTCATTTACATCGTATTATTCTTTGAACTTTTGTCTGCGAAGTCCGCAGCCCATCGACTGGGTCTTGCGATGGCCATTAGTGCCAAGTACGCTTCTAAGGGCCCAACTTATCTGATGCGATCCTACTCTATTAGGTATCTTAGTTACACCACTAGGATCTACTATATTATCTCCAGTCTATATTTTCTGTTCCTCTGTTTTTTGAATAGCATCTTCCTTACTTTTCTTGAACTGATATTTTTTATCTGTTTTTTTGGTTACTTTTTTTAGCTAGGTCTGAGGTGCAAGAACTTGTCTTAGTTCTTTGTAAAACTTAGTAGTCTAATCTTAAGGCTGAGCTATCATTTTGATTGTTTTTAAGGTATCTTTCTGTCTACGTTAGCCTGACTTGCTTCGATGAACGCTATCTTTGGCCAATTTTTAGGCCTTTACCGCTGTTGTTCTGCGCAGTTAATTTTCTTTGATCAGTTAGGACACGTAAGGTTTTGAGGCAAGACGAGAATAGACAAGATAGTAGATGATATGTATGCACTTCTAAAGAGGTATGCTCATAAGTTTTGAGCAGATATAGGCGTATTAGTATAGCTCGAAATTCATACTCCGACTAACATAGTGATGCGAAATAGGTTGCATGAGTCTTTCTCTGAATGAAACCTGCATATTGTCATTTATAAAAACGTTTTTAAGTCGTTGATTATGACTTTGTTGCACGATAAGCAAGTAGTACATACACGAAGTTAGAACATCAAGATCAGCATTAAAATTGACAAAAGGCAGGCGTAATGAAGAAAGCTGTTCTAGAGTTACTAATGGCAATAGTTTTTAAAGATGTGCTTGTGTGATGGTGATGGTTTGACCTTGAATATTGAGTGCCAGTGCTTCTTCCATCTTATAGTATTAAAATTTCTATACAATAGTGTGATTCTATGATTATTTTTGTAATAAAATTTAAGGAAAGTATTGATTTTTATGTATTTTAAAGGACAAAATCAAGTCAAGCCAGGTTATGTTGCAATTCGTCCATATGATTCAACATCTTAGCTGTGAATTTCTCTCCTCTATTGCCCTATCCTACCCTGCTGGGTTCAGGGTTAACTGGCATTCTTTGCTCCATCGCATAGGTATGTTTGCCTGCAACAATTTCCTGAGGTTTTTCTGTGGTTTTGGAGCGCGTATAACCCATATTGGCATTAGCTTGTTGGTTCATCCTACGATAGTAAACATCATCTCTATTTTAAACTGTAAACCAAGGATACTGTTTAATGTCCTGGCTGTGCTCAAGAGGCTTCAAGTTGATGATATCATACTTCGAAGTCTGCTTGTGATAGACTCCTCTTTGATCCATCAGCATCAGACTTCTCTCACCAATACCTGATAGCTTTGAAGATTATTGTCTAGCAGGGGCGTTAGTGGTCGGCAGTGGGTCGAAATTGTAGCTATTGGAATTATTAGAATTAGATCTTGGAGCGTTTAATTGAGACCTATATGTGTCTTGGTGATTGGCTGAGGAATCGTTGAAGAAACTAAGGGAGTAGCCTACGTTGCTAGAGATGCTGAATGGGAGATGGTGTACTAGGTGGGGTTGTAGCAGCGTGGTCGCCGGTACTGATGAAAGTATATTCTGGAGTCCATTGAGTTCTGTTATTTTTATTTTTGCAATTTACATCACGATGTAAACACATAGACGATGAATTTAATTAACTAATATTATTGATATCTTACTTTTAAATATTACTTTATCTTAGTAAAAAATGATCTAAAATTAAACAATTTGTTAAAAAATCATGTTTACAAACAGGTTCACTCTTTTAGACGCTATAAGAACTAATCATTTTTCCATTATCCCACAAAAACTCTATGTCTCTACTTAAGTACTCCTCTACCATATCTTTTACCCTATCTAAACCCTCCTTAATAGGTGATTCCACCAGCGATCAACAGTTTTCCTTGCCCGTGAGCTTTTTCCCTCAGAAAATATCCCTAGTATGAGGCTCCTTGTCTGCTTATGATTCCCTTGCCGCTTCTTTGACCATCTTAAAACTCTCCTTTGTATGTTATACCTTTTTTCCACTTGTAAATGCCTTTGCCATGAGGTTTTCCTCTCAAGAATTCACCTTAGTAGTAATCACCATTCGGAAACCACTCTTTTCCTTAACCTTCTTTTAAAAAATTAACAAAATCTCCTTCATATTTTTGACCATTGCTGCTTATATGAACTCCCTTACCTTACACTCTACCTTATTTCCACTCGCCCATGTAAATATCTCCGTTAGTAGCCTTCCATACTCCACTTCCATGCTTGAGTCCTTTGAGCCATTAACCTGAGTAGTGTTAGCCATTATTCCACATAAATTAACCTGTTTTTCCTCTCTTGTTGTTAGTGAATCGACCTTTGTATATACCCTTATTTGTTATTTATATACCCTATTGTCTTTGATTGTTTGTCCAAATGCCTTCAAATACCCACTTATCTGTCACCATCACGCCTTTTCCTCGCTTTTGATCATGTGCCCACTCTCCAAAATAAAGATATTCTTTCTATTCATAGACTACTTTGAAAGTTTCACATCTAGTCAAAGTGTCCACATCGAATCTGCTATCTAACGAACGATAATTTTAGATGAAGGTAGCAACTGAGTCTCTAGAGGGTAATTTTGGGATCTTTTTGATCGTTTGCTTAGCCGGAGGTTTCGCAGAGATATTGTGAGCCACATAATATGTTTGTATTATCAAAATGTCGATTTCAACGAAAGGTTTTTTGAGTTTTAATGGAACTATAGGTAGAGAATCAAAATGGCTAGAGTTAGATTTAAAATTGGTTTAAGAGTCTTAGTTAGTTGTCATCGTTTTGTACCTTTTGTGTTGTTTGGTTTTAGAAACTTTTAACTGTTAGCTTGGGCTTGGAGGACTTAACATTTGTCGACTTTTTTATGAGCAAAACCTGCATTTTTATATCCTATTTAAATCAAAATCGTTTATATAGATATCTCCAGCAATCCGCTAGACTCTCGGAATCCTCAACTAAAGACCTTACCTTCTTCTTGCTTGAATATTTTCAAGCTCATAATACAATCTATCTGAAAGCATACGATTAACTATTATAATACCCTTTTGTGACTATTAAAGCTGACGATTGTTGTGTTTTGATTAAAACAATCTCACTTACTTTATTTTGGTTATCAATACTAAGGATAATAATAATCCGATGTAGAACTATCGCATCTAATCCAAAAAAGGCTAAGGCACATATTCCAACGTTTTCATGGCCACGTCTCGTCTAGATGGTCATAGATATGCACTCAAGATCATGAAGCATCGCTATGAAAATATTGATAAGATCAAAAAAGATAAATAAATCAAGGCGTTGAAGAGTCTAGCTCATCCACATATAATCAAACTCATAGATGTATTGTATGATGCGAGTTAAGGTATTTTAAGGTTTAGCTAGAAAAAATGGCTTTGGTTTTCGAGCTTATGTAGTGCAACTTGTACGAACTTTACAAACAAAAAAAGTCTAATTTTGGGCTAGATAGAGTTAGAACGCTTCTTAACGATATTTTATAAGCAACTGCATTCATCCATGAAAAAGGAATTTTTCATCGCGACATTAAACCCTAAAATATTTTGGTCACTGCAGATGGCAAAATCAAGATGGCTGACTTTGGGTCTTGCAAAAGTACATTATAAATAAGCAGACTCGCTTTCTTCAGCGCCATATACTTAGTACATATCGACCAGATGGTACCGTGCTCCTTAGTGTCTTCTGACCGATGGGTATTATAGTTAGAAAATGGATGTGTGGAGTATCGGCTGTGTGATGTTTGAGCTCTACACTCAGTACCCTCTTTTTCCAGGAAAAAATGAAATAGATCAGATTTCAACTATTTTTGCAGTTCTAGGTACGCCTTCTCAAGCACTTTTACACTAATATGCACGTAGGACTGTACGAATACACTAACACTTCGGAAACATTAGTGGAATAGGCATTTAGACATTAATTCCTTAAGCCCCACAAGATTTCATAGATCTTCTTAAGAAAATGCTAGAAATTGACCCAAGACAAAGGATAGACGCAAAATAGGCTTTGCTTCATCCTTTTTTCTACTCGCTCACTGAGCTTAAAAGATATCAAAAATCACTTATAAGTCGCATCAGTGAGGGAAAAAGTTTGTGTTTGCCACACATAAAATCTAAAAAAAACTGATATTTTTGACACTACTTGCATCTTTTTCAATATTTAGCGAATTTCTATATAAAAAATTGAGATAAGATAAACTTTTTTAAAAATATAAATCTAAACTTGAATAATATTGATTTTGTGATGTTATTTAAGGTATCAAGAGATGGATCCTATGAGGTCGTTAGTAAGATCTTCATCTTAGCTCTTGACTCGTATTTTTAATAGACATCCAAGTTTTGTATCGAAAGCAAGCATGAGTACAATAAGTACTGCCTTGGTACCTAGGAAACGTCCAGCTAGATTAACAGCCACCATGTTTCCTTTGGTTGCGTTTTCTACATTTTATATTTTTTTCAGCCCAAAATGTCTAATCAGCTATTGTTATGCGGCCTGAGTGGAGGCATATTTCAACTGAAAAGTGCCATTTTCTTCAAATCCTTTCATACTATCCCACTCGGTTCCGAACTAAGAAGGCTAAAATAGCCAAGGAGCCATGTATGATGCTAGCTTGATCTCGAAATTCTCTAGACTGAACTAATCCTGATAGCTAGCTTTAACCTATTGACCTTTAAGCTATTTAACTGTATAGCGTGCTACTGCCTCAAACTTTTCTTCAGCAATTAAATCCTAGCATTCTTAGCTTTTTCTCAATCCAACGAAGCACTATGCAGTCTGTTGATATCCAATCAGTTTTGCAGGTATAATGTGAGCGATCTCAAAGGTCTCGCCTGAGTGTTTGAGCTCTATTTTGACGTTTTCAAGAGCTGAGTTGACTATATTGTTGTAAATTTTGAATTCAGCGATAAAGGTCTCATCGAACAGGAAAAGTCTTAATTCAACCTGGAGATCACCTTAGGTGTCACTTACACGGATAGGTTTGTTAATTTTTCTTAAGGTACCGTAGCCTAAATCAAACGAAAATTACTCTTGAAGGTAGGATGATTTTCGAATATCTAACGATAAGTTTGGTACTAATCTGTTTCGACTTTTTCAGTTTCGACCTCAGCAGCTGATACTTTGCTTTTTTTGATCAGGTTGTTGCCGACTTAGACACCCCATTTTTTTATATTTTACATGCTGAGGACACTGGCATCTCTGCTTTGTTGAATCTCAGCATCGTTGATTTTCAAGTAATTTTCAATGAGATCTAGTTAATAACCACTTAGAGCTTTTTAAGTCGAACGGAAAGCCAATCTTTACCTTACTTAAAGACTGCTATCGTTTTTAAATTGCTCGATTGTCTTTTCTAGAGCAGCTTTCTGCTTATGTTCATGTTGAGCTAGTCTGATTAAGGTACTCAAGCCGCAAGCCCTGACTGCACCTTCTTGTAAATATATCTCTGCAATAATGTTTTTGAAAAGTTAGCTACTTATATCTTATTTGCCTGCTTCACGACTTATGATGCCTAGAATCTGAAAATGTATTTTATGAAACTGAGTAGCTGATAAGAATTTTGTAAGCTCTCTAATGCACTCGGTCTTGGCCTGGCCACCTAATTCTGTTATCTGGAAGTTCATAACTGTGATACATTGAGACTTGATTTAGCAGCTCTACTACTTACGCATAAGTGCTAGTAAAAATTTGTTAATTAAAGTGAACTGCTTTGGATATGTTCTGAGCACGTTGGTCAGAGACTTAACTACATCTTTTTTGTACTATGATGACATCTCGCTCATCGTTTTTTAGATACGACTGAAAAGAGTTTCCAAGTAGTTTTCGCTACAGATTCGGAGCAAGATAGAAGCTGCAATTGAAGAAAGACTTGTATTGCTGTCATTAAGAACTTTCTAGATTTATTTTACGTTGACTATTAGGTTCTTTCTGAACTGATTTTTGAGCAAACTATTGAAAATTTTGAGGACGGAGTATTTCTTCACTGTGCTTGTCCCTGCCAAAAAAGTTTACAAAATTTTGACTACCTCAAGCAGTTACTTGTTGGCCATCAGCGATGATTAGCATGCCAACTTACAGGCTTCGATTTGCACAATATCTTATCTGCTTCGGACCGCTCTTCCCAGATAGTTAGTAAACTCAACTGTTTCCGGATCTTCGCTCTAAAGATTTTTTGAGATTTATGCAAGCATACGCAAGTATTGTACAGCAGCTAATCCCTAGAGAGGTGTCTTGGTAAGCCCAAAAACAATTTTTTTGTAAGAATTGACGTCTTTTCGCTTGATATCTCCGATAAGCATCAGGGCGTGACACTGTACATACTGGTCTTTTGAGTTGAGCTTGTCTAAGATTTAAGAGCCCCATTTTTTGACTAATTCTTAATTAGTTTGAAAAATTTGCAAACCCGAAAGCAGAGCCGAACTAGAAACTCCGAGATCAGGGTCTACTATGAGCTCTTTGATATATCTTTCTATCTGTTGTAGGTTAGAAGGATCGACTATTAAAGGAATAGTCCTCAATGCATTTCTACGAAAATTCGGATTCTTATGATGCAAATCCTTATGCAGCGATGACGTAAAAATGTAAATCGAAGGATGTTTGCGCATCTCTTTGATGCTCACGTATACCACCCGTCGAAGACTGGGCTCATCTGTCTGCAAAAGTTTAGTAATGGCGAAGAAAAGACTAGTGGCTTCATCTTCGGTGAAATGCTCACCTTTGTTGAACAGATAGATGAGTTTGGTGAGGGTACGTATGCACTTTGCATTGTCGAAGTGACTGCTTTGGAAGTCTCTGGCGTCGTAGATTACTGCGGATTTGTCTATTTTAACCGTCGCTTTCTTTTTGGTAGTGTCGGTGTAGGTGCTTATCATTTCTTGTCCGCTTTGGTACCAGCTCTTGACTAGGTTGACGTAAGTGTTCATAGTGTTAATCAAATTATCAAAAATATTACACGTACCAATAGCATACCCATTAACACACTTATGAATTAAAAAATTAAGATTTTTTACTTTTAATGCAAAAACAGTTCCATTATCAATAAGACGATGATTTATTTTCGAGACTTTTTTACAAATTTTTGATAAAAAAATATAATACTTATTGTAGCTAAGATAAAAACATGAACTTTAACTAAAGGCAAGGAACTGCAAAAAATATTCAATCGTCTATTTTTGGTTCAAATATGCAATTTTGGCAAGAAAAATAACAACAATCATCTAGAAGCAACATCCTTAATTCCTCTGAAATCATGCATTAGGGCGTCTCCGAATCTAACATAGGAAAGTCGCAAAATAAATAAAAAGTCGAATAAAATTTTGATATTCGCAAAGAACCATAGACTGATGTCAAGAGACAATTTAGTTAGCTTTCAAAGGGTCTCTAGTAGCTTGCCCATGCTACTGCTAAAATATCATCTTAATGCTAGCTAACTTTAGCAAATAAAAAGTTAAATGCATAGAAAGACAGTTTAAATACATAAATTATTGGTTTAAAGGCATAAATATAGGGACTTAAAACTATTCATCAATAAAATAAAAATACATTTTAGAAAGAGCTGGCTTCCAAAAATATATAGATCGAAAAAATCAATCGGCAATACTTGTTAAGAGACTCGACTTATGCTAAAAAATAAACTGATTTAAACGATGCATATTTACAACTAAGCGATTGGTTGAAAAACAACTCATAATAGCAGATGTAAAGTCTTAAAGGAGAAAACGCACGCATGAAGAAACATATGAACTAAATGAATATAGATAATCAAAGATACCATCAGAATAATTCAGCTTTATTCAGGTCACATCGTTAGTTGCTCTAGCAAAAATAGGAACTATAAAAAAAGTTTTAAAATTATAAGATAGATGCATAAGATAAGCTTGAATAAGAAAAAAGAAATTTTTTAAAGAAATAAGAGTAGAGAAATAGTCTGGCTAATACATTTAACGATTTTAACAATTCTTTAGAGAGGTAGTACCAACAAAAATTTAAATAACTTAGGGAACAATTTGAACTTAAATTGAAAAAAACCAAAAAATAATACTAAGATCTCAATCGTCAGTCCTTTTATAATTGGTAAAATCAGCAGCGAGCCTCTGAAAAGTAAAAATAGAAAGATCAAAACATAATAAAAGCTAAAGAAAATCGCATAAAATAGCTGTAAAAACAAATCTTATAACAACAAAACGAATACAAATCAAGCATCGAGAGGTAAAAAAACCATAGTTTATCACTCAACACTTCACTACAAAGTCACTCAGCTCTGCTCCGTAATATTTAAGATATCTATAATTCCAATTATCGTCAACACAAAAGCAAGCTAATAATAACAGAAATACCCAAAATCATCAATCAATTAGTGACTTAAAAAGATCAAAAAATTAATTAGCTCAATCAAATTTTTAAAGATTAACAACAAAAATATACAAGTTTAGCTGATTAACTTAAAAAACTTGAAGGATTTTTTATTAAGTTTTCTAACCAATACCTCAATAAAGACCTTTCATCTTTCGAAAGTAAGCTGTTGCCCATTATCTCAAAATAAATCAACAAATTAAACGATTATCTAAAAAAGGAGAGACTAGATCATGTCCAGAATACCTCCATATTATAGAATAGCATAAAAGATGCAAATGAACGAATAAAGGGCCTAGAAATCGATTTGGCAGTAGCGGTTAAAAAATAGAAGATTATTGAGCAGAAATGGAATGAAGTGGGAGTGGAGCTAAATAAATCTATCATAAAAATAAAAATACTATAAAAAACAGCACAGTTGAATGAAGAAAATATTAAAAAATTGACTATCTAGATACAAAAAGCAAAAGAATTTTCAGATTAGACAAGTAGCAAGCTGAAAGTTTAAAGTCAGCTAAGACGTAAATCATAATAAGAAATAACAAAAAAGGAAGCAAAAATAAAAGAATTATAAACAAAATTAAAAGATTAACAGGCAGTTATGGCCAAAATATTGATCAAAAACGATGAGTTAACTCAATTTTTAAACACATAAAAAACAAAATTATAGCTTTCATAGGCATAAAATGAATTTTTCAAAAAATAATTATAAAAACTTGAACAAAGCAAAGAAGATCTTTAAAAAAGATATATAAGTTAGCGAAAAATAATTGAAGAAGACTTCAGCAGTCAGATGAATACCGTGTGCAACATCGTTGGATAACTATATAAAAAACCAGCTCCACAGCCTACATCCTCAGACATCATCGCTTTCCTTAAACTTCATAAGTCACTTCAATCAGAAAACACTACTCTCACAGTATCTCCCATTCTCTAAGGTCTGCACTAACTACGCACTCAAATCGTTGAAAATATTTGTGCTTTTCTGAAGCTAGACAAGTTCAAGTCGACACTTCTCTTCAAGTATGATCTGATATCTAAGAATTTCCAGAATTACTTACCTGCACCTAACAATCCATTTTTCTTTATTGTTATATTCAAATCAAAAAAAGGTTAAATATTCGGTGTATGTTCCAAAGGACTTTACCCTGAATCTGAGTCGATAGTCTTTAATGCGAAAAAATCATATGCGAATCAGACGGCTAAGTAAGGAGGAGGGAAATTCGACAACGGCTACTTGGTGTTTGGTAACGGAGAGGTTAAACTAAGATCTAATGCGAATTGTGAGGTTATAGTCAACTCAAGAATATTTGGACCAAGATTGTACAATTTCCAAAAAGAGGAGCTGGTGGGTAAAGTAGACAAGCCTGAAGTGCAGCTTGAAGGTTATGAGATACATAGAATCGATCTCGCTTGATGACATGAATACCTTATTTAAATATTTTTAATTTTTGAATTTAGGTTCAAAAAAAGATAATACATTTTGAATCAAACGATGGTATGAATGTATATGATTGACTGTTAATGATATGATTGAGTGTGATGCAAATGTTGATTCAATCAGAACCTGTCTCCTCTGATTCTCTTGGCGAGCTGGAGATCCCTGGTCATGATGGTCACTCTCTTGGCGTGGATGGCGCACAAGTTAGTGTCCTCGAACAAGGAAACGAGGTAGGCCTCAGCGGCTTCCTGGAGGGCAAGCACAGCTGAGCTCTGGAATCGGAGTTCCTGCTTGAACTCGTGAGCGATTTCTCTGACGAGTCTCTGGAAGGGAAGTTTTCTGATGAGGAGATCAGTTGACTTCTGATATTTTCTGATTTCTCTGAGGGCGACGGTTCCGGGCTTGAAGCGGTGGGGCTTCTTGACGCCAGTAGTGACGGGAGCACTCTTTCTGGCGATTTTTTGGGCGACCAGCTGTTTGCGGGGCACCTTCTGGGCAGTTGATTTCCTTGCGGTTTGTTTAGTTCTAGCCATTTTTTATAACACGACGATCCACTCTCACACTTAATGGCGCATTAACCCGCCAGACACTATAAATTAATCTGATTGGCTAAAAATAACATACTCAAAAATACTAAAAAAATAATAAATGAGTGCTTATTTTACTCTTTTTCTGGTCTTTTTTGCAGTTTTTGATTTGAAAATATATTTTTATTTTTTAATGTTTTTGTTAGAAACAGATGTTTGTATCATAAATCAATAGTACTATCTACGACCCTGTTTATCTCCTCTTCGTTTTGTATAGTTGGGTCCAAAGCTAGTTCTTGAATCTGATGTCTTTAGCATGGGTTTGCTGTCTTTTTCTCGGTACTCTTGTCTGCCCTTGACTCCAATAAATCTCTAGGAATATGTCTTGTTGAGTGTGCGCCCCTACTCTTCTTCCCTCAACTGTTCCTCTATAATCACCTGACTCTCATATGGTCTTTAGTAGTTTCTATCGAAAGTCTTTTCTAGTTTTTTCTGGTTGTTCTGAGTATTTCCGTATCTGTCAGTGTACGCTGGCATCAAATTATACCTATCAGCGTTATTCGAGCTGGGTCCATACCTATCAGTAAGCGTTGATATAGGATTGTACCTATCAGTCTGCGCAGGCATGTACCTGTCAACATAAACTATTTTTTATACCTATTTCTCCACTATTTTTTCAACTGTAATTGGCACTTTTATTTCCTTAATCCGCTACACAAACACAGTCTAGTTCTTCCCTGATACTTTTTCCTTGTATTTTCGGACCGATTCAAGCACCTACTCTTCGAACTGCTTGCTTTCAAGTTTTAATTCAAGCATTTCAGCCAATTTGTTTGCCAGCGACTCGAAGTTTTGTTTCGTTTATTCTTCTAGCACACTGTTAAGAACGTTAAGACTGATCGAGCTGTTGGTGTTTATCATGCTGCATTCTTGGTTAGCGAGTTCAAAACTGGTATTAGCCTTCTCCAAGCTGATATATGATTTCAGCAACAAGATCTCTTCTTGAAGAGAAGCGATCACTTGTTATTGCTTGGTGATCACATCCATGTAATCAATAGCTGTTGCTCTGGTTGCTCGTGCAGATCTTAGTTATGAGTTCATGCTATGCTTTGAGAATTTTATCATCAAGAATCAAATTATATGTGGGACATACTGACTATAGGGCAGGACAAAGCCTGGAAAATACTTTTGCAATCATAAGCCTTAGATGCAGAAATGAAGACAAAATAGTTTAGTTTAATAAAAAAGTTAGATAAAGAATTAATCCATGCTTTATATTTTGATTATGTTGTCCTATTTATATTCTTTGACTAGTTGTTGGAATGAGCCACGAATCGAAAATCGTCAACGAAGCATAAGTTGACAAGCAAGTTCAATAGCTTCTCTTCAAAAATAAAGAACTATCGGGTCAGGTAGTCCGCGGCTATGATTTTAACCAAGGAGTGAATTACTAAGCTATTTTCAAGAGCTATGCAAGTATGGGATTACAGGCCACGCATCTCAGCAAAGCGATAGATATTGTCAACAAAATGATCGATTGGAGACTCAAAGACGAACCTATCAACGAAAGAGATGATTAAGAAACTATGGACCCTGAGTATAGAGCTAAGGCCAGATGCACGATTTTCTTGGGTTATACGGCCAATATGGCATCTTCAGGTCAACGCTAGATAATTAGATATTTAGCTCAGCATAAGATGGTAGATTGTATTGTTACTTCTGCTGGAGGAATCGAGTAGGATCTGATGAAGTGTCTTGGAACTTTTCATTTAGGAGAGTTCAATATGAATGATATCGAGAACAGACTGAACGGACACTGCAGAATAGGAAACATCCTAGTACCTAACGACAATTACGTCAAACTTTAAGCCTTTTTGCTGCCTATCTACGCAGCCATGGCGAAATAACAATAAAAAAACGGCTAGAAGTGGACAGCTCGTAGACTAATCTAACGATTGGGGAAGGAAATAAACAACTAAGATAGCATTTGCTACTGGTGTTACAAAAACAACATACCTGTGTTTTGTCCAGCAGTCACAGATGGAGCTTTGGGTGATGTCATGTTCACTAATTCTTTCAAAAACGATCTGGTGATCGATGTGATCCAGGATGTGAAAGAACTAAACAAAATGGCCATGAGGGCTCATAAATCAGGTGCTATTATCATCGGAGGTAGTGTAGTCAAGCATCACATACTCAACGCTAACATCTGGAGAAATGGTCTCGATTATGCAGTATATATCAACACTGGACTATATGAAGATGGCAGCGATTCTGGAGCCAAAGCCTCAGAAGGTTACACATGGGCGAAATTGAGGCTAGATGCTCAATATGTCAAAATATTCAGTGAAGCTACTCTTGTTTTTCCGATATTAGTAGGCGAAACCTTTGCGAAACGACAAAAAGAAGCCAGCAAACTGCAAAAATGATTATTTAATTTATCATCTGGTAATAAAAA
>Ga0169931_10009034_pt1 | contig 14447 bp, 10 predicted proteins | sample Kivu_15m_20L_FD_129675 | JGI IMG/M metagenome (GOLD analysis project Ga0169931, IMG submission 129675) | Freshwater microbial communities from Lake Kivu, Western Province, Rwanda to study Microbial Dark Matter (Phase II) - Kivu_15m_20L... | ecosystem: Environmental > Aquatic > Freshwater > Lake...
CCGACGTTGTGATCGACGTCGTGACCGACGTTGTGGTCTGGCTCTCGGACATGGCCGCACAGTAGCCACTCTCCACCGACTCTCGGTGGGTGCACCCGACACGAGGAGTGGCCGACACGGAGCCGGATTCTCCGCAAAAGTGGCGCACTTTCTGCGAGGGCCGAGGTCCGTGGGGCTCTGTCATGGTGTCGGCCACGAACGTGGTCGTGCCTCACACCAACAAGGGGACAACGATGTCAACAAAATCACCGTCGCGCCGTCGCGGAATTCTCGCAACGATCGGTGCCGCACTCCTGATGATCGGGGCCGCCTGCAGTGGCGGCGAGAAGTCGGCATCCGACTCCCCGAACGCCGAGGGACCGAGCCGAAAGCTCTTCCAACCGGCGAGCGTGGTCGGAGCCGACGCCTTCGCGCCCTCGTTCGAGACCACCAACTACGACGTGCCCGACACGGTCGTCGCGCTCAGCGGCGACGTCGACTCGGACGCCCCCGGTATCTACGCCGGCCGCACCTACGGTGGTTCGGGTTCGAACATCTGCGACGTCGAGAAGATGATCGAGTTCCTCGAGTACTACGAGGACCGTGGTCGGGCCTGGGCCGAGATCCAAGGCATCCCCTACGAGGAGATCGGCAGCTTCATCCGCTCGCTCGAGCCGGTGTACGTGTTGCAGAACATCAGCGTGACGATGTTCGGGTTCAAGAACGGCGAGTCGTACGGCTACGAAGCCACGATCGCCGCGGGAACCGCGATCCTGATCGACGACCAGGGAATGCCACGCGTCCGTTGCGCATGCGGCAACCCTCTGCTGTCGTCGTCGGTTCCCGAGCCGTCCACTCCGTCGACGCTCACCGAAACGACCGTCACCGGATCCAGTGAGCAAGAGACCACGACCACCACGACCGACGTGCCCGGTCGCGAGGTGGAATGCCCGGAGATCGTCGAGACCGCTCGCGGCACCGAATGGCGTCTGGCCGATGGTCGGGTGTACCTGCGCCTCGCCGGCACCGGCACGTGGGTGAACGTCGACGATCCGCTCGACTTCCACGAATCCACCGAGAACCTGCCCGGATGGTCGGAAGAGTGCTTCCCGCCCGACGAGCAGACCGACTGTCCGGAGGAGCAAGAGGGCAACACCTACACCGATCCGTCGGGAACCGTGTGGACCTGGACCTATGACTCCGAGACCGGCGACTGGGGCTGGGTCACCTACCGGGCCATCATCGGAGGTTTCGTGGTGGAGTCCGTTCCCACGCACGAGCTTCCCGGAGTGTCGGACGATTGCGGCGAACCCGAGTGCCCGCCGGAAGCGGGATGGGACGGCGAGGTCTACACCGACCCGAACGGAGACCAATGGATCTACGTGGTGATCGAAGGTGACGTCGTCATCGCCGGTTGGGTACCGCTCGGTTCGGTCGACGCCATGCCGATCAGCACCGAAGAGCTCCCGGCGGCCGAGGATTGCGTTCCTCCGCAACAGCGAATCCCCGACGATCCCGAGTGCCCCGACACGACGCAAGGAACTCGCTACGTCGACCTCATCACCGGCACCACGTGGGTGTCGACCGGTGACGGACCCGACGGCATCTGGTGGTACCAGATCGACGAGGAGGGTTTCGTGGTCGAGGGAGTCGACCCGGTGCGCACCAACGATCTGCCCGGAGTGAACAGCGACGACTGCCCCGAGGGCACGCCGTGCCCGCCGGCGAGGCCGTTGAATGGCGAGACCTGGACCGACCGCAACGGCGACGTGTGGGTGTACACCCTCTCGCGCAGCAGCACCTCGGGATGGGACAACACCGCCACCGAGGAGTACGAGGAGATCCCGGCCAACGATCTGACGGCCGAGAACGACTGCCCCGAGCCGCAGGACAATCCCTGCCCGCCCGGCAAGCCGATCGTCGGCCAGACCTGGGTGGCTCCCAACGGGGACATCTGGGAGTTCACGAACAACGCGGCCGGCGGCTACGGGTGGGACAACATCGTCACGCCCGAGTTCGAGAATCACGACACGGCCTTCCTGCGACGCTTGTTCGAGTGCGGTGAGCCGACCGTGTTGGAGTGCCCCACTCTCGATCCGGATCGGTTCGGTGGCCCGCGCATCTGGCTCGGCAACGACGGTGTCGTCTACGTCTGGAGCGACGAGGGCTACTGGTTGCCGGCCGGCGCCGGCCCCGACGCTCTGCCGATCCTCTACACCGTGCAACTTCCGGGATACCGCGATCTGTGCCTGCCCCCTTGCCCGCCCCTCGAGATGTCGCCCACCGACAACGGAGTGTGGATCGATCCTTTCAACAACGAGATCTGGGTGTGGGACGGAGCGGCCGGAGAGTGGTTCAACATCATGACCGGTGACACGGTGACCTCGTCGATCGACCTTCCCTCGTACCGAGGCTTCTGTCTCGATCCCTGCCCGCCCGAGACCGAGGGACGCCCGACCGACAACCACATCATGGTGGACGACGAGCCGGTGCAGAATCCCGAAGTCGACGTGCCCGAGAACGCCGACCAGGAAGTCGTTCTGGTCCCCGGCCTCGGAACCGCGACGGTGATTCCGGCCGACCGCAGCCTCATCCGCGCCTCGGTCGCGCCGTACGGTCCGTGCAACGACACCGGATGCGTGGAGAGCGTCACCAGGATCGAGGACGGTCACGTCTTCACCGACACTCGCGGCGTCGACTGGGTGTTCTCCGCCGACGACGACCTGTGGCGCAGCGAGTTGGGCGAGGACGTCACCTACCACGGCGACATCCCCGGCTACCAGGAGATCTGCGACGACCCCCGGCCCGACGACGGCTTCGAGTGCCCTGAAGAAGCCGAGGGCAACGAGTACGTCGATTCGCAGGGTCGTCTCTGGACATGGGTCGGCGGCAACGGCGACCCCGAGAACTCCGAGGGCGGTCGCGAGTGGTGGTGGCCCGGTGACGAGGCGACCGGCGAGCCGGCCGAGTACCGCGCGACCTCGGAACTCGAGGACGACGGTCGATACGGAAACTGCGTGGGCACCACCGTCGTCGAAGGAGACGTGGTCATCTCGCTCGAGGTGAAGCAGCCGGTCTGCGCGGGTGGCGACGTCTACGTCATCGCCACGGTGGTCACGACCGACGGAAGCGCTCCGACCGTGGCGGCCTCGATCGACGGTGAGCCGGTGGTGATGAACACCTCCGACGACACGACCTTCGAGGGCTACTGGACTCCGAGCGACACCGGCACCTTCGACATCGTGGTGAACGCCGTCGATGGCACCGGTGCAACCGGCACCGCGACCACCACGGTCGAGGTCGTCGATTGCACCGACGGCGGAGCCCCGACGGATTCGTCGGTGCCCGGCGACGACGGTTCGCCGACCGACGACGACACCCCGACCGACTCGAGCATCCCGTCGGCCGGCCAGGGCAACCGAGCCCCGACCGTGTCGATCAAGGCGCCCACGTGCGTCGAGATCTCGACCGAGAAGCCGGCTTCCGTGTCGGTGTCGGTGTCGTTCAACGACCCCGACGGTGACCCGGTCTCCGGTTCGGTGAATCTCACGAAGGGATCCACCACCCAGCAGGTGTCCACCCTGTCGGGCACCGGTTCGGGCTCCACGGTCGGAAGCTTCACCATGGACTACACCTTGCGTGGATCCACCGTGACGGTGAAGGCCGCGGTGACCGACGACTCCGGGGCAACCGGCACGGCGTCGGCGTCGATCCAGGGCGCCACACCCGGAGGCTGCGGTGGCTCCACGCCGTCGCAGCCGTCGACTCCATCGGCTCCGACGACCACGACAACGACGACCACGACAACGACGACCACCCTGGCACCCAACTTGCCGGCCACCATCACCTCGGTGAAGTGCGAACGCTCGAGCGACAAGAACTTCCCGTTCCGTCTGGTCGTGTCGTTCACCGATCCCGAGAAGCAGGCGGTCAGTGTCACCAGTACCAAGGTCAACGGCTCCACGAGGACCGCGTCGCAATTGTCGACGAACGTGTGGGGTGTGCTCGTCAAGTCCTCGGAGATCCGCAGCACGTCCGGAGTATGGGGATCGGTTGCGCTCAACTGGACCGACGGCGTGAACCAGTCGAACACCGGCAAGAACCCGCTCAGCCTCCAGGCCTGCGGCTGATCGTCGCCGGCTGATCGTCGAAGTCCCGGGTCGGCCCTAGAGGTCGGCCCGGGCGACGGTCGTCGGTTCGCGTCGGTCGAACACCGGCAGCAGACGCTGCACGAGCGGACCGATGCCGAAGGTGAACACAACGGTGCCGACTCCGAACGAGCCGCCGAGCGCGATACCGACCACGAGCACCACCACCTCGACAGCCGTGCGGGCCACGCGGATGCTCACTCCCCTTTCGGCCAGACCCATCATCAGTCCGTCGCGCGGACCCGGTCCGAGACCGGCGCCGATGTAGACCGCCGAGCCGAATCCGACGAGGAGCAAACCAGCCAGCATCAGCGCCGCCCGTCCCACCGGATGGTCCGGAGACCCGATGATCGGTTTGGTGAGATTCACCACCAAGCCGATCTCGACGGCGTTGAGGATCGTCCCCAGCCCCGGTCGCTGACGGAGAGGAATCCAGAGCAACAACAGCGCGACACCGGTGACGATGATCACCGTGCCGAGAGCCACGTCGGCCTTGTCGGCGACTCCCTTGTGGAAGACGTCCCACGATGGCAGGCCGAGATCGGCCCGCAGGAAAAGGGTGATTCCGGTGCCGAAGAGGGCGAGACCCGTCACGCAACGGATCACGCGCTCGGCGAATCCGGTGCGCGACGGATCGACCATCAGTACCGGTAGTGATCGGGCTTGAACGGACCCGAAGGATCCACGCCCAGATAGTCGGCCTGCTCGTCGGTGAGCTTGGTGAGCTTCACGCCCAACGCCTCGAGGTGCAACGAGGCCACCTTCTCGTCGAGCCGCTTCGGCAGCACGTACACACCGAGCGGATAACGATCGAGGTGGTTGAACAACTCGATCTGGGCGATCACCTGATTCGAGAACGAGCACGACATCACGAAACTCGGGTGGCCGGTCGCGCAGCCGAGGTTCACCAGCCGACCCTCGGCGAGCACGATCACCGCGTGTCCATCGGGGAAGGTCCAGAGATCCGTTCCCGGCTTCAGTTCGTCACGGGTGGCACCGCTGCGCGCCAAACCGGCCATGTCGATCTCGGAATCGAAGTGTCCGATGTTGCAGACGATCGCATTGTGCTTCATCGACAGCATGTGGTCGACGGTGATGATGTGATCGTTGCCCGTGGCCGACACGAAGATGTCCGCCGCTTTCACCACTTCGTCCATCGTGGTGACCTCGTATCCCTCCATCGCCGCCTGGAGGGCACTGATCGGATCGATCTCGGTGATGATGACGCGCGAACCCTGGCCGCGCAACGCCTGGGCGCATCCCTTGCCCACGTCGCCGTAGCCGCACACCACGGCCACCTTGCCCGCCAGCATGACGTCGGTGGCACGACAGATCGCGTCGACCAACGAGTGACGACAACCGTAGAGATTGTCGAACTTCGACTTGGTGACCGAGTCGTTCACGTTGATGGCCGGGAACAACAACTCGCCCTTCTCGTGCATCTTGTACAGACGCATCACGCCGGTGGTGGTCTCCTCGGTCACTCCCCGGATTCCAGCGGCCATGCGGGTCCACTTCTGCGGGTTCTGCTTCAGTCCCCGCTGCAGGAGACCGAGAACGATGGCCAGTTCGGCGTTCGAGGCCGTGGTGGGATCGGGCACCTCACCGGTGCGCTCGTACTCGACCCCCTTGTGCAGCAACAGGGTCGCGTCGCCACCGTCGTCGAGGATCATGTTCGGACCGTCGCCGTCGGGCCAGGTCATCATCTGCTCGGTGCACCACCAGTACTCCTCCAGGGTCTCGCCCTTCCAGGCGAACACCGGAACACCATTCGGCTCGTCGACCGAGCCTTCCGGTCCCACCACCACCGCGGCGGCCGCGTGGTCCTGCGTGGAGAAGATGTTGCACGACGCCCATCGCACCTCGGCACCGAGTTCGACGAGCGTCTCGATGAGCACCGCGGTTTGGATCGTCATGTGGAGCGAACCGGAGATGCGCGCGCCCTTCAACGGCTTGGAGGCCCCGAACTCCCTGCGCAGTGCGCGAAGTCCCGGCATCTCGTGCTCGGCGAGATGGATCTACTTGCGACCGAACGGCGCCATCGAGAGATCGGCGACGCGATAGTCGCGGCGAGCGGAGAGAGAGTTGGTTGCGGTCGACGACATGGATCCTCCTGGAGTGGGGCGACGCGGGGTCGGGTGGCTGGCACGAAAGGACACGAGGATCCGCGGTCGTCGCGTTTCGTCGTGATCCCGAGCCGGGGCCTGCTGGCGCCGATCTGTCAGCTCGCGGAGGGGAAGTGTAGGGCAACCGGCTCAGGAACCGGTGACTCTCGACTCCCCCGCGTCGATCCGCCCCTGGAGTCGCCGGTGCTCGGCCTCGTCGACCTCCACCGATTCGTCGATCAGCATGACCGCGATCCCTTCCCGGATCTCGTACTTGCGCCGAAGACGCGGGTTGTAGATCAGATTCTCGTCGTCGAAGACGTGCAAGGGTCCGTGATCGACGGGGCAAGCCAGAACCGAGATCAGGTCGGGGTCGAGGGGCACGGCGGCATCCTTTCGTGGGGTGACTCAGACGGCGGTGATCGCCGAGAGCAGTTCGGCGACTCGTTCGTCGCATTCGTCGCGGGTGGGAGCCTCGAGGTTGAGCCGGAGAAGCGGTTCGGTGTTCGAGGGGCGAAGATTGAACCACCAGTCGCCGCAGTCGACCGTCAAGCCGTCGAGACGATCCTGGTCGTGTCCGAGGTAGCGACTCGACACCGCGTCGATCACGCTCGCGGGATCATCGACCTGTGTGTTGATCTCGCCGCTCTGCGAGTAACGCTCGAAGGGTCGTCGCAACTCGGACAGCGACTCACCGCTGCGACTCAACTCGGCGAGCATCAACAACGAAGCGATGAGTCCGCTGTCGGCTCGGAAGTTGTCGGCGAAGTAGTAGTGCGCCGAGTGCTCCCCTCCGAACACCGCACCGGTGTCGGCCATCACCTGCTTGATGTACGAGTGACCGACGCGAGTCCGAACCGGCACCCCGCCGTTCTCGACGATGACCTCGGGGACCGACCGACTGCAGATGAGATTGTGCAGGATCGTGGCGCCCGGATGCTTGCGCAGCATCGCGGTGGCGAGGATCGCCGTGGTGGTGGAGCCGGAGACTCCCCGACCCTGCTGGTCGACGACGAACACCCGATCGGCGTCTCCGTCGAACGCCAATCCCATGTCGAAACCCGCCGCCGCGACCCGAGCCTGGAGATCGCGCTGGTTGGCCGGCTGCAGGGGATCAGCCGGGTGGTTCGGGAAGGTTCCGTCGAGCTCGCCGTACATCACCTCGAGTTCGATGCGAGGCAGACGTTCGAACACCGCCGGCACCACCAAACCACCCATTCCGTTCGCGGTGTCGGCCACCACGCGCATCGGCCGGATCGACGAAGGATCGACGAAGGACACGACGTGATCGGCGAACGACCCCAGCAGGTCGCGTTCGGTGCGACGCCCGGCCCGCTCGGCCGGCGCCGGCGGTCGTCCTTCCAGAACCTCGGCGGCGACGCGCTTCACCTCGGTGAGTCCGGTGTCGACGCCGACCGGTCGGGCGCCCGACTGGCAGAACTTCACACCGTTGTACTGCGCCGGGTTGTGCGAGGCGGTGAACATCGCGCCGGGTGCGTCGAGACGACCGGCCGCGAAGTACAGAAGGTCGGTCGAGGCCAGACCGAGATCCACCACGTCGACACCCTGTCGCTGGAGTCCCTCGGCGAAGGCCGCCACGAGATCGACTCCGGACGGTCGCATGTCGCGCGCGACGAGCACCACCGAGGTCCGGCAGAACGTCGCGAAACCGACGCCGAGAGCCCGCGCCACCTCGACGTCGAACTGGTCGGGGACGGTTCCGCGAACGTCGTACGCCTTGACGATGCGGTCGAGAGTTTCGGCGCCGGGCATGGGACGATGGACGCTACCGCGGGCCACTCAGGCCGTCGCCGGAGTTCCGTCGGGGTCGGACGAATCTCCTGCGAGAAGAGCGGATTCCGTCTCGTCGAACGGATCCGCCGGCCGCTCGTCGACCGAAACGCTCGCCGATCGGCGGTCGCGTCGGAACATCACGACGATGCACACGAAGCCGACCAGCGTCAGAACCTGGGCGAAGCGGTCGACCCATGTGGAGCGGAACTCCATGCGCACCACTTCGTCGGTCGGCACCACGACCATCATGTTCGGAGCGACCCGGTAGGGCCCTTCGGCGCCCTCAACCTTCCAGTTGGGGAAGTAACTCACGCGCACCAGAACGGGTGACCCCACGCGGTCGACCCGGAAAGACACGTCCTCGTCACCCACTCTCACGTCCGACACCACCGCCGGTTCGACCGAGTTCGTCTCGATCGGAACGTCGGCGATCACGTAGTCGACCTGGCGCGCATCGGAGCCGGGCTCTCCCTCGCGACGAGCCGCATCGACCGTCACCGACACGCGTTGCCACTCGTCGGGACCGTCGGCCGCCGGAAGGACGGGCCACTCGTCGGAATTCTGCAACCAGGAGGTCCCGACCTCCAGCCACCGTTCGCGTTGATCTCCCGACCGTTCCTCGACGACGACCGGAGTCGCCGAGAGCGGGACGACGATCTCGGATCCCTCGACCTCGTAGACGTGCCATGGTCCCGACGTCGTGAGGCGCACGAGACCCCCCTCGGCGTCGGCGAGCGCCTCGGCCTCGCGCACCGCCTCGGGAGTCACGGCCATGTAGTAGCGGATGCCGAGAGCCCGCAGATGGTCGACCCCCACCTCGGCGTCGTTGTTCACGTAACGGAGTTCACGCACCGGATTCGAACTCTGCTTCGACATGGCTCCGGCGGCAAGGAAGTGATACGGGGTCGTTCCGGAGGCTTCGAAGAAGAGTCCCTCACTGGAGCCGATGCAACTGTCCGTCCAGAAGGGCAGGAGCATGAGAGCCATGGTGGTCCCGTACTTGTCGTTGCCCCCGTGGTTCTCCCACAAGGCACGGCCACATCCCCGATCCTCACCGATCGACTTCATGGTCTGCACGAGTGCGTAGTACTCGCCGTACGCTCCCCGACCCTCGTAGCCGGTGAAGTTCCAGCGCGCCCATCCGTCGACGAAACCCTTGTTGTCGGCCGCGGTTTCGAAGGGGCCCCAGACGTATTCGGGTCCGTCGCCTTCGTCGACGACGTTGCCGCCCGGCAGGACCTGGAACCGGAATCCGAGGACCACCAGCGCGAGGAGCGCACACACCAAAGCCGTCACCGAATCGGCTCGGAAGGCCGTCCAACGGGCTCGGGGCTCGGCGTCCGGGTCGAAGGGGCGGTCCTTGGCCGCGCTCTCGTACTGAGCGAGTCGTACGACCGCACGAACGATCTCGACGATGCCGATCGCGGCCAGCAAGTACCGACACATGTTGAGCATCGGAAGCAGGCGCGGGTTCCAGAGAAGTCCGATGATCGGCAGGCTGTCGTTGAAGAGGTACACGAACGCCGTGAACACCAACCCGGTGACTCCGAGCCACACCCCGGGAAGATTGCGGCGGGCCACGGCGAAGGCGAATCCCACGACGGCCAAGGCCGTGAAGAAGACGTTCCAGAAAGGTGGCAGAGCGAAGAACATTCCCCAGTACGACGTGAACGAGCCGTTGCCGGGTTCGCCCTTGTATTTCATGTCGGTCATGAAGGCGTGATCGAGGAGGAACGGCAGGATCCAGAACGCGGTCAGCAACGATCCGGCACCGGCCGTGGTGACGAACCAGCGCAGCCGGGAACGATCGAGCCAGAGCAGCGCCATCAACAGCAAGCCCACCGCGACGTAGATGGCGACGATGCCGTGGCACAGAATCGCCAACGCCATGAAGACCGCCGCCTTCACCCGATGCTTGCCGGTCTGCAATCCGTTCGCGAAGTAGCCGAACGCCAACATCGCGAACGACAACGAGATCGAGAACGAGAACTCGCCCGCCATCGTGGATGCCACGTTGCCGCCGTAGATGGTGTAACTCTCGTCGAGGAGGTAGATCATTCCGACCACCGCGAAGAGTTCGGGCACCGGGTAGGCGAAACGCGCCAGTCGACCGAACAGCCAGCAACACACCGGCAACGTGACGATGCCGGCCACCGCCACCAGTTTGAAGGCGACTCCGTACGGCAGGAGCACGTCGAGGGCGAGAATGAAGAGGGCCGGCACCACCATGTAGAAGCGGTACACCGGCAGACCCGAGTACCAATCCATCGACCATCCCGACAACTTCCAAGGCAGCAGGTGGTCGCGCAGATACGCCGGTGCCCAGACGTGGGCACCCATGTCCCCCCCGGTGGGAGTGGTGTTCCTGAAGAGCAGGGTGGGCTGGACGACCTTGATGGCCACCGCCGTGGAGAATCCCACCAGGGTCAGCCGCACGAAGAAGACGACCAGCCGTTCGCGACTCCAGCCCTCGAACGGATTGAAACGGCGACCGAATCGCGAACCAGCCGAGCTCCACTCCGGGTGCTCGAGTCGTTGTTCGAGTCCTTGTTCGAGTCCTTGTTCGGGAGTCGGGTCAGAGTGCGAGTCGGAGGTCGTGTCGGAGGTCGGGTCGGGCGGTCGCTCGTCGTCGGGGAGCGTTGCGTTCGTCATGCCACCTCTCATCCTGCCATTCCGTCGACCCCGTCACCCGACACGAACATCACCCGACACGGGCGTCACGAGACACGAACATCACCCGACACGGGCATCACGGTTCAACCCGCCACCAGCACGAGTCCGGTCGCATTGAAAGCGACGTGCGCCAGGATCGGGCACGACAGTCGTCCGGATCGTTGCCAGCAGAGCCCGAAGACCAGCCCCACGACGAACAAGCCCGGGAACTCGACGGGCTGCAAATGGATCGCGGCGAACCAAGCGGCGCCGACCACGAGAGCGAGCAGATCGTTCAGTCGGGCCTCGAGCGCATTCTGGATCAGGCCGCGGTAGACGAACTCCTCGATGATCGGGGCTCCCGCGGCCACGATCCCCACCAGCACGACGACCCACGCGCCGGATGCGTTGTTCCAGAGATCGGTGGCGCGTTCCTCGACCTTGGTGGCGTCGAAAGTGTCCGGAAACAAGGTCGACAACGGCCAGTACACCAACGGCACCAATGCCAACTGACTCACCACGCCGATCGGCAGACCGACGAGATCGACCGCACGGAAGCCGAGCCGGTAGTCGTCGCGCAAGGATCCCCCGCCCCAGCGTCTGCTCACGACGACCAGGGCGACGACGAGAGGAATCCAGAGGCACGACACGCCGAGCGCCATCGCGCTGGTGGGCCAGCGATCCGCGGATTCGTCGGCGTGTCCGGTCAGACCGATGGCGAGAGCCTGCAGGGGCAGCGCCACCGCATAGGCCAGGGCCCACGCGGCGAATGCCACCCCCACCGGAAACCGGGAGGCGGTCGACGCCGGACGCACGGTTCAGCCGGCGAGTCGATGCACGAAGGGAAGCGCGTCGGCGCGACGACGATCCTCGAGGATCCAGCCACTCGGAGCCGCGAATCGACTCCAGTGCTTGTCGCAGAACTCGTAGGTGTGGGGTCGGCGTTCCGAACCGAGGTGGTCGACCCAGATCACCGAGGTGGCGTACTGGAAGGTGAGCGAGAGACGGGCTTCCTCACGGCAGCCGTTACGGGTGCACTGACGCATACCGCAACGGTACGAGAGTCCCGACGAGTGTGGGTGGATTCCCGGACTCGACGGAACGGCGGTGCCGACCGCGGAGAGTCGGGCGTGACCGAACGAGGGGCGAGATGGATCGCGGGGGTCGCGGTCCGTGACCGACGTACGGACTCCCGCCATGCCCGCCTCACGGGCCGGTCGTAGCATGAGGCCATGAGCGAGTCGACTCCCCCGCCGCCCCCGCCGCCGCCCGCCCGAGGCTCGCGCAAGCCCCCGGAGCCGCGGCCCACCGGAGAACGCTCCGGACGTCCCACCTTGCCGAAGTGGTCGCCATGGGTTCTGTTGGTCGTCATCATCGCTCTCGTGTTCGGGCCCCAACTTCTTCCCGGTCCCGATCGCGTGAAGATCGGCTTCGAGGAATTCATGACCGAGGTCGCGGCCGGTCAGGTCGAGGCGGTCAAGCTGAACAACACGACGCTCGGAATCACCGGAACGTTCACCGACGGCTCCGAGTTCTCGACCACCGCGCCTCCCGGATTCCCGAACGAGCAGGATCGCGAACTCCTCCGACTCGAGGGCGTCGATTTCCAACCCAACACGCCGCAAACGAGTTGGCTCATGAGTCTCATCCCGTTGTTGCTGCCGTTCTTGTTGATCATCGGATTCCTCGTCTGGATGAACCGACGCGCATCCGGGCAGATGGGCAACGTGATGTCGATCGGTCGGAGCCGAGCCAAGGCGTACACGACCGATCGGCCCTCCACCACGTTCGCCGACGTGGCCGGTTACGAGGGCGTCAAGACCGAGATCAAGGAGGTCGTCGATTTCCTCCGCATGCCCGAACGCTTCAAGGAGATCGGCGCGCGGGTCCCGAAGGGAATTCTTCTCGTCGGTCCCCCCGGAACCGGGAAGACTCTGTTCGCGCGGGCCGTGGCCGGCGAGGCCGGAGTCGGCTTCCTGTCGGTCACCGGTTCCGACTTCATGGAGATGTTCGTGGGTGTCGGTGCGAGCCGGGTTCGCGATCTCTTCCAGCAGGCCCGCAAGATGGGTCGGGCGATCATCTTCATCGACGAGATCGACTCCATCGGTCGAAAGCGCGGGGCGGGGCTCGGAGGCGGACACGACGAACGCGAGCAGACCCTCAACCAGATGCTCGCCGAGATGGACGGGTTCGAGACCTCCGAAGGAATCGTCATCATGGCGGCCACGAACCGTCCCGACATCCTCGATCCCGCCCTGCTGCGTCCGGGACGCTTCGACCGTCAGATCGTCGTTCCGCTTCCGGAGTTCGAGGAACGACTGGCGATCCTGAAGGTGCACTCGCGCGACAAGCGCATGGGCGCCGACGTCGATCTCGAGATCATGGCCAAGGGCACCCCGGGAATGTCCGGCGCCGATCTGGCGAACCTGGTCAACGAGGCCGCGCTGTTCGCCGTGCGACGAGGCAGCGCCCAGATCGAGCGCATCGACTTCGAGTCCGCCCGCGATCGCATCATGATGGGGGCTCGTCGCGACTCACTGGTCCTGTCGGCCGAGGAGAAGCGGACGACCGCCTACCACGAAGGCGGGCACGCGGTGCTGGCGGCGGTACTACCCAACGGCGACGCACTGCACAAGGTCACGATTCTTCCCCGCGGAATGGCGCTCGGAGTCACCCAGACCCTGCCCGAGGAGCGCCACAGCTTCTCCAAGGATTACATCCTCGACCGAATCTGCATGGCCCTCGGTGGCCGCGTGGCCGAGCGGGTCGTCTTCGACCAGCAGACCACCGGAGCCGCGAACGACCTCGAAGTCGTGACGGGTCTCGCTCGTCGCATGGTGCGCGAGTGGGGCATGAGCGACACCGTGGGCCCGATGGCCTGGCACAACCAGCAGCAGGTCTTCCTCGGCGAGGATCTGATGACCGGCGGCCGCGAGTACAGCGACGACACTGCTCGTCTGGTCGACGAGGAGATCAACCGGATCCTGCGCGAGCAGGAGGTTCGGGCCACCGAGTTGCTGAACAAGCACCGCAGCGGACTCGACCTCGTCGCCGAGGCCCTCCTCGAACACGAGACCATCGACGGCGATCTGGTCGCCCGCTTGGTGCAGCAGGGTCTCGGCGAACCGGATCGACGCGACGACCGTCAACCGGCCGGTTGATCCCGGCAGGGTTCGGCGTCCACGCCGTCGCGCACCGCCGCCACGGCGGCCCAGAGATCGGTGGCCGACACCGGACCCAGGAAATGTCGACGCACGACACCCTCGTCATCGCAGACGAGCAGGGTCGGAACGGCGTCGATCGAGTACTTGCGATGGATCTCGGTCGACACCGAGTACTCCACCTCCCGAACGGCCACATGGCGAGACCGGACCGCGGTCGCTTTGGCGACCACGTTGGCACAGACGTGACAGGTTCCGGACGTGAAGACCAGGACCGTCCAACGGCACCGTTGTCCCGATTCGTCGTCCCGCAGGTCGGCTCGATCGATCTGCGACGGCACGCTCCACTGCTTCTGGGTCGGCGCGTCCGTCGGACGCCGACGTCGCAACACGAGAGCCACTCCGGCCACCACCACGACGATCATCGAGGCCACGAGAAGGTTCGTCATGTCGTCGTTCACTCCGGAAGTGCGAGCGATCCGCCGCGGCCGCTCGAGGTCGCCGACCGTTCGAGCCGTCGCTCGACGAGGATCGGCTGATCCGATACGACGATCACCGGACGGCCGACCGACACCGGGTCCAGAAGATCGATCGAGAGCACCGAGTTC
>Ga0169931_10009035_pt1 | contig 14445 bp, 13 predicted proteins | sample Kivu_15m_20L_FD_129675 | JGI IMG/M metagenome (GOLD analysis project Ga0169931, IMG submission 129675) | Freshwater microbial communities from Lake Kivu, Western Province, Rwanda to study Microbial Dark Matter (Phase II) - Kivu_15m_20L... | ecosystem: Environmental > Aquatic > Freshwater > Lake...
ACCATGATATTGAATGGGAGGGCTGACGCCACTAAGCATCAAACTGCCAAATAGCATAAAGAAACCAATAACAAGGACAACATTTTTCGGAGGAACAATTATTGCGAAGAGTAAACCCCAAGATACAGAAATCCACCCCAAGGAAAGAAAATTAAGAGCATACATTAGCCAGTGACAAAGACTTTTCCTTACCCAAAATGCCAAGATCGATGCAAGCAAGGCTTGCGAACCTTGCTCAATAGATGTTGAAACGTTGACGGCAAGAAAATATGCATTGATGCAATATCCTGAGCTTACTTCGCGGAAAAATCCCTCTCGTTTGTCTGTAATGGCTTTACTTGCAGTCAACGCAAACAAAGTTGATATAATTGCCGATGCACTCAAGGCAAAGGTTTTACAATCTGAAAAAGCAGAAACTTTGAATACATCAGGCATCGCTTGTGCACAAACAGATTGATCGGTACTAGTAAGAACATCGTACTCATTTCTAATATCTGGTGGAAAGTCTTTTGTTGGTTTGAGCTCTCCAACAAAGAAGGCAACGAGAATAATGGCCACTAGAATAATTGCTGTGTCAATCATTTTTGTCCTTTTATTACGCATAGCAACTGGAAATCAAATGAGTTACAACCGGATAGGAACCATCCATGGAATAACATTTCAAATCATCATACCAAGGAGATTTCTCGTGATGTGATATATAAGTTGCTTAATGAATGGAATTTTTCGTCGGCTCGGTGGAAGTGAATATGTATAAGGAACTGAACAAACGTTGAACCCGATGGAATCCTGAGATTGCATGTGCATCTCCCATTCATGATGTAAACAAGCTATAATCTCAGAGTCGCAGATTTCCCTACCACCCTTATCTAATTGGTACATACTCTGTGCTTTCTTCAGGTGACCAGAGCTTATATCAAGAAGCCAGTCCGCAACGCTCTCAGATGGTGGTAAGATATAATGAAGGTTTGTGAAATATGGTGCTGCGCCCGTGGTGGGCCCATGGTATAAATTTTTTCCTCCAATCCCAAGCAAAATAAGCCAATCAAATAATTCGAAGATGAATTTTCGCGGTTGATGAATAGCACTGCATATAGTGACACCTTGATGATCGACAAGGGCCTTCAATGCCTTCATAACTTGTAAGGCGCTAGTAGCATCGAGACCGCTGGTAGGTTCGTCTAAAAATAGAATGGATGGTTTAGCCATCATTTCGATACCGATATTTAACCTCTTTCTTTCTCCTCCTGATATTCCGCGAACGGTCACGTCTCCGACTATGCTGTCAGCAACACGAGAGAGGCCTAAACTAGACATGGTTTGTTCAGCTATAAAATTTATGTCTCCTGATGATGTACCCTTAGGGAGCCTAAATTTTCCAGCAAATAGCAAGTTCTCTTGCACTGTCAGTTCCGAGTACAATATATCGTCCTTTTTAAGAAACCACGAACCTGAGGGTTTTTATCTGACCATCACTTTTTATGAAGATCAAAGAATAGTATAAACCTGTGGGACAAAGCCTATTGATTCTCTATGTTTCTCGATGTAAGTTTCGCATCCGTTTATTATTATTTTTCCGCTCAAGTTGCCATAGTGTGCTTATCGAAGATATAATGCTGAACGAAGGGTATTTAGAAAATTGCTGCATTTGCATGTTACTTAAAAGAACTCACCTCGACCACATAATGCGTTCAACAAAGATGTCTTTCCTGCTCCTACATTGCGATCAAAATGTAGTGTTATTATCATAAAGTTAGAAGCATATTCCGAATATATACGCATTCATGTCATCGTACCTGAGCATCCCATCAATGAAGTCATGGCACTCCTACGAATCCGCCCAGTTACATTGTCGACAACGATAATGCGTATACCGTTAACGAGCACTTCTAACGAGAGGCTTTCAAAAGAAACATCAAATCCTTCAATTTGTATTCCTAAAGGCTTTTCATTCAAAACACTTGCGACTGCCTCCGGATAATTTTTTAAAAAGTCGATTTTACGAATTGTATCATCTGGGCATTTGATACCGTTCCCTTTATTCGACGTAAAAGACTTGATAATGCCCAAATAGTTTGAACCCTTCAGTTCTTGAGAAGAGATAAGTGTATCCTCGGAACTTGTAGAAATATCTAGATGCGATGATTCATGACCTGTAACTGAAGTTGGAACATATTCATCAAAGGGGTTGGTAGAGCATTGCAGATACTTCACAACACAACTAATCTGCTCTTTAGATAGGAAATAAGAAATGCTACTTTGGTACAATCGAAGCAGGTGAATAGTGTCAGTATCTTGATTGGAGGATTGCTGTTCCCACATCTCATCGAATATGGCTAGAACTTGATCCGAACTTGGAGAAAAGTATATTGCATGTAACAAGGCCTCTAGGAAAAAAGTCCTAAAAACTTCACCTGTTACAGTGGAGCTATTTAGATCCAAGCAAGCACATTCATTCATCTTCCGACGAAAATGATCGATCTGTTTCGGATTTAGTTGCATTAATTGGTTGATGCTTTCATAAGAAACGTACTGCGCTTGAGAAGGATTACAACAGTCGAAGAGGATTTCGGCGTCGAACTCATCCCATAAGCCGTCATAAAGAGCTGTAGCTCCTAACATTTTTGAAATATCCTCGAGTAGTGGATAGAGGTTGGCTAAATTCGGACGTGTGGATTTTTCGCCTGATCTAACATCAAATTCTTGGGCCGTAGCTGTACGATTACGTCTTCGTCGATGTAAGATTCTGCAAGAAATGATAATTCCAAGAAAAACAATAACCGCAATGCAAGCGATAGAACCCCATATATTTCTTTTGTAAATTACACTTCCTGCTTTGCATCCTTGACATGGAATCGTATAGTCGTATGATTTATGAGGACAGAAAAATCCCTCTGGGCACAACAGAGTCGTATTCGGACTCGGACAATAATGACCAATAGGACAATTTTGTAAAGTATTGAAGCCCCTGGGACAGACGGATCCACCTAGAATATCACCTAAGCCAAGGTGGATGTAATTTTGTCGGATTATAGAACAGTTCGCTTGTCGTCTCTTTTCTATATCACAAATGTATCCAGCGGGACAGTCCATGGACATTGTAATATCCATGGGTTCATCTGCGTCAGTACAGCTCCAACAAGTATTTGATTTCAAAACATACATTTTTTCCTTTGAAAAACAATGAGTTACCTTCACTTGAATTGAAAAAGCTTATTTGTACAAAACGTTGGATGGGAGGATTCCGATGAACCGAGTTCCGATCATCGGAATCCAATCGAAACTCTTCATATGCTCATATCAAAACCCATACTATTTCAATATGAAATATAAAGCAATTGATGTAACAAGATAACTCGATTGATGCAGTTTGTCCATAATATTATACCACTGCAAATATTGATGAAGGAAAGGCGATTATGAGTCCGGTTACATTTATCCTGCAGTACAGGTAGCTTCATCGACAAAAATTGTAGCAAGAGACAAAGAATTATCACCCCATAACGATGTTTTGATTTTCAAGATAAGAAGATCCGGCCGATGACCATCAAGGAATGTTTTGTGATTAGAATCAATTGCAAAGTCTAGAGGGGATACGAACATCATCAAAGACCGTGAAATCTCGACGAGAAAATAATGCTTCACACGATTTTTGTTGATGCTCATATCCTCTATCTGATTCCTCCTAAAAAAATGCTGTATGATGGACTTCGCCTGAATCGTCTTTCGTTCGGTGCAAGTGTCCCATGATTATACATGAAAACCGTAAGCATGTAAGTAATTTATGTAAACCTTATCATGGGACGAAATAATAGTTACCATGCCGTAGCAACTCTATGTACTCTACAGTAGTGGGTAAAGGGAAAGGGATCTAATTTAGCTTTCAGTAGGAAAAAATACTCGTTATTTCGTATGTACAGCTTGTACTTGTAAAGATAGGTACACTATTTGAAAAATGCTTGCTTATTGTCAAGCATATCCTAACAAAACAGCCTTACTGTACACAAATCAGAGCCTATACGTAAAAGAAAGGGGGACAGGAGATGACTTTAATTCGTTCCAGAACACTCTTTGATTACGAAGACAATGAGAGTGTAAGCGCTCCACTCCGTACCTTTTTTCGCAACTCTGATGATCACCAATTTAGTAGCAGATCACCTAGCTACAATCTTGAAAGACGAACTTCCCGACGTTCTGCATACTCTTTTCGTGGTCAACCCAGTTTCCATGACGTAATAAGAAACGAAGTGGGTATGTTGTCGAATCCGATCACGATTACTGTAGAATCTCGTGATGCAAGTAATCAAAGTGGACGGAAACTTCCCTCATCAAAGAATGGTATGTTTAACATAATGCGACTACATTTGTCGACATGTTTGTGCAGCAGCAAGGTGCGACTCATTCATTTACAGCTTCTCTAGGACGTGTTTGGAGTAAGGATGACTCTTCTTATCCACGAGAATTGAATGCTGAAAGTCGACAGGGAGTTCATTGGAATTCACCAGCCTCTTCACCCAAACGATGTGTCAGGGCATTGGAAGATGAAGAGAAAACGATTCGTGTAAACAACTATGGAAGAAATAACTCCGCATCAACACGATCACGGAATTCAGAGACCATAAACTCGCAAACTGTAAGTGACGATGCGGAGCCTCTATCCATTCCTATGATGAAATGTACGAAACTCGACATCGTACGTACAAGGAATCGTACCCCCACCTTGACACCTGTTGTAATTCAACGTGCGAGTCTTACTACGCAAAATGAATCACCAGAGGCTCACTTGAGTATTGAAGTGGAACTTCAAGACCAAAAGAAAAAGGGCTTGTCTCAACTGAAATCTATTATTGCAAATGAAATCTTGAAGAGTCGTAGTGTGAGCCGCGGTCGAACTAGAGAACTGCGTGACGATAGTGGTAGAGACATTATACCGCAACGTTTGTTTAGCCGCTCACAAAGCAACAAAGAAAGCAAGTTGGGTCAAAAGATAGAAATATCTAAAACACAAACTGCAACGGGCGATGAATCGATGACTCCTGGTAATATGAAGCGCTTGGTTGTAAAACTAGCAAGTTTCCGTAGAAGCAAAAGCCGATCTCGATCTGATTCTACTGATGCAACGATTATTGAAAGCTCTAACTCTCCTAGGACTGTACTGGACGCCCCCCAAGTTGTTCATGAGGTATAGTATCTACTTTTGATTGGAATGATTTTTTTCATTGAGACTCGACCCCTGCTAACCTTTAACTCTACGCGTGTACATTTCAAAAGGAACGGCCCGTTGGTGTGTTTCGTGAAAAGCCAAAAGCCAATAAATTCTGTGGTGTCGGAATGTGCATCACAGATCTTGGTGAATTCTTTGTAGGGGACTCGTTTGGTGAAGAGAATCAATATCCTGAGACTGAGACGGGGTTTGCAGAAACACATGTTTAACCCTAAATCGTTTGAGGTGACAGAATTATCGAATTCCTCATAAGCTGTTTTGGATAAAATAACATTTTGTTTGACCATCCCAATATTAAATCTACTATGCGAAGAGAGCAGTATTTCAACAAAATACAATTGTTTAACAGTTAAACCTACACATATATTTTTGAACAAGTAATTGCACTATAGCGAAATGAGTTCCAAGCAACATCGATTACAGCGTGCTCTCTAAACAATCTCATCGACGATCAGGTAGTTGAATATCTCTACGGGGAGGGAGAGGAAGGCAAGAGGGGCGAAAGTGGCAAACTTCTTGCCAAATAAGCTCTTGTATTCGTACACGGTAAAGTTTTTCATCTTCAAAACTGAAGTCGAACGGTCTCTCTGCGACAGGTTCATCGTCGCTACTGTGCAAAGACGAAAAATAGGGATGCTTTAGTGCTTGATTGACTGTGATTCTCTTCCTAGGATGAATGGTAAGCATTTTAAATAATAAGTCAATGGCATCAGGAGAAGCATCTGGAAACTGAGACTTCAACGATGGAGGCTTCACGTCTGGAAGTTTATTTAAAAACCGCTTTGCTTTCTCTGACGTGACAAAATCCTGCTCGTGCTCGGGTACTTTTCCAAGTTTCTTGGCGATCAAAGTTAGCTGATGTGATGTTCAAACAAATAGTAAAAATGAGATCCTACAACACTCAATGCAATGGTGAAATTCAATCAGAAAAGACGCACCTGTTCAATGTAATCATTTCCGGGTAGAAACGGTTTTCTTCCTATTAGTTCTGCCATTATACAGCCCACACTCCATACGTCCACAGGTTTCGAATATTGGCGACAAGCCAGCATAATCTCTGGCGCCCTGTACCATCGTGTAACAACATACCTTTCATAGGTAAAAGATTCAAAATATTCATTCAGATACATAGAATAGAGTTTCAGCCGAACACTTTACTATCCAACTTACTCAGTTAAAATCTGCGCTTTAGATGATTGGATACGTCCGATATCTTCAAACATCTCGCAATTTTCGTCCTCTCTTTCTTCGTTATTTGGATGAAAACCCCTAGCCAAACCAAAATCACATATTTTCAAATCACAGTTTGCGTTGACTAAGATGTTGGATGGCTTTAAGTCTCTATGAATAACATGGGCAGAGTGTATATACTTGAGGCCTCTTAATATCTGATAAATGAAATATTGCGTGTGATCTGCAGATAAAGGTTGCTTCGAGTATATGATTCGATGAAGGTCTGTTTCCATAAGATCGGTGACAATATAAACATCGTTAAACTCCTCGATGTTGCGTGATACGAATGATGGCATCATATCCATGATGGACACAATATTGTCGTGACGAAAATGCTGTAATAGCTTGATCTCTCTTAAAATACGCTTGGCATCGACTTCATCTTGAAACGCCTTTGGAACCATCTTTATAGCTACTGTCTTGTTATCCCCACTACTACTGGAGTCTGTTGCTGAAATTACGACTCCGTATGCTCCAGAACCAATAACTTTGACAAGATTATAACGAGTATCAATATTAAATGTGTTGTTTCCTGCAACAAATGTGTGGTGCTTATATGGAAGCCCGCGTTGAATAGATTCAATAGTCTTTTTGCTATCAACGACTGAGCGACTTTGATTATAAAAGGGAAAATCATCATCAACTGATAGCGAATTTTGAATAGATACGGATGCTGTAGAGGCAGTGATAACAGTCTCGTCTGCCCTAGGAGGATATTGACGACTTTTGCTTCCTGAAGCCTGAACTTTTGAGATTCCTTCAACTAGACGTACATGGGAAGAACGATTTGCATTCAAACTATTATTACTTGAACTCGTGGGTTTGCTGCTTTGGGTACGGTAACTTGCGATCTTAATTGATGCATTGTTTGTGAGCTTGACGTCTTTGGTACCATCACTTGATGCCGTGTATGTTGGTGGGTGATTGGAAAGATCTTGGTCCGTAGACTTATTTCGTTTACTCCAATTACTGATTTTTTCAGCGAATGAGGACGACCGAGAAATTCTATCAGGAATATTACCAGAGTACATATTTTCGGGCTTTCGATTTGTGGCTTGTCGATTCGTTATAGTTGACTGCATTATTGATTATGACCCTGTTGTTTTTGGACGCAAATTAGTCTACTGCGACGATCGAGGACTATGATGAAAGTATGAAAGTTGTAGTGGTCAAATTTTAAATCTGCGCTGAGGGAGAACCAATTTAGTAAGGCTATTCCTAGTTTTACCTTATTGTAACAGAGGTCCTTTATGAGACAACTGGAATTGTATTCTCTAGTAGAGAAAAATCTTCGGGATCGCTCAAAACTACCGATTTTTGAAAAATAGCCATCGCTGGCTTGACCTGCGGACTAGTCCTACTGTAGCCTACTTGTAAAGCATGATGCCGTTTCCAAGATCTACGTACGTATTTAAACCTACATGCCGCCCACGTCTAATCGAGCCGTTGGCTTACACCACAGCTACAGTTTTTCCCTGTACAGTACGTATGACGAATGACGACTAACACTATCGGCAAAGAAGCGACACTTTAATTAATGAATGTAGAATCTTTTGCTCTCATTCGAATGTGAAAACCTCGATCTCCTAGCCTTCACGTAGTCTGGGAAGTCTGGGAATACAGACAGTCTCGTAACCATGTTAGATTTGAAAATAAAATCACTAGGTGTGATTTCTTACGAACCAACGCCGTATGATTGTGAGATTCCAGTCTACATGTAAATTAGGGGCAGTAAGTTTTGGTAATCTAACGTAATGCGGACAATTGTTAAGAAATCTGTAGTTTTGACAAACGGATGAGAAAAATTGATTCTGCTGTTGATCAAGGGATGACTAATTCAATTATGCATACGGTTCGATCGTACTCGTAGAGTCTACGCGGAACGAAAACTTTCTGGTATGTGTCTTACAAAGCATGATGTCTCTCAATCTAGACCTTCTAACCAGCTGTATTTGGAGCTGGATCGAAAGATATGCTAGAAAGAGTACAAGACAAATCGAAATTAAATTCGACTAAGTTTTTTCATACTACTATATCGTGCATTTCTCAAAACTCATTTATTGGACGAGGCATGGTAGTTTCAAAAAAATTTATTTATGGTAATGCCATTGTCTTTCGGTGATGAAGCCTGCCATATTCTATGTTAAACTTCGTACACTCTCTACTTGTACAATAATAGAGAACAGCAGTCTGTAAGGTGGAACCGAAACTCGCGCTTTCGTAATAAATAAATACCTTTCGTTAGTTGGTGAGCGTTGATTAATGAACAGTCTCTCGATAACAGTATTCATTATTTACATAGACAATATATTTATCTTGAAATCACAAACAAATTATTTTGGTAGAAGATACTTAGTCAAGTCAAATAATGACACTCATTACGGTGCCTTCCACTTCTCCAATCATAGACTTGGCATAGTTTACTACAATACTTAGCCCTTCGACAAGAACTACACATTTTCATTCGAGATACGCGATTTAACTTTAGCGTATCATCGTCCTCATCATCATTCGAGTTTTGACCACTCAATGCATGGATTGGAAACATCGACCCAGTGTGAGTAGGAGATACGTAACCAGATAACTGACTTGTTCCAGCTACATCTTCGCTCGAGGTTACAAACAGGGATGATGCAAACGGAGATGAATAGACGTCGACCTTTTTTTGAAGAAGAATAGAATGCAATTCAGAATCGACGTCAGGCAAAGGTGGCAATGATTGTAAGATATCCTTTATGCTAGATGAATTATCTGTAGATGTCGAGTAATTTGAAGTATTTCCCGAATCAATGCAATTTTTAACGTCTTGTGGGATCATATTTGACGATGGAGTTGAAGCAAGTGCACCATTGGCCTCCACAGTATGATATGTAGCTTTAAATGCCCACCTACCACAAAGAGGATTCCAGCAATGACTCGTCAATGCTAACCTGATTCCAGAAGAGTTGAGATAGAATTGCTTTAATAGACGGCTGAGTCCTGTAGGATCCATATATTTTACTAGCATGTACGCATCAAGATCACCAAAACGATCACGAATATCATTCGTGTTCAATAGTTCTTGGCAGGCCGGAAGGTAATTGCCTTGGCAACAAGTGTTAAATAGATTCGCTGACCATGTTTTACAACCATCTCGTAGAATAAGACCTAAAGAGTAAGACGAACGAACATCACCAAGTTTCGCTGCATGATTGAGGATAGCAATGCCAGAACGGAAAGTATGAGAACAGGAGTCATTACAATAGGTTCGAATCATTCCAATCCTATAAAATGGGTATTCAAGAAATGATTAAACGGGAATGATGAGTAAGACAGCAATGCTATTTCAACCAAATATCCATCTTATAATGTAAAACGTACATGTACAAAGCCTGCAAGTTTCCACATTTGGCAAACGGCAACAACCTCTCAACAGCATTGTAAGGACTAAGCATCAATCCTTGAGGGCCATGATTCGCAGATGAGGAGCTGAAATCAAATAAAATCCTTCCATGATTCTGAAACAAGTCAAAGTTGCGTAGAATATCTGCACTATTGGCCAATACATGAAACATCTTACATGTACGTAGAATGGAGGGACGTTCCGATAGATCACTGGCTACATAGCTTAACGCGTGTTGTAGTACGTCTAAAGGTAAACGATTGAGTATCGGAGATGGATTCACGGGGTAGATAAGATGTCTATTCAACGGAATGTGTTCCGATTGAAGTGTTGGCTCACTAGGATCTATCGCAAGTGAGATGGACGTGGGGTTTCCAAAGGACTCTATCTTGAGTTTTTTGGGTGCGGTACTCAAAAGTGTCCGAGTGAATATAGAGTCCGAAATAGATCTCTCCTCAGGTCCAAATTTTCGCTTCAGTGGTGGAGAGGTAGAGTCATCGTATGTTGATTTCTCATGAGGAGATGAACGTGTTATGGAGCGCATCGAGTTACGGAGCACAATTGTATGCAAATCTTGAGACACATTGGAGAAAAAGCTCTTCATTACTTTTGTGAGAACAGAAAATAAAGGATTGGTCCTAGACACCTTTTGTGCGAGAATAAAGAGGATATTTCCGGTCGAATCTAATCAATCTCTATCAATCAATCAATCACTCCAATGATAGACGGGACTGTCCAGTTCAGCAACTCAACCTACTGGACATGTATAGGCAAATAATGTGATATCTTTGCCTCAAAAACAGTAGGGATGTACAGCACAGTATTGTAGCTATGTCATTCAGCATTCTGTATTAGACATGTACATATAACGTATAACACAACCCTCATAAATGAAAGGCCATACGTACTTGTACGTGAATACATAAAGAAACCAGTAGTAACAGCAGTATGTACAGTACGTATCGTAAAACAGTAGTCCAGCCCAAATCCCATACACAATCTACGACGATGACAAAGTATTTTACAAGAAGCAAATGTATTCCTTTTCGCGAACAAATGTAAGTTCAGATGTCAAGCTTACGTAACGATTTTCTCTCCATACACAGCCGTCTCTCCTTCAATAGTCTATGGGATGGATCGGAACGGATATAGGAGTATAATAGCACGGATCCGTTGGGTCGCGTAATTTCAGATCATACCCTCACTCTCAGGATATGATGACGAGACCTTACTTTCCTACATTAATTATTTTGGCATGATAATCATATGGCTCATCTATAATTTCAAAATTTCTAATAGTCAAAGTATCGGAGTGTAAACATTAGAGGTTCTCGATGGAATACAACGAGATATACGAGTCGATTCGCCCACAGAGCTTTACACCAACGAATCGGCCAATCGATACACATTTTTCTTTCCTTTCACCCCATTTCATTTTTATCAGCTTCAAGACACTTCCTGAATTTTACTAGAAGCTATTCCTCTCACATTAATCAGTACGATTGGGATGAAAAGAGGAAACATATTTTATCGACTGCTTTAACCTTTGTGGATCAATATGGATGGACGGATCAAGCAGTTGCTCAGGGTGTCTTATCATGTGGATATCCGCCATCTATGATTGGACTCATACCTCTTTCTGGATATTCATCATCGTGTCATCTACTGATTGAATATTACATGAATGACACAAATCAGAGGCTACGAAGGCAGTTGTTCGAATCCACTTCCCATGAACCGGTACCTACTTTGGCAAGTAAAAAAGAACGCCTGTTTTATGCTATTCAAACAAGGTTACGAATGAATGAATCCTATTTAAAAAGTAAACGATGGAGTGAAGGGATGGCACTGGGTATGATAAACCCTCGTAATGCCTTGGTCACATCCCATCAACTGGATGAGATGTTGGAAATAATTTACAAATTTTCTTCCGATGAAGTGTTTAGTAAGGCTACTGATGAATCAATTTCTTACCATCCATATCCCATCTCCTTAGGCAATCAAGATAGTTCCTCAGTACATCGAATGCTGGATAAAGGTTCGATTGTATTTTTGTACGTCGTCACCGAATTGTTTATGTTGACAGATGAGAGTGAAGGCTATAAAGATACTTGGACATTTCTTACAAACAAAATCGATCAATTATTTTCCATTCAAAATACTTTACCATCACCTTTATCCATATTCTCTCATTTACAAGCAGGAAGTCTTATGCGTCCAGAAGTAGCCACTGCGGCTACAGCTGTTGCTTCATCATTTGGTGGTGCTATATTCAGTCTATTAACACCCGTGGCGAAAATAGGCGTGAGTTCCCTTGCAGATGTGATTGTACCGCAAATACTATCATCCATCTCGCAAATGAGCCCACCAATCAAACCTGCAAATAGTTCGAATATGAATGGTACGAGTAACATAAAATCTGATTAAGTTGGGTTCGTTTTCTTCTTATTTATTTCAAAAATATCATATATTATGTGTAGTTACATCGTTTACAATTCAAAGTTCATCCCCAAAAAAGATTCACAACTTCAGTCCATCTAGAAGAATCAATGTTTCATAAAACTTCACTAAATCGTTCAAGGCCCGCACTCCGATTCGTTCATTGTACCCATGTACCATCGTCGCATCCTTAAGAGCCATAGCTATGGGCAAGAAACGATAAATTTGATCACTTAGATTCCAATACCAGTATGTGTCTGTATTACCAACAACTAATGACGGTGCTGATGGAAGATCAAACACAAGTCGAACTGATTTTTCAATAAATTGATATCCCGACGATGTGTAACCACTGTCTTTACTCGGTGGACGTGACCCATCCAAAAGTCGTATCGCAACTCGTTGATTGTTGATAATCTTTTGATCATATGTAAGAATACTCTCAATGGAGTCTTGTGGATGTATTCTATGATTGATATAAGCCTTGACTTTCATGGGGAGTGAATTTAATTTCTCTCCTCCCACTATCCGAGTGATAGCCGTGGTTGTGCGAATACTTGCTGCTGCACCTGCACTAAGTTTACTTAACACGACTTTTACAATCGGACCAAATAACCAAAAGTTTGAAAATACGACATTCATGGGAAAAGAAACGAGTCTTTGACGTGTAACAATTTCTAACATCCGCCGTAATGGAGATGAACGATTGAAATAAGTTGGACATGGATGTTTTTCCAAGGCTAATAGAGACCGTAGTAGAATAGGGACAATACGACGATCCTGTTGTACATTACCCTCTGCATGGATTGGTGGCATGGAAGCGTGACCACCACGTCCAATAACGGAAAGTTCTACATTCATAAATCCCTTTTCTATAGTCCCAATCAAAGCTAAGTGCCCTTTCATTCCAGGAATAAAATTAGAGACCATGATATTCCCCTCATCAAGGATATAATCAAAGGATAATTGACGCTGAGAGAAATATTTTGATATATTTGCAGCCCCTGACGGTCCACCGATTTCCTCATCATGTCCAATAGCCATAAAGATTGGTCGATCTAATTGTTTAAAAAGTTCCGGTGAGGAAAGTATATTTTCCATAGCAGCAAGTTGTGCCAATACATTGCATTTATTATCCACGGCTACAAGGAGGAGGATTAAAAATAGAGGATAAAGTATAACATGTACCGAGAAGAAGGGGAAAAATATAAAGCAACACTTTATTACAACGTTTTAATCAATAGAATAAAATACGAACCTCCTCTTCCCCAGATACAATCATCTACAATCTTTCCACTAAATGGTGCTTGTATCCAACCTTCCATATCATCTTTACTTTTGTAGGATGCAGGAACAACATCAAGATGTGAACAAAATAAGATTGGTTTTCTATGATTTGTATAATTTGGTGGTATGATTTCATACACTAATGAAAAGGATGCAATTTTCTTGGGTGGGAATTGAGTGTGTAAAATAGGGAAGGATGTTTCTAATATGGAATGAAATAGTAAGGCTTGTTGTTGAAACAACAGTGTATCCTTGTCATCTGTTGGATGAATCTCTAAGGATGTGTCATAGGAAATAGTTTCACATTGTATGAGTTGAGATAAAATTTGAGCATAATACATGGTAATATTATCTCCCCACTTGGATTTCTTAATACCGGTAAGTTGCTTTAATGCATCTTGGATGAATCCTTGTCTTGTTTCGTTAATAGAGTTGACAGGTGAATGATTCTGTGTATGATAAGTATTGTAGGCTAGAATAGTGAATGTGATAAGAATTGTAGATAGACACACGGATGAGACGAACTTGTTTGACAAAATTGTTGTGTTTGTAGATTGTATCAAAAATCGTTGTCTTTGTCTCGTCCAGGTATCTAATAATGGTATGGAAATTTCAAGCGTAGACATTGCATATACAGTAGCAACGATACCAAATACTATGATCACCAGACTCGGAAATAATCTCCATTCGGATAATATGCTACTGTTTGATGCCATGAGGGTATCAAAAGGAACTACACCACAATGAGGACAGAATGGTTTGTTGTTTCTTTTTTCTGCAATTTGTTTGTCCATGTCTATATTTGCTTGACTGTCATCTATAGCCTGACAGATATAAGTCGATTCATGGAACATTGTATTCATATTCATTTACGTTTCAC
>Ga0169931_10009036_pt1 | contig 14444 bp, 16 predicted proteins | sample Kivu_15m_20L_FD_129675 | JGI IMG/M metagenome (GOLD analysis project Ga0169931, IMG submission 129675) | Freshwater microbial communities from Lake Kivu, Western Province, Rwanda to study Microbial Dark Matter (Phase II) - Kivu_15m_20L... | ecosystem: Environmental > Aquatic > Freshwater > Lake...
CGCTAAAGAAGTTGTGCGCTTTGGCTGACGCAACATTAATCCGAACCACCCCCCATCCCCATGCTGAACAACCTCACCCAACGCCTCGCCAAGGTCGTCAAGACCATGCGCGGCGAAGCGCGTTTAACTGAATCCAACACTGCCGAGATGTTGCGCGAAGTTCGACTTGCGCTGCTTGAAGCCGATGTTGCGCTCCCTGCAGTGCGCGAGTTCATCGCCAGAGTCAAGGAAAAAGCAGTAGGTGAGGAAGTGATTGGTTCGCTCACCCCGGGTCAGGCATTGGTGGGGGTGGTGCATGATGAATTAGCCAAACTGATGGGCGCTGATCTCGGACCTGAAGCCGCACAGCTCTCGTTTGCGACGCAGCCGCCGGCCATCATTCTGATGGCGGGTCTGCAGGGTGCAGGTAAAACTACGACCGTCGGCAAGCTCGCCAAATATCTGCAAGAACAGAAAAAGAAAAAAGTACTGACCGTTTCCACCGACGTCTACCGACCCGCCGCCATCGGGCAATTGGAAACGGTCGCTGGCCAAGTGGGCGCTGACTTTTTTCCATCACAAACATCGCAAAAGCCGGTGGATATTGCAAACGCCGCCGTCGATTGGGCAAAGAAACACCATCACGACGTGTTGCTGATTGATACCGCCGGCCGCTTGGGTATCGATGAGGCGATGATGGCCGAGATCAGCGCGCTGCATGCCGCCGTCAAGCCAATCGAGACCTTGTTCGTAGTCGACGCCATGCTGGGGCAAGACGCTATCAATACGGCACGCGCATTCAATGACGCATTACCACTCACCGGTATCGTATTGACCAAGCTGGATGGCGATGCACGTGGCGGCGCCGCGCTATCGGTGCGCCATATCACCGGCAAACCGATCAAGTTCGCTGGTGTGGCCGAGAAGCTGGATGGCTTGGAGGCCTTCGACCCGGCACGTATGGCCAACCGCATCCTTGGCATGGGCGACATTCTGGCGCTGGTCGAAGAAGCGAAAAAAGGCGTTGATCTCGCCGCCGCACAAGATCTCGCTCAGAAAATCAAGGTGGGCGGCAAATTCGATCTGAACGATTTCAAAGCGCAGATTTCGCAAATGAAGAAGATGGGTGGGCTGTCCGGGCTGATGGACAAGCTGCCATCGCAACTACAGCAAGCAGCTGCCAGCGCCAACATGGGGCAAGCCGAAAAGCAGGTGCGCCGTATGGAGGGCATCATCAACGCCATGACCCCGCAAGAGCGCGGCAAGCCCGATCTGATCAAGGCCTCGCGCAAGCGTCGTATCGCCGCCGGCGCAGGTGTGCAGGTACAGGAAGTGAACCGCTTGCTCAGTCAATTCGACCAGATGCAGTCGATGATGAAGAAGTTCAAAGGCGCCGGCATGATGAAAATGATGCGCGGTATGAAGGGTATGTTGCCCGGTCTGCGCTAAAGCCAACCCACCTGCATCACCTCCCCTGTAGCGCATCGCTACACCCATCACACCACCGAAGATGATTTTTCACTCTGCGCCAGAGTGAAAAATCATTCGTTTCCCCCTAAAAAACACTTGCATCTGAAACAAAACCCTAAGACCATTGGCGCTGCGTTGATTAGCGCAATTTTTCACCACGAAAGTAAAGGAGGTTCATCAATGGCTACAGCCAAAAAAGCGGCAAAGAAAAAACCTGCCGCCAAAAAGCCAGCAGCAAAGAAAGCCGTGAAGAAGACAGCGGCCAAGAAGGCGCCGGCGAAAAAAGTCGCTGCCAAGAAGCCGGTAGCAAAGAAAGCCGTTGTAAAGAAAGCGCCCGCTAAAAAAGCAGTCGCCAAGAAAGCAGCAAAGAAGGCCACCACTCGCAAGCCGAACGCCGCCTTCATGAAACCGATGACTCCCTCCGCCGTACTGGCCGCCGTGATTGGCTCAAGCCCGATGCCACGCACCGATGTCACCAAGAAGGTCTGGGACTACATCAAGAAACACAAGCTGCAAGACGCCGTGAATCGCCGCAACATCAACGCCGACGACAAACTGAAAGCCGTCTTCAACGGCAAGAAGACTGTTTCGATGTTCGAGATGACCAAACTCATCTCTGGCCACTTGAAGTAAGCTTCAGGGACCGAACAAAAACGCCCGCAGCATTGCGGGCGTTTTTGTTTTCAGCGGGCGACTGTCAGTTGGCCTTGTTGTAGCTCTCTATTGCCTTGGCTAAATCGAGATACTCCTCGCAGCCCTTGCCGCAAATGCCTTCCAGCGCTGCCAAATGCTCGGCGGCTTTCTCCGGTTGCTTGGCTTTCAGATACGCCTCGCCGATGTATTCATGCGCGCCGCGATGCTTCGGGTCGATCCGCAGCGCTTCTTTGTAGTGCACAAAGGATTTATCCAAATCGCCCAGCTGCCGGTAGGCATAGCCGAGATTATTCTGCACATCAGCGTTCTCAGGCATCTTTTGCGCCGCCTTGTTAAACGATTCCACCGCCGCTTTCCAGTCACGACGACCAATCGCTTTACCGCCGGCGACAAAGTCAGGATATTCTTTATTTGCCGCAGCCGTCGTCACGGCTGAATTTGCCATCACACTGGGCGACGCGCTTACTAACGCCAAAAGAAATATCAGCTTCTTCATTCCTTACTCCCCGATCACAATAAGCGAGACGCCACCACCATTCGGCCCTAAGCATTACAAACAGGCCGCTGGCTAGGCGGGAGCGTCGAAGACAGTACTCGACGTACGGCGAGACGCTTCCAACAACGCCAGCGGTCTGTTTGTAACGCTTAGTGTTGCCAGCGCCGCCAGGCTGCGCGTACCAACGTCGGATACTCTGCCCTACCTCTGCTGCCATTGTAGCGGCCCAGCGCGAGAAACAGGTTACCCTTTTCCAGGTCCAGATACATTCTCAAAATCGAGCATCCATAGCGCAGGTTGGTTTGCATGTTGAATAATTTAGCGGGTTGGCCATCCCCAATCGTGCGCGTCCAGAATGGCATCACTTGCATATAGCCTCGAGCGCCTGCGCTGGAGATAGCGTACTTCCTGAACCCCGATTCAACCTGAATCAGCCCAAGTACCAATGCTGGTTCGAGCCCGGCACGGCGTGACTCGTACCAAACCGTTTGCAGAAACTCGCTGCGTATCATGGGGTCGGGCATACGACTTTGTAGTCGAGTTGACATTAATGCCGACCACTGACGCCATGCATCCCGATCTTCGTAACTCGAAAACTCAAGCTGGGGCGGACGCGCGTCATTGATGGCGCGCGACAAGGCGAGCCGAACTGCATCGGCCAGTGCTTCTTCTTTTTGATTGCCGGCCTGCGTGTTATGGCAGTTCACACACAACAGGACAGCAAGCAGCCAGCGGGCAGCACAGAAAGCTGAGCGCTCGCTGCGCATACTGATCAGGCCAGCTTGGCCTTCAGGAAGTCGGTCATGTCAGCACGCGGTACTGGCGTAGCCGCTGTGTCGCGCCGACCTTGGTATTCGAGCTGACCCTCTTTCAAACCGCGCTCACCGATCACGACGCGATGCGGCACACCAATCAACTCCCAGTCGGCGAACATGACACCGGGGCGTTCGCCACGATCATCGAGCAAGACGTCGACACCCGCTTGCTGCAGGGCTGCGTACAACTCATCTGCAGCTGATTTGACCGACTCGCTGCGGTCATAGCCAAGCGGGCAAAGCACGACTTCAAACGGCGCGATCGATGCCGGCCAGATAATGCCTTTATCGTCGTAGTTCTGCTCGATCGCAGCACCCAAAATACGCGTAATGCCGATGCCATAGCAACCCATTTGCATTAATTGCGGCTGGCCTTTTTCATCCAGATAGGTCGCTTTCATGTCGGCTGAATAGCGCGTGCCAAGCTGAAACACGTGGCCCACTTCAATCCCGCGTTGAATCTCGAGTACCCCTTTGCCATCGGGTGACGGATCACCGGCCACCACATTGCGTATATCTGCAACCAAGGGCTCGGGTAAATCACGACCCCAGTTGGCGCCGGTGTAGTGAAATCCTTCCTCGTTCGCGCCGCAAATAAAGTCGCTCATGATTGCTACGCTGCGATCGGCAACTACTTTGACTGGCTTGACGGTACCAATGGCACCGAGATAACCGGGCTTGCACCCAAAGTGCTCAACGATCTCCGACTCGCTGGCAAAACGAAACGGACCCATGCCGGGCAATTTGCCTGCTTTGACCTCGTTGAGATCATGATCACCACGCAGCAGCAGTAACCAAATTTCACGACGACCATCTTCCTGCTCGACGGACAGCACGATCGATTTCACGGTCTGCGTTAGGGGCAAGCCCAACAAAGCGGCCACATCTTCACAGCGCTCTTTGCCCGGCGTTGGGGTCTTGGTGAGCGGCTGGGTTGGTGCGGCACGCGTCGTAGTGGGTAGCAGCGCCTCGGCGGCTTCGATATTGGCGGCGTAGTCGGAGGTAGGACAATACACCAGCGCGTCTTCACCGGTATCGGCAATGACATGAAACTCTTGCGAGCCCGAGCCACCAATCGCGCCATTGTCCGCTGCGACTGCGCGAAAGCTAAGTCCAAAGCGCTGAAAAATTCGGGTGTATGCTTCAACCATCAATGCATACGAGTGCTGTAGTCCTTCGATATCACGATCAAAAGAATAAGCATCTTTCATGGTGAACTCACGCCCGCGCATCAAGCCAAAACGCGGGCGGCGCTCGTCACGAAACTTGGTTTGTATGTGATAGAAGTTGACGGGTAGCTGACGATACGACTTGATCTCGCTGCGGGCGATGTCGGTGACCACCTCTTCCGAGGTGGGCTGCATGGCGTAATCGCGACCGTGGCGGTCTTTCAGGCGCAACAGCTCCGGGCCCATCTTTTCCCAACGACCGGTCTCCTGCCATAGCTCGGCGGGCTGAACTAAAGGCATCAGCAACTCGATGGCACCTGCGCGATCCATCTCCTCGCGCACGATGTGCTCCACCTTGCGAATCACGCGCAAACCCATCGGCAGGTAGTTGTAAATACCGGAGCCAAGGCGCCGAATCATGCCAGCACGCAGCATCAGTTGATGGCTGATGATCTCGGCATCGGCAGGCGCTTCTTTCAGGGTGGAGATAAAAAATCGGGAGGCGCGCATGAGAAAAAATTTTTAAAAATAGAGGGTTATAATCTGATGCAATTTTAAAGTATTCGCGGGCGCGCGCCGCGCGGATCGCAGCACCCTGGCGCTGTACTGCCTCGAAGATCGGGCATTGTTCCGCGCCGCCGCGACCACGACACGCTGCTTGCAAACTATTCGAGGTGGAACATGCTGGACCGTGAAGGCTATCGCCCGAACGTCGGCATCATCCTGCTAAATCACCAAAATGAAGTGTGGTGGGGCAAGCGGGTGCGTGAACATTCGTGGCAATTCCCGCAAGGCGGCATCAAGCACGGCGAGACGCCGGAACAAGCTATGTACCGCGAGCTGGAAGAAGAGGTCGGCTTGCGTGCAGAGCACGTAAAAATCATCGGCCGCACACGCAATTGGCTGCGCTATGACGTGCCTGATCATTTCATCAAGCGCGAGGTGCGCGGTCACTACCGCGGCCAAAAACAAATCTGGTTCCTGCTGCGCATGATCGGTCGCGATACCGATGTCAACCTGCGCATTTCCGAACATCCCGAGTTCGACGCATGGCGCTGGCATGAGTACTGGGTACCACTCGATGTGGTGATCGAATTCAAGCGCGATGTTTATACCAAGGCACTTCAGGAGTTGTCGCGCTTTCTGCGCCCGACACAAGCTGGTCGGCGTTACGCGCGTGGCGCGAGTACTGCACCGATGGTCGAACCCACGGTCGATCCGACCATCGATCTAAGCGAGCCGAATCGCCCATGAACCCTACGCGGCTGCGCCGGTGCTTATCGCACTACCCACAGATACTTTTGCTTACTGTTGTATGGACGCTTTGTACCAGCGTCCATGCGGGTCTCTTCAGTGATGATGAAGACAAGGCAGTGCCGAAAGAAGAAGGCGCCCTGGCGCTACCCGCAGCACCCAAGGCTGACGATCTGCTGCGTTACACCGCAGGCCCGGGTAGCTCGATGACTTTTGCTATTGATGCAAAATCTGTCAGTGTTGGTGACGACCAGATTGTGCGATTCAGCAGCGTCATTACCAGTAACAGTGGCGTGGCGAATATCAGTTACGAAGGCATACGGTGCAAGACTGCCGAGCGCAAGCTTTATGCAACTGGCCGGCCTGACGGTAGCTGGAACACACTGCAGGATGCCGAGTGGCGCCGTATCAGTAGTGCAGGCGCGAATAGCTACCAAGCCGCATTGATGAGAGACTTTTTCTGTGATGGCGAAGCAGTGGCAGGCAAAGCTGCCGTAATTGTTGAGCGAATCCGCCGAAAGAAACCACTTCGTTGATACATGGATCCCGGCCTACGCCGGGATGCCGCCAGAGAGACAGGTGTAGTTCCATGCTCATCCCTCTGCATGGACAGACAACGGGATGCTAAAAATCAGAGCAAAACGAGATTGTCGCGATGAATCAATTCATCTTCATCGACATAGCCGAGTATTACAGCAATCTCTGATGATGGCTTGCGCATGATTCTTCTCACCTCGGCACTAGGATAATTGCAAATACCGCGTGCGACGGCACGGCCATCGGCATCGACACAGGTCACCACATCGCCACGGCCAAATTCACCTTCGACACCCACCACGCCGATCGGCAGTAATGATTTTCCCTCGCGCGCGATTTTTTGTACTGCGCCCTGATCCAGTACTAACTGTCCTGCGGTCTTCAGGTGATCTGCCATCCACTGCTTGCGTGCCGTGAGTCGTGCTGTTGGCGCAATCAGTTGCGTGCCAATCATCTCGCCTTGTGCAAGTCGGAGCAGCACATTTTCTTCGCGACCCCAAGCGATCACGGTATGGGCACCTGAACTGGCTGCGCGGCGTGCCGCAAGTATTTTGGTGAGCATGCCGCCGCTGCCGATACCGGTGCCCGCACCCCCCGCCATGGTTTCCAATTTAGGGTCGCCCGCGGTGGCTTCATGCACAAATTCGGCATCTGCTTGCTTGCGCGGGTCAGCGGTGTAAAGCCCCTTTTGGTCGGTCAGGATAATCAGTGCATCCGCTTCGATCAGGTTGGCAACCAATGCGCCCAGGGTATCGTTGTCGCCGAACTTGATCTCGTCGGTGACGACGGTATCGTTTTCGTTAATTACCGTGATCACACCCAACTCAAGCAAGGTGAACAGCGTCGAGCGTGCGTTCAGGTAGCGCTCACGATCTGCCAAATCAGCATGGGTCAGTAATACCTGCGCAGTTCGCAAACCATGTGAACCAAAACTGCTTTCATAAATCTGTGCAAGACCCATCTGCCCAACAGCAGCACATGCTTGCAGTTCGTGAATGCCCGTGGGACGCTTTTCAAACCCGAGCCGCAGCATCCCCTCGGCGATTGCACCAGAACTCACCAGCACCACCTGCTTGCCGAGTTGTCGTAACTGCGCGATTTGATTCGCCCACTTGGCGATGGCAGCATGATCCAAGCCCCTGCCCTCATTGGTGACAAGCGATGAACCGACCTTGACGATCACGCGCTGCGCGGAGTGGATGACGGAAGACATTAAGAAACTTGCCGAGCGGGTAAAAAAACCTAGTCAGTCAATTTAAAACGTGGATCGTCGGCATCGATACTATGAATACCAAGCGCTTCTTCGGCGATACTGGTTTGAGCGCGCTGCTCTTGCTCGCGCTGCGTCGCCAGATAATCATAAATATCCGTCACCAGCACATCACAACCTTCGCGCGTCAGCGCTGACATACGAAACACCGGCCCTTTCCAGCCAAAGCGCTTGACGAAATCTTTCACGCGCTGCTCGCGCTCATCGTCCGCCACCATATCCAGCTTATTCAGCACCAGCCAGCGCGGTTTTTCAAACAGGGTTTGATCGTATTTCTTTAATTCTTTGACGATGGCTTTGGCTTCCTTGACCGGATCAACATCAGTATCGAAAGGTGCCAAATCCACGATATGCAGCAACAAACGCGTACGCTGCAAATGCCGCAAAAACTGTACACCGAGTCCAGCGCCATCTGCCGCACCTTCGATCAAGCCGGGAATATCCGCGATCACAAAACTTTTTTCATGGCTAACGCGAACCACACCTAGATTCGGATGCAGCGTCGTGAAAGGATAATCAGCAATCTTGGGTCGCGCATTGGATACCGCTGCAATGAAAGTAGATTTACCCGCATTAGGCATGCCAAGCAAACCTACATCTGCCAATACTTTCAGCTCAAGTTGCAGCTCGCGCCGCTCGCCTTCCTTACCATCGGTTTTTTGGCGCGGCGCGCGATTGGTCGAGGTCTTGAAATGAATATTGCCCCAACCACCTTCGCCACCTTTGGCGAGCAATGTGATTTGTCCGTGTTCAGTCAGATCGGCAATGATGGCACCGTCGTTCAGATCAGTGACTAACGTGCCAACAGGCATGCGCAGATAAATATCATCCGCGCCTTTGCCGTAGCAATCTGCGCCACGACCGTTTTCGCCATGCTTGGCGCGATGTAGTTTGGCGTAGCGATAATCCACCAGCGTGTTGATATTGCGATCAGCAATCGCGAAGATACTGCCACCACGCCCACCATCACCACCATCCGGCCCACCGAATGGACGAAACTTCTCGCGGCAAAACGAGGCCACGCCATTGCCGCCGTTACCGGCAACGACTTCGATACGGGCTTCGTCGATGAACTTCATGATTCAATTGGCTTTGGGTAAAGATTCGCCGAGCAGCGATGCTCTGCAGCCTTGCCTATTTTTACTGGACAGCTCGCCACACAAATTAAAAAGGCCCTGCAATTGGCAGAGCCTTTTGATCGGAACTGCATGCAACTCAGGCCGGAACCACCGTCACGACGTGACGCTTCGTTGGGCCTTTGGTTGCAAATTGCACCGTACCATTGGTCAGCGCGAACAAGGTGTGGTCTTTGCCCATACCAACGTTCTCGCCGGCATGCAGTTTGGTGCCGCGCTGGCGAACGATGATGCCGCCCGCGTTAATCGCTTGACCGCCGTACACTTTAACGCCGAGTCGTTTCGACTCGGAATCGCGACCGTTACGCGTGGTGCCGCCGCCTTTTTTGTGTGCCATGGAATGCTCCTGATTCGGTAAAAGGTCTGACCGGCTTAGCCGTTGACCGAGACGATTTGCACTTCGGTGTAGTTCTGCCGATGCCCCTGACGCTTTTGGTAGTGCTTGCGTCGACGCATTTTGAAGATTTTCACCTTATCGTGGCGACCATGCGCCACTACCGTCGCCAGCACCTTGGCACCTTGAACCAGCGGCGTACCAAACTTGATGGTTTCGCCAGCGCCCACTGCGAGCACTTGATCCAGAGTGATTTCGGAGCCGATGTCTGCCGGTATCTGTTCTATTTTCAGTTTTTCACCAGCGGCAACTTTGTACTGCTTGCCGCCGGTTTTTATGACCGCGTACATGGGAACCTCATCGTAGAATTTTCAGAAATCGCCCGCTGCCTGACGGCTTCGGGATGCTGCCTCACCCGAAGCGCATCAAGAACCTTGCCAATTCGGGAAAACCCCAAATTATACATGGACTTAGCAGCACCGTCAAAGCTCGGGTTGCCATCGTATAATCGGCGGCCCAAGGCCCATCAACCCTAGCGCCACGTGTCCACCGCGGAACCCACCCTCAGCCACCCGCTCGCCCTGATCGCAGACGACATGCGCTCGGTCGACGCCACGTTGCGTGCGCAGCTGTACTCGGACGTCGCCTTGGTGCAGCAGATCGCCGATTACATCATCAACGCCGGTGGAAAGCGGATCCGGCCGGCACTGGTGCTTTTGATGGCCAAGGCCTGGGGCTATCGCGGCGACGATCAGTTCAAGCTGGCAGCGGTCATCGAGTTTATTCACACCGCCACCCTGCTGCACGATGACGTGGTGGATGAATCCGCGCTGCGCCGTGGTAGCAAAACTGCTAACGCCGTGTTTGGCAACGCCGCATCGGTGTTGGTGGGTGACTTTTTGTATTCGCGCGCGTTCCAGATGATGGTGTCGGTCAACAATATGCGGGTCATGCAAATCTTGGCGGACGCGACCAACGTCATCGCCGCGGGTGAAGTACAGCAGTTAATGAATATGCATGACCCCGACGTCACCGAAGAACGCTACTTACATGTGATTCGCTCAAAAACCGCAAAGTTGTTTGAAGCGGCCGGCGAGTTGGGCGCTTTGATCGCCGGCGCGCCCGAGGCGCAAATCAATGCAGCGGCCGAGTATGGTCGCTCGCTTGGCACCGCATTCCAGCTGATTGATGATGTCCTGGATTACTCGGGCGACGCCAAAGCCATCGGCAAAAACGTGGGTGACGATCTACGCGAAGGCAAACCCACACTGCCGTTGATTTATCTGATTCAACACGGCACGGCGCAACAACGCGAGCTGGTACGCGCTTGTATTGCCAACGGTGATGAAGCACATTTTCATGACGTACTCAGCGCGATTACTCACTCAGGCGCGCTCGACTACACCCGGCGTAAAGCAGAAAAAGCACGAGATAGCGCCAAAGCAGCGATTACCGCTTTCCCCGATAGCGCAGAAAAAGACGCACTGTGGGCACTCGCGGATTTTGCGGTCGAGCGCGACCGCTAAACCAAACGCGGCCTGCTAGTTGAGGTTGTCTGACATCGCTGCGCATCACTTCGGCAAGTCACCAAGCCGTGCCATGGCATGTCGCCTGATTGTCTCTGGCGCAAGCGGTTTGTTATACTTTCCATCTTTCGTTGTTGGCGGCAACGCTGCGCAAACCGCGATATTTTCAACGCCAACAGCTTCATTCGGGGTGTAGCTTAGCCTGGTAGAGCGCTACGTTCGGGACGTAGAGGCCGGAGGTTCGAATCCTCTCACCCCGACCAGCACTTGGCTCATGGTGGTGACCCAAACCACCTTTTTTCACATCTGACCCATGGACTATCGCAAGGAAATCGACGGCCTACGATCGATCGCGGTAGTACCGGTGATCTTCTTTCATGCTGGCTTTAGCATCGTCTCTGGTGGCTATGTCGGCGTTGATGTGTTCTTCGTCATCAGCGGCTATTTGATTACCTCATTGCTGATCGCTGATCTTCAGGCGGGGCAGTTTTCGATCACACAATTTTACGAGCGACGTATCCGTCGTATTGTCCCGGCGCTGCTATTCGTGATTTTGGTGACGACAGTGTTCGCGGTCTACTACATGATCCCGGATCAAGTGCGTGACTACTACGGCAGCATGGTATCGGTGGCGGGCTTCGTATCGAATTTCTATTTCGCCGCGGATGCTGGCTATTTTGGTGCTGCGCCGCTAGAAAAACCGCTGCTGCACACCTGGAGCCTGAGCGTCGAGGAGCAGTTTTACGTTCTCTTCCCTTTGCTGATGATGCTTGGCTGGCGCCACGGTCGCGCGCACCTCGTGCGCTGGATTGGGATGATTGCAATCATTAGCCTGGCCGCTGCAGAACTTAGCCACCGATTACTGGATCCGGAGCTGGCGTACTACCTGACCACGGGGCGAGCTTGGGAATTAATGCTGGGCTCGTTGATTGCATTTCATGGCGATGCATTGGTTGAACGCAGCCACACCTGGCAGCGAGAGTGTGCGGGTCTTACTGGCTTGATCATGATTGGCCTGGCCGTAGTGGGGGTTTGATCAACACACGCCCTCACCAAGTATTTACACCCTGCTACCTACGGTCGGTGCTGCACTCGTTTTGGTGTATGCGCGACGCGATACGATAACTGGTCGCGTGCTGGGAAGCTGGCCATTGGTTGCAATTGGCTTGGTAAGCTACAGCGCCTACCTGTTTCACCAGCCACTGTTCGCTATTGGCCGAATTCTCGGCGTGTTCGAACCGAACAGTCCGTTATTTGCCAAGCTTGCGTTGCTGTCAATTGGCATGGGCGCAGTGAGTTATTTTTTGGTCGAGCGGCCGTTTCGTAAAAAGACGCGGTTCAGCCGGCGCACCATATTCACCTTCGGTGCTGTTGCTTTACTGATGCTGGTCAGTATCGGCACGCTTGGCTTGATCTACCAACCAGCGGCGCATCATTCTTTGCTGCGCAACTGGAAGAAAAAGCAGATGGAAAGCTATGCGCTGTTTTTGCGCAACCCGGCGCTGACTGAAACACTCACATCCTTCGGTAACGAACCCGGACGGCGTGTGCTGGTGGTGGGCGATTCACATGCGAAAGATTTATTCAATGTGTTGTACGCGTATCGCGATTCGTTTAGAGGCAGGTTTGTTTTTCGACACCCGATCTACGGCCTCGATTGCATACGGCAATATGGCGCGACTGGCGACGCTGGCGACGATTGCGACCTTGAAAAAATAAGTCCGGTGTTATTTAAACAAGCAGATGTCTTGCTAATCAGTGTACGTTGGGATGAAAGCGCCGCCAAAGCGGCTGGCGCATTCATCAATTACTACCGAAATAAAGGCAAGCAAGTGGTCATTACCGGGCGCACGGTCGAGTACCCCAACGCCCCGACGGTATTGCATCGATTATTCTGGGCGAACCAAATGCAGCCGCCGGCCGACGCTGATATCCGCGCCGCATTTTGGGCGAACCGCTTGCCAGAGGTGGCCCCGGTGAATGATCTGCTTCGCTCAATCACGCTGCAGCATGATGCGATTTATCTTGATAAATGGGATTATGGTTGCGAAGTAAAAAAGCAAGAGTGCTTCGCACTGAACGAAACAGGCTACCCGCTACATTATGACTATGGCCACTATACGGTCGAAGGCGTGAAATTCTTTGGGCAACGCCTGGTGGATATTGGATGGCTCAATCCACTGACCACTCAGCGACCCTGATGGGCTACCGCTAATTCGCTTTGACATGGCACGGGTTGATGCCCAATCTGATTATCGTCAAATTAGGGTGAATCGTTTCTTCAGGCCGGCCATCAATACAAAAACCACTGAAAGCACTTTTTTCATTCGCCAGCGAACTTCAGCGTAACTTGTTGGGACTATCTGCCTCACGAAGTTTTTCGGTCAGCCAGGCTTTCATTAGAGACTGGTAAGGCACATCCAATTTGTTGGCTTGTTGTCGAATTCCGTCGAGCAAACTATCTGACAGGCGCAATGAAATGCTGGTCGTCGATGGCTTGAGATTTTTAAACTTGGCCACCACAATTTTTGACGAATCAAAATAAACCGTTGCATCGTTGGCTTTGGATTCCCAAACCTCACGCTCTTTTGCCTCCGAACGGAACTTAGGTAAAGGCTTGGTTTTACCGGTAGCTTGGGTCTTGGTCGGTTTTGGCATAGGTATCTCTCTCTTTTCGATGTTGATCGCGCCCTGAAATCACTCGAATCAATGTGCTGCCTTGCCGCAACGTGAAGATGATCGTCAGGCCACGATCTTTGTTGGTCCTGCCGAGCGCCAGATAGCGGCTCTCTGCTTCGCTGTGTTTGTAGTCGGCACTAATTAGCAGCGGATTGTTGAAAAATACCTCTTCCGCTTCTGCCTGCGTTACCCCGTGCTTGACTTCGCTTTTCCTTTGCTTACCAGCGTCTCAATCAAAGCCGATAATCGAATCAAAATCGATCATCCAAGCCACCCCGCGGGATGGCTTTTTCCACGCGGCTATGATGCGCACTTCTGTACTCGATTTCCCGTATGAAACTCCTGCTTCCCAAACCGCTGCGGCTTGCTTGTTGGTCGTTTTTGCTCGCCACCGTATTCAGCAGCCAAGCGGCGCTTGCTGCCGACGAGCCTGAGCCCAAGCCGCTACCGCCGCTGCCAGCCACCACGGGTAATTGGTACCTGTCGGTGTCGCCCTATATGCACCACTGGTACCCCAAACCGGAGCACCGGCACGTCTGGTTACTGGGGATCGAGCGCTATGACGCGGACAATAGCGTGATGGGATTTGCATACTTCCAAAACTCCTATGGCGATCCCACGGTTTATGCCTACCCTTGGGGTCGCGCGTACCCAAATTTCCTTGGAGTTGAAAAGCTCACGGCGAAGTGGTCTGCCGGCCTGTTGTACGGCTATGTCGGTGAGTGGAAAGACAAGGTGCCGTTTAATCACAATGGCTTTTCCCCCGGCGTGATCCCAGCGCTAAGCTGGAAGCTGGGTAATGGCTACGAGGCTCAAGTGGCGTTGCCAAGCTTCAACCTGATGTTCCAACTGCAAATCCCTTTACGCGCTGGCGAACGTTAAGTCGTCGTCTCTCCTTTGCGTACCCACAATCGATTGGCCTTGGCCGGTTGCCCCTGAACCTAATCTGAAATCCTGATCGCGCCAGACTGGTCGGCGTTTTGTCGACCACTGGAGATTAGCGATGAACAAAAGATTTCTTGCGCCGGCGATGGCGTCGCTGACGCTGCTGAGCGTCAGCCCGGCAAGGGCGGAGTCGGGTATCAACATCTACGGCAATATTGATGCGTCGGTGGTAACGGCCAG
>Ga0169931_10009037_pt1 | contig 14443 bp, 16 predicted proteins | sample Kivu_15m_20L_FD_129675 | JGI IMG/M metagenome (GOLD analysis project Ga0169931, IMG submission 129675) | Freshwater microbial communities from Lake Kivu, Western Province, Rwanda to study Microbial Dark Matter (Phase II) - Kivu_15m_20L... | ecosystem: Environmental > Aquatic > Freshwater > Lake...
ACGCCTTATTTGCCTTAATTGCTGGCCAGCTAGCATTGGTTGGAATAGTTCTGCAGTGGGCCCTGTCGGGATCGAACCGACGACCCACGGATTAAAAGTCCGTTGCTCTACCGACTGAGCTAAGGGCCCCAAGACAGACCATTCTAGAGTCTAGGGCCAACAGAGAATCCCCTCACGGAGCGAACGAGTCATATTGAGGATCAAGTCTCCTTAGCTCTGTTAGTGCCTTTGACTTGAGCTTGGCGGGCGTTAGCGGATTCTGAAAAATCGTATTCCACAGCGGGTACGAATTGGGATTGTGTTCAACGCCAACTCTCGCTGTATCCAGTTTAAACTGATTGAACTCACTCGAGAAAGCGGCTTCTACCAAGATTAGTCGCTTTGTGTCTAAAGGCCATTCGCGTGAAGCGGAAATCAACTTAAGGCCATCGCCCGACTTGGCAGCTTTAAGGAAATTTACGTCTGCAAGGAGTGGAGAATAAAACAGGGGTATAGCCAACAACAAAACTATTGAGACTATTTTCCTATAATTAAAGCGCGATTGGCGATGCGAGTTATAAGAGCTAAGAACTCCCTTAGATTGGAAACCCGAAGAGAACTCTATTTTGCTCACTATTCCCCACATACTTCCCAGTAATAGCCAAAGCCAAACCCCAACGCCAATTTGATTTGGTGACACTAGGGATTGATCTAAATAGCCATTCAACACTACGAACAAGGTTAATGCGTTCGTATCGAGTTTTCTCTTTTGAAGCAGAAATTTTACAGTTTTTAGATAAACAAGTAGTATGAGAGCGAGGAAGGCAAAGCCCAATGGCATCCCTCCGTAAGTGAAGTAATCCAAAATAACATTGTGCGGAGTGTCTGAATCTTGGGAAGCTCCAAACCTCTCGAGGGCAGACTCATCACGATACCTTCTATAGGAATCCCAATACCCGTCTAAACCAACTCCGAAAATTGGATTCTTTAGAGTCATGGAAATCGCGGCACGCCAATAATCAAACCGTGACAGAAGACTCGTAGTTGATAGTAACGAGGACAAGGGTCCACTACCTAGTAGTCCCGCAAAGGAAACCGCTCCCACTGACAAGAAAACTAGACCAAAAGTAATCGCCAGAGGTTTACTCTTTCTGAAACTGACGATAAGGAAGGTGACTGCTAATCCAAAGGCAAATGCAAAAATGCCTTGAATTGATTGGGAATCAAGAATCACAAATATGGTTAGTGAAGTGGATAGGAGGGCAAAAATAAGTCGCGACGCTGTTCGATCTGCAAGATAAAGCAGAATTGGAGCGGTTCCCGTCATTCCTAAGAAACCTGAGACAAAATTTGGATTACCTAGAGTAGAGGAAGGTCTTGAATAGAAATCAACTACAGATACTGGGTCAATACCCGCTCTCTGAATCAAGTAGTAGATCGAAACAATGAAATTGGCGAGAACCAGCGTCCTTATCTACAGGTTTGACTCAATACTCAGAACATACCTTGAAGCAAGAAAACAAATAACTATAAAGGACGACAATGTGACAACACCGGTATTTCTACTCCCGATACCAAAGAGACGTTCTGAAAAAGCGTCGTTGTTTACAAAGAGGTTTACGAAAATCAAAATCAATAGACTTATTAGAAGGAAGTCAAAGTACCTCTGGTCCTTTTCAATTTTGTTTCGTTCATATTTAAGGTTTCTGAGATGAAGAACGTAACCTAGAATTGCAATGGTCGTAACAAGGCTCATTTTTGGAAGGCTTACAGGGTCAAAATTCCAAGGCGACACTAAGATTGTTGTTATTAGGGATCCAAAAATCAATAACTGCGCGATAGAATTCCGCTTTAGGTCGAAGAATTTCTTTGATTGGGATAGATTCCTCATAGCTCTCCGGCGCCATAGTAATCCATGGAGACTCATGATGAGTACTAGAATGAAGGTTCAAGTGAGGGCTGAAAGGTGATTTCTCTGAATCCGGGTGCAGGAAGAAAAGTCAAGATTGTCCGCATAATTGCCAGAATGAATGTGGGTGGACCCGCAATTCAGATCTCCACAATCATGAAAGGACTGCCCGAAGGTGAGTTTGAACAACTTCTTTTGACCGGAAATTGTGGAACTGACGAACTTGACTATCTTGATCTACACAAAATCTATCTCCCTAAGTTCGATATACCTAGCTTTGGTCGTTCAATAAATTTCCTGGCTGATTTAAGGGCGTTACTATTAATAAGAAGGCAGATAGTGGATTTCGCTCCTGACATAATTCACACTCACACTTTCAAAGCTGGGGTGCTTGGAAGAATCGCATCGCTGACCATTCGATCAAGAGTAATAAGAATTCACACTTTCCATGGCCATCTTTTGCAGGGATACCTGAAAGGTTTCAAACTCCTGATACTCCTTCAGATAGAGAGATTCTTGGCAGCAAGGACAGATGTGTTGGTATGTGTAGGTCATCGGGTTATGGAGGAGTTACTATCCAAAGGGATCGGAAATCGAGAGCAATATCGCATCATCCCGCCTGGATTTCCGATTGATAGCGCCACGGAGAGAGACGCGCTACCTAGGGCAAAAAGTGATCGAGAAATTGAATTCAAAACGGCTTGGGTGGGACGAATAGTTGATGTAAAAAAACCCGAGCGAGTGCTTGAGATTGCTAAGCGCCTTCAGGAGCAAAAAAGCAACGTTCGAATTTTTGTCGTTGGAGATGGTCCACTTCGCGAATCACTTGAAAGACGCTCCAGAAGCGAAGATCTCCCGATATCCTTCATGGGTTGGCAAAGTGATATCCATAAGATTCTCACAGAGGTTGACGTTCTCTTTCTGACAAGTGCAAATGAAGGTACTCCAATCTCAATAATCGAGGCACAGAGACTGGGAAGACCAGTTATCGCTACCGATGTTGGTTCTGTGTCTGAAGTGATGATTCCAAATGAATCCGGATTCATCCTTGACTACAACTCCGAAGCCTTCGCTGAAAAACTCGAACTCTTAGCCAAGAATGAAGAGCTCTTCATTCGACTTTCATTCAAGGCCAAAGAGTTTGCCTCAAATCGTTTTTCTTCAGAGCGACTTGTTAACAATCATATAGAGCTTTATCGTGATTCGATTAGACGAGCTAAGTAAGCCAATTCTTTGCCCAAAGCTCTAGCATTAGAATTGGCCAAATAATCCGGTCTCGATTAACTCCTCTATTGTGCTCATCAACAATTTTGCGAACTTTACTCATATCGAACCAACCACTTATTGAGGTATCGCGCGCAAAAAGCGTTGAATGAACTAGATCAGATAGTTCTCCACGCAGCCATTCGGCTTGCGGTATCCCAAAGCCCATCTTAGGTCGATCAACTAACTCTCGTGGAATGTATTCATAAAGGATTTCACGAAGTATTCGTTTTGAAACTCCCTTATAGATCCTGAATTCATCAGGTAGGGAAAGCCCAAATTCCACTACTCGATAATCAAGTAGCGGAGAGCGAAGTTCCAGGCTGGATGCCATTGATGCCATGTCGGCCTTGAACATCAAATCCCCTGGAAGATAAGTTGAAAGATCAAAACGCTGCATGTTCCTTAGTTGACTCTGGCTCTCTGAGGCCATCCACAGTTCAAGAAGATCTAATTCTTGCTCTAATCCTTGAAGCTCTTTTGTAAGAATCTCCTTCAGCTCACTCTCTTGAATGAGCGACTGAAGTCCTAAGTAGCGCTTGAACTTAGTTGAGTATCTGGCGTGCCTAAAGAGCTTTTCGAGCCTTCGATTTTTTGAAACATACTTGCTCAATAAGGGAGCAGGACTCAATGCCAAGAGAAAATTGATTTTGTTTAGAGCCCTGGAGACTCTGTAGCGGGCGTAACCGCCAAAGGCCTCGTCACCACCGTCACCCCCTAAGGCAACAACAACTTCACTTCGGGCGAATTCGGAGAGAAGAAATGTTGGAATTATTGAGGAGTCCGCAAATGGATGATCTAAGACTTTCGCTAGCCGCTCCAATATCAAGGTCGGATCTGGTCGAACGATTTTTTCGTGATGTCGCGTGCCAAGGTGAGTCGCAATGGCGGATGCATACCTTGACTCATCGAAATCTGGGTTCTCAAATCCGATAGAAAAAGTGTGTGTATCAGCGCCGAACTCTTTGGACATTAGCGCCGTGACCAGACTCGAATCTATTCCGCCACTCAAGAAAGCACCTATGGGTCTCTCTGAAACAAGTCGAGTCTTGACTGCATCTCGAATTAACGAATGGGTTTCGATTTTTGCTTCGTAAAAAGTCAGCCTGCTCGTATCGGAAATACGCGGCTGCCAGTATCTCAATTCCTTCAGTGTTCCGCTTTCAAGAATAGTTACTGTGCCGGGGCGTACTTGTTGAATATCTCGGAAGATTGATCTTGGGGCATTGATGTAACCAAACTGTAGGAATTCCGGGATTCTTGCCGTATCAATACTTCTTGGGGCGCCCAGCTTTAAGAGCCCCTTTATCTCAGAAGCGAAAGATATCCTTGTCTTCTCTCTATAGAACCATAAAGGTTTCTTCCCAAATCGATCTCTTACTAGTATGCCTCGGTTTTTAGTATGATCCCAAAGCGCAATAGCAAACATCCCTTGTAGGCGATTTGGAAAGTCTTCGCCATACTCCTCATAAAGAAATGGAATGCACTCTGAATCACCAACACCCTTAAGCGGATAACCCTTACTAATTAGCTCTGCTCGAAGATCCTTAAAATTATAAATCTCCCCGTTGAAGACAGATACGACTCTTCCTTGAGTACCGTAATTAGGCTGTTGACCCCCCGCCACATCGATAATAGATAACCGACACATACCAAGCGTCGAATTTATTCCAGAGAAAAAACCTTTCTCATCTGGCCCTCGGTGCTTAATCTCCTCAATTGCAGATTCGACAGACATTTTGGAGGATTCGAAATCCATGCCAGCGGTATCAAAGATTCCAGCTATTCCACACATGATTTGTCAGATACCTAGTAGTGTCTGTTGATAGCTTCCATTAAATCTCAGGACGCCAGGAAGCAGAATTCTAGTTTTGATCAACTGCCTGCCCAGCAACTTGTGATCCACTGACTTGCAACCAGTCTATGGTTTTCTTTAGGCCAATTCCGAATTCTATTGGTGTAATACTAGGAAATAGCTCCCTTAACAATCTCGGATCATTTTGTGAGGCTTTGACATCGCCCTTACGGGCACTCAAATACTCATATTCAAATGAAGGAAAGTAGTTCTGTAGTTCAGCTAAGAGCTCATTTAATGAGATTCGATTACCATAAGCGAGGTTCACGGGAGTCTTGTAAAAGATGTCTTTATTAAGCGTCTCCACCAACAAGTCAATGACAGTATCTACATGAGTAAAATCTCGTGACTGCTCACCATCACCAAAAACCTGAAGTCTTTGCTTATTCATGCATCCCCAAATCCACTTTGGTATTACGGCCGCGTAATCATGATCTGGCCTCTGCCACTGCCCAAAGATGTTAAAAAATCTAAAAATCAACGCTGGAAATCCATATGAATCTGAATAACTTTGTACGAGAGCTTCCCCTGAAAGTTTGCTCGCTGCATAAGGTGTCAAGGGCGCTACCCAACTCGACTCTGATTTAGGTAATTCAATATTTCTTCCGTAGACTGAGGAAGAGGACGAAAAAACGATCGGACAGTCATTATCTCTAGCTGTATTCACAACATTCAGTGTTCCAATTGTGTTAACCTGAAAAGTTGCTCCTGGACTCTTGATTGACCTTGGCACAGATCCGCGAGCGGCTAAATGAAAGATCCAATCAACTCCCTGTAGCGCTTTGCTTACTTCGACCTCATCTGAGATTGATACTTCGAGAACTTGGCACTCCTCGTTTTGGAGATTTGAGCGAAGGCCAGTAGAGAAATCGTCAATTACCCTGACTTCGTGACCCATCTGAACGAGACGTTTCACTAGATTGGTGCCGACAAAACCCGCTCCTCCGGTCACGGCTACTCTCTTCACTTGAATAGGCTAACGCGGATTTCGGGGCTATCGCACAAACCGATAGACTTTTCCTTCCTCTAGTCCCCATCGTCTAGGGGCCTAGGACATCGCCCTTTCACGGCGGTAACACGGGTTCAAATCCCGTTGGGGACGCTAGATAAGGCCAACACCTTATCTCCGGTTGGCCCAGTAGCGCAGTTGGTTAGCGCGCCGCCCTGTCACGGCGGAGGTCGCGGGTTCAAGTCCCGTCTGGGTCGCTATGTTTATTCATCTCAATCTAAACACCTGGCTGGGTAGCTCAGTTGGTATGAGCGTGCGACTGAAAATCGTGAGGTCGACGGTTCGATCCCGTCCCCAGCCACTCAAGCACTAGATAATGCACGTGTCCTCTTGATTGATGTGGAATCGTAAGGCAATTGTGATAGGTAGACTCGAGAATTTGATTGTTGAGAAGTTTTCACTTAAATATTTCGTTGTAGTAAGCATTTTGACTCGATTTTTCGGTATCGCAATACTTCCCAATAACTCGACAAGTTTCGCTCCTGATGAAGCTGGCTATGCGCTTCTTGCAAAATTAGTTTCAACAGGCGATGACTTTTCAATCTCTTCTAATCCTGGAGCTGGTCTATACAACACTTCTAAAACCTATATCCTGCCAGCGGCGGGCTTAATCAAATTAGGTTTTGATGAATTGGTTTCAGTACGCATAACATCTACATTGTTTGGAGTCTTATCAGTCTACTTTTTTATAAGAACTATATTTTTGATACTTGGAGTGAAAGATCTTCAAGAGATAACTGAGAGAAGGTCTCGCAGAGTTGTACTTGTTAGTATCTTGGCTTTCAATTTCTGGCCATCAATCTTCTTGTGGTCTATTCTGGGATTACGCGAAACTGTCTCTATAGCTAGCATGTTAACTGCAGTTTTTTTCTTGCTCAAGATTAGAGAGCTTGCCTCTCATGGCAATAGTGTCGGCGGACTAGTTCTCTATTGCTTTTTAGCGCTAGTAGTCATATCTCTTTCTTTTGGCGCGCGGAGACAAACGGCCATGGTCTTTGTTGTCCTCTTTTGTGTTCCATTCGCACTGTTAAGCTTTAGAAAAGGTATGGTGCTTCTTATTTCTATATCAACTTTGGGCGGCATAGCAGGAGTTGTGTGGTCAACAACGCCCAACAACTCTGTTAAGTTAGAAAAAGTTTGGCAATTATCATCCCAAGAACTTACCTATGAGGTACTCCCTAGGGCTGCGCTGCCATTCGACAAGACACCGAGTGCTGGCGAGCCGTGCGAATTGACTGGTTTGGTCTTTGTTCCGGGTACGGGGTTACTCGAATGCGTTGAAGTGTTGAAGTCGAATAAAAAACTTACTAGCACCGAAGTTTTTGTGCAGGTACCAGTTCCTACACTTCAGAGTATTGGGGGGTCGCAAATTCAGCGATCTTTAGGTGCGGAGACTGCAATTCCTGTAGATGATTGCTCTTACTCGTCTACCAAAACCTTGGATTTAGTTTATTGTATTGCGCGTCATTTACCGTTTCGATTATTTTCTACTCTGTTTCGACCACTACCTATCCTTGACAGTGGATCGCTATCTAATAACTTAGCGTCAATTGAGAATATTATGTGGCTGTCAATTTTTATGCTCTTTTTACTTTCCATTAGGAACTTCAAGAAAGGTCATCCTCACCGCTTTCTTATTGTACCCGCTTCACTGTTCGTCATGGGTTTATCCAATTTGTTTGCAATCTTTTCTGGGAATTTAGGAACCGCATTCAGGCATAAGTCGGTAATACTTTGGGCATTACTTCTTGTTGTCTCTCTAGCCTCTCATCCTTATCGGCAAATACCGAAGGAACAAAAAGAAGAGAGCTAACCAAGAGAATCCTGCCACCAGCTCAATAAAATAGAGCCTATTGGATATCTCTGTGAATAGCAATACGGCTAAAATGCAAAAATACAGTTGCAGCAACCAAATGAGCAAAACAGCAACTTTTTTTGTTAAACCAAGATCTTGCAAGCGATGAGAAATGTGATCTCTGCCGCCTTGGAATGGCGAGATTCTTTGCGAGAGTCTTGATGCTACAACGACACTTGTATCCAGAATTGGAACAGCTAACAGAAGAAATACAAGAATCCACCCCGAAAAGGAATTTTCAGTCGAAGGATTTAGTCTAATTGTTAGGACAGCAAGGACCGACCCCAGGAATAATGCTCCGGAGTCGCCTAGGTAGATTCGAGCTGGGTGCACATTCTACATCAAAAACCCGAGCGTAGCTCCAGCAATCAGTGACGAAATAGCAGCTAAAGCTAATTGGTCTCCCATAATTGAAACGGCTGAAATTGTTAAGGATCTACGTAAAACTATGCCGCCTGCTCCCCCATCTAGATTGTCGATAAAATTTATCGAATTAGTAATTACGACAATCCAAAAAATAGATAGGAGAACGTCCAAAATTTCAATTCCCGTTGGCGAGCCATGCCAGTCATTTTCGACGAAAAAAAGCGAAACAGCCAAGGCAGTGATTGTCTGTACAAGTAATCTTGACAAGGCTCCCTAATTCTTGATGTCGTCGATAAGTCCAATGAATCCCAGAAGAAGCGGTGCGGCAATCAAAATAGTAATTGTTTTTAATTCCAAAAATTGTTCGCCCTTAAGAAAAGAGCTCCGACTAATCCGGCAACAACCGTAAAAATTATTGAAATCCCACCAAGATAAGGGACTGGCTGGGAGTGTGTCTTATGATGCTGATTTGGTTGATCAATAATGCCCACTTTGATTGCCAAACGGCGAAAAAGTGGAGTGAGACAAGAGCTAAGCGCGAGTGAAGCAAAAGAGGCGATTAGCGCTTCATAAGTGGTTACCTGCAATTCATGTCCTTGGTCAAGGTGAACCCGACTTGCGACGGAACATTTTGGGAGCGTTGCCGCTCGTTTGGCCACCGATCACTTTGGAGTTGCCGGCGATATTGTTATGACTAGCTCCCCCAGCATTTTTATTCTTTTTTAGAGCTTCGCGGAACTTCGTCTTTGGATCGTTCTCTTGATCTGGATTCTTCTTCTCTTCGCTCATGCTCTTACCTCAACACCTGTTGAAGATTTCAGCAGGGTATTCACTTCGGAGGCTCGATAGCGACGATGTCCACCAAGGGTCCTAATCGCGGTGAGCTTGCCTGCCTTTGCCCATCTTGTAACAGTCTTTGGATCAACGCGGAAGAGTGATGCCACCTCCGCTGGCGTCAGCAGAACTTCAGATTTGTTTGGTCTATTCACTTACCCTCCGACGAAGCTGAATGTCCCATTCGTACCTTATGACCGGAAGGTATCCCCGCTCAGAGTCATTACTACAAGAGGTAGCGCCAATTCACATGGCTTGCTCGAAGGCGGAAACGCGTCGCCACCGATTCACTATGCGCTTAAGGCCTTGACCGGACATGACCGGATCTCCAGCCGAAAGCCCTGCAATCGAATGGTGAACATCCTCGATTGACGCATCTGAATTGAGACCCTCTTCCCCAGCATCCTTTAAAGCTTTATCTAGGACATCGCCCTTTCACGGCGGTACCACGGGTTCAAATCCCGTAGGGGACGCGAGATAGAGAACTTTCTCTATCCATAGTCGGCCCAGTAGCACAGTTGGTTAGCGCGCCGCCCTGTCACGGCGGAGGACGCGGGTTCAAGTCCCTTCTGGGTCGCGATGAACATTTAAGCTGAATTTTTTGATCTCGGCTGGGTAGCTCAGTTGGTACGAGCGTGCGACTGAAAATCGTGAGGTCGACGGCTCGATCCCGTCCCCAGCCACAGAGTATTTTTTCGAAAAGAGCAACTAATAATCATGAGACTGGATAGGCTAAGTCAACATGAAAATGGAAGAATGCGAACATCTGATTTATGACAACCTTCAATGGTTTGAAAATGAAAATACTAGCAACGTGGCAAGAATTAGCGATTAAGAGTGTGGGTTGCTGATAGAAAAATGGGAAAAAGCAAGCGATACTGTTATCCATGTTATGGTAAAGAGTGAGAATCGAGCGCTCAATGGATAGGTACAAAGTGCAAACAGGCAATAAACTTGAATTGAGTTGCATCTATATCGGTGCCTCGCCCACTTCTATAGGAGTAAATACTTGTTTTCTACACAAACTTGGTTTTGTAGAGAGGGGTTGATTTGAAAAAAAAATTTGATTCAACTATTTATCCATACTCTAAAATTTCACGACTGCCGCCCTTTGTGCGACCCTTAGCCCTATTTGTTAGGCACCTACTAAATAAGCGACCAACTTACGTTCACGAATTCGATGGCGTGGCTACTGCTCACAATTTACATTGCTTGAAGGAACCCAAGTTTAAATACGGCCTGCAAAAAGCAATAATTGCCGGGGGCTTTGATTATCAAATCTATATGAGACAACACCAAGCGGTTTGGTGTGCTGATACTGCTTTAAGACTAAATAAAGAGGGTTCTTTTGTAGAACTTGGTACAGCAAAAGGTTACTCAATGACAACTATTCTATATTCGATGGAATATGAAGGTAAAGATTTGACGAAGCTCCCAGTCTATCTATTTGATACTTTTAGCCCTAACGCAACAGATAGTAAAGGGCTGCAGCATAGTAAATATGGAAAGAACATTTATTACGCAGAATCCTTCGAACAAGCTCGACAAACGTTTGGGTGCTTTCCTAATGTGAAATTAATCCAGGGAAGTCTTCCGAATAGTCTAAATACGATGAAGATAGAACCAATTAGTTTTCTACACATTGATTTAAATGCTCCTGAAATAGAGATTAAATGTCTAGAACTACTATGGGATCATATCTTGCCATCTGGAATAATATTGATTGATGATTTCGCATATAATGGTTACGAGTTTACAAATAAACTATTCAACGATTTTTGTCTTCATCGAGGTATCTCAATACTTACTACTGCTTATGGACCGGGCATTATTATAAAATGATATACGACTTTACTCTCATCAGTTTGAATCTTAGTTTAGAAAGAATATAGGTACTCTTACACTAAGTGACTTTCAACAGGAACTGAACTTTCAATCAATTTTTGTTTACAATCCAACAAGTCGACTTCCGCAGTGAACAGTTTGACTAACATTTAACCTGGGTAAAACCGATAAAATACTGGTTCTAAGGTATGATTTCAATTCAAAAAGATTGGGGAATGACTGATGTACACGTGTGAGGTATGTGAAAATAAAGTCGAAGGTCCTGTTATTGATCTAGGCTCACACCCCCTGAATGACGATATGCATCGAATTGGCGTTAAATATGAGGCCAAAAAATATCGTCAAGAAATTCAGTTGTGCACTTTTTGCTTCACAGCTCATCAGCTGCATCCAGTCGAAAAAGAGACGCTATTCTTTCCAGAATATCGCTACAGAGGATCGGTAACTAGAGATGTACTCTCGGGGATGGCAGACCTGGTTGATAATGCATTGCAGTTCTATGGATCTGGAAAACCCCTAAAGGTCCTTGATATTGGCGCAAACGACGGGTCGCTATTGGGAATAATGAAAAGCAAATCTGGATGCGAGACCATAGGTGTAGACCCAACAAATGCTGTACTTGAAAGTGCCGGGAGAATTGATCATGCTTATTGTGAATTCTTCTCCTCAGAGACAGCTAATAAGATTCTTGTAAATCATGGCGTCCCTGATATCATCACCTTTACCAATGTATTTGCTCACATAGAGAATTTGCCATCATTAATTGAAGCTGTTTCGGTTTTGCTGAATAAAAGTAATTTACTTGTTATTGAAAATCATTATCTTGGGTCGGTACTTGATAAGAATCAATTTGATACTTTCTATGCAGAGCATATCAGAACATACAGTGCAACCTCCTTTGAATTTATTGCCAAGAAACTTGATATTGACATTAAAAGCATCCAATTTCCACGACGTTATGGCGGAAATATTCGTGTTTACATGAGCCGCAATCCGAGTTTTTCATTGCAAAAAGAAGAGGTTAATGAGTTAGCTTTCCCTGACGGTTTCAAAAGAATTCAAAATACCTATGACAATTGGTTAGGAAAATCTTTAAATCAAATTGATCAAATTCTTACGGCTGGTCCTCTTGTAGGAAAGAGTTGCCCAGCACGCTCGGTAATGCTCTATTCAAGCCTGGCGATGAACTCAGAGAAGATGTCACTCGTATACGAACATCCCAATTCTCCTAAATTAGGCTTCTGTGTCCCTGGAACTTCAATTCCAATAATTTCAGATTTGGCTATTGGGGCAGAAAGGAGCCAAAACATGATTCTATGGTCTTGGCATATCGCTTACGAAATACTTCCTTACTTAAAGGAGATTGGATATAAAGGAAACGTTTGGTCCCCACTACCTGATTTCCACTTGATTGAAAAGTTATAGCTTTGAACATTTCAATTCTTGGCAGTGGATTTGGGATTTACGGGTATCTTCCCGCCGCATGTTCGCTTGGTTGGGAAGTTACCACCCTTGCCAAATACCGGGAAAAAATATTTAGCAGAAAAGAACTCTCGCATTATTTTCATTCTGTTAAATTTGTTAACTCTGAAACTGAGCTATTTGATCTTGAATTTCCACTAGTATTCGCGCGAACCCCAAGATTGCAATATGAATTTCTCGCTAATAATCTAATACATAAAATAAAACTATCTCATCTCTTTCTCGAAAAACCCCTTACGAATTCGATTTCTAACTCAGAATTTGTTCTTGATTTATTGCGAAATAGTAGGAGGTCATTTTCGATTGGTTATTTGTTTCAATACACCCAATGGTTTGCGGATTTATCAAAACTGTTAACCGAACCGGGAAGAGAGTTAATATTTAACTGGCTGATACCGATGACTAATTCAGAATGGAAGAATAGTCCAGCATCTGGCGGTGGAGTACCTAGTTTTTTCTTGGTTCACTTTGTACCTCTACTAACTAAACTTGGTTTTAGAATTTCAGATCTAGAAACCACATCTATGAATGAAAAATTTACATTAAAGAGTTTAGGACATAATTATCTTGAAATAAATGCAGAAATTGTGAAACGAGATTTTCGTTTTGAAATATTGGTAGATAAAATGTCTAAACCCCTGTTTCAGGCTCAAACTCCTTTTGGAATGAAGCCATTAGGTGGAACTCCTGACCCTAGAATCGATTCACTCAAAAGATACCTTAAAAGCACGCTCGATGGATCACTGTTAATGGACTCAGCAGTAGAAACCGAACTTGATGTTATTGAATTTCTAAAGCTTTGCTACCAAGCTACTGCAGATTAAATCCATCTAGAATTTAAATTCTTGTGTGAAAATCCTATGGCTTATCCGTATTCACTCTGAGAAATACAAATTTAACGAATTTAGAGCGGTTCCCAAGATAAATCATTCTTAGAAACAATCCTTGGAATGATTGGCCATTCCACCTTGACTTTAGGGTCAGAGTACTTTACTCCTGAGGTATGTTCTTTTGAGTACTTCTCTGACACTTGATAGGTAACGGATGAGTTATCTTCTAGAGTTAAGTATGCGTGAGCTACACCTTTAGCTATATAAATTGATTTGTTCGAATCTAAATCGAGAACTATTGTGAAAGTTTGTAAGTAAGTTTTAGAATTTGGCCTCAAATCTAGGATTGCATCAAAAACTCTCCCACTTACACAAGTTACTAACTTAATTTCCTCGAAAGGTGCATTTTGGAAGTGAAAACCTCTTAATGTTCCAGCACGCTTATTTGAACTGTAATTGGTTTGAATCCATTTACTATTTAACCCACTTGAATTAAATGCATCTTCACAATATTTTCGGTAGAAACTTCCTCGCTCATCATTGTTTTCAAGGAAATGAATCAAATAACAACCCTCCAAAGGTGTGGGTTCGACAGACAATTCAGTATTAGTTATCATCTTTATTTTACTAACCTCACCTCCCATAATGTTGGAAACTTAGGTAATTCATGCTTCTAGCAAAAAGTCAGAGCTATCTTATTTTTGTGATCCACCCATCTCTAAACTCAGAAAATAGCGATCTTCGAGAAAATTTATTTAATCTCGTCCAATTTCTGTTTTCTTCCAAAAATTGAAGTGTTGCTATGAGAGGGTTATTACCTTTCCCCCAAGGACGGTCCTCTCTTTCGGGTAGATGTTCTATTACTCCATCAGCCACAAGGACAACTGAACCTGTTGGAAGAGACTTATCGAGAAGTTCGAGCTCTTTGATCACGTGGGCGTGAGAGTGATTGCCATCCAAAATTACAAACACTCGTTCATGTCCGTCAGTAAAATTCTTCACTTCCTTCTCTGCCAAAAGAGACGTTGAGTCAGTCTCAACTAGCTTCAAGTAGCCCTTGTCCAAAAAGTCCTTCAAAGCAAACTGGGTATGTTCATAGATTTTAATGTCCAGTCCAAGAACATTTGGCTTTATCTCATTCAATTTCTGCAAACTAATTGCTAGAGAGACACTACCGCCCCGGGCTACTCCTACTTCAATGACTGCCGTGGGTTTA